>OIWT01000261.1_pt1 | contig 76290 bp, 55 predicted proteins | sample 1587701 | NCBI WGS metagenome assembly OIWT01 (sample SAMEA3888904, study PRJEB22519) | human gut metagenome | biome: human gut; feature: human-associated habitat; material: faeces | place: Denmark | collected 2009
CACACTCTTCAATTCCATTCTGTGTATCAATCAGATACAGCTTTTTTAATTATCCGCGACAAAGATAGGACAAAAATAGAAGCAAAACCTAGTCAGATACTATATTTATTCTCCGTATTCCAAGAAAAAAACACTCATTCCTTGACTTCGTCCAAAACATCCTGCCACAAACAAAAAGGTATCCATGCTTCCCGCATAGATACCCTTTCGTTAATCCTAATTCTAATTGCAAGAAAGATTATCGCTTGCAACCATTATACTCGTCAGACACTGTCAGTTTCTTACGACCTTTTGCACGACGTGCAGCCAACACACGACGCCCATTGGCAGTTGCCATTCTTTCACGAAAACCGTGCTTATTCTTTCTTTTTCTGTTTGAAGGTTGGAATGTTCTTTTCATTGCTATATTCTTTTTATGTTATTATTCTAAGCTATGATGATTCGGGCTGCAAAAATAGAGACTTTTTTTAAATAAACCAAGCCGATAAGTCATTTTTGCTCAAATCTTTTTGTGCTTTTTCCCGATTTAGCTTACTTTTGCAGCCGAAACGCAGAAGACTTAAGATTTATCATTAAACAATAAACATAACACAGATAAGTATGATTAACGCCCAAGACATCAAAATCGGTACAGCTATCCGAATGGATGGCAAACTCTATTTCTGCATTGACTTCCTCCACGTAAAACCTGGTAAAGGCAACACTTTCATGCGTACCAAGCTGAAAGACGTTGTAGACGGTTACGTATTGGAACGTCGCTTCAACATCGGTGAGAAACTGGAAGACGTACGCGTAGAACGCCGTCCTTATCAATACCTCTACAAAGAAGGTGAAGACTATATCTTCATGAACCAAGAGACTTATGAGCAAGTGCCCATCGCACACGACCTGATCGAAGGTGTTGACTTCCTGAAAGAAGAAATGATCGTAGACGTAGTATCTGATGCTTCGACTGAAACCATCCTGTTCGCAGAGCTTCCTGTGAAAGTGAAACTGAAAATCACCTATACCGAACCGGGTCTGAAAGGTGACACTGCCACTAACACCCTGAAACCGGCTACTGTCGAGACTGGTGCGACCGTGCGCGTGCCGTTGTTCATCAATCAAGGTGAAACCATCGAAGTGGACACTCGTGACGGTTCATACGTAGGCCGTGTGAAAGCTTAACGACACTTTATCTTTTCCAACCATAAGCCATTTCCAACCATCCCGATTGGTCGGAAATGGCTTTTTTCTTCTCCCCGCACTTTCCTCCCGTCTGCACGACTGCACTAAAATCAAGGCACAACCCATCCTGTCCGGCAAAAAAGAAAGGATGGTCATGACTTGCCCTGAAAAGGAACCTGTCATAACCATCCTTCTTGTGCGCCTGATAGGACTCGAACCTACACGTCGCGAGACACCAGATCCTAAGTCTGGCGCGGCTACCAATTACGCCACAGGCGCTCTTTGAGGAGAATCATATCATCCCAAATTTAGCGATGCAAAGATATAGTGATTTTTTCGTTAATGCAAAGCTTTTTCACTTAAAATCTGGCGTGCCCGCTCGATTATCGTATCCTTCCCCTGATCCATATCTTCTGAACTCATGTCGACTTTCACATCCGGCTCAATGCCAAATTCCAACTGGTTCATCTGCGGATCAAACATCGGGCTGGCCGAAAAGCGTATGGACCAGCCGTTCGGCAACTCCGAAGAAAAAGGCAATCCTGAGCCTCCACCGGTCTTGTCACCCACGATAGTCACATTATCCAGCTGATTCATGGTGTTTACAAAGTCATTTGTTGCGCTATAAGCACTCCGGTTGGTCAACACACAAACAGGTTTCTGCCAACGCAAATGATTGGACGGCTCCAGATAGACCGGGTAAGGTTCGGAAAAATCGCTATGCCCCGGACCTGTCTTGTGACAGATGTATCCTGTCAGAATTTTCTCGTTGGTAAAACGCGAAGCTATCTTGCTGGCATTGGTAAGCTGGCCTCCGGAATTGTTGCGCACATCGATGATAAGCCCTTTGCAGATGGACAGTTCCTGCAACATATCGCTCAGATTGCCTTCGCCGACGGCATCGCTGAAGCTCTCATAGTAGACATAGCCCACATTGTCATCAAGCACCTTATACTTCATGCCGGAAGCTATGTGATAGTCCTTTCCCAGATAAATGCGCTGGATGCTGTCACTGAAATTCTGCGGATAGTCTTCATACCAATCCCAATAGCGAGCCACATCAAAGCCCGTATAAAGGTTTACGTGACCATCACGAAGCTCTGCCAGCATGCGGTCGAACACATTGAAAAGATCCTTGTCTGTCATATTGGACACGATGTCTTTGCTATAACGGTCATACACCTCATCCCAATCCAGGCCATACTCCTCGGCTTTATAATCCAGGAAACAATATTGTTCGTCAATGATGTGCCAGAGCGCTTCGAAATTGCCTTGCGGATCATCATTATATTCCTCCACGTCAATGCAACCGGTGAACGAGAATGTCAGTACATATATTAATAAGGTATAAAGCGGCTTTTTCATTTTCATTGTGCATAAGTTTTAAAACGGAGATTTTGCCTGCAGCTTGTCTTTGCCTTTGATCAGATAGAAATTCTTCACAAAGCCGACCATAAAGACGTGCGAATAGGTGTGGCAACGGATATTGTTCACTTTCGACTGCTGGAAGTCACCCACATAGCCCACACGAAACGTCGTCCGCCGCAAAGGGATGTCGAGCGTGAGCAACTGACGCAAGGAGGGTTGGTTGTGCACCGAAGTGAAATTCACCACTCCGTGACTGTTGCCTAAAGTGAAGATTTCGTAGTATGATTGTTGGTATTCGGGAGAAAACATCACGCCCAGAAACGGCGCATTGACCTGATAGCGCACCGTGAAAGGCTGCTTCTTGATGCGAAAGTCATAAATGGCCATCGCCGAAGCCGTCAAGTTGATGTAAGCTTTGGCCTGGGCCGGATTGTTGGAATTGCGGGTGTTGTAGATAAATCCCAAATTCAGGTCGCCCAAGCCTCCGGCCAGAATGCGCAGCCGGTCATTGATGCGGAAATGATAGTGCAGGCCGTAGCTCCAATTCACCATACCGGCAAACTCATTGCCCGTCTTCGAATCGTTTTCGGCATAAGCCAGATTGGCTTGCAGCAAGCTCTGGGTCGACACGTTGCCGCCCAACATACGGGTCATACGCATGCGCTCATGCAGGAATCGCCCTTCTATGCCCGTATATTCGACAGGGGACAAATACGTGTCCACGATTTGCGTCCGTCCGACACCCAGAAGGGTGGAGCGCATCACAAAACGGTTTGCCTGCAAACTGTCAGTCTCCTGTCCTGCAACAGACGACAGGAACACAAACAGTCCGGCCAGCATCAACATGTATGTCTTCATAACCTCAAAATAGTTTCATTTGACCAGTAATCTCATCGATAATGTCGCTGTCGCTCTTGTGCGCATCCGGGTCTTCATTGACAGGTTCGGGCTGTTCTTCCACCAGCTCTTCCGGTTGAGGTTCGGGCTGCCGTGTGGGTTCCAGCTCGTTGACTTCTGCCACGGTGTAGGTCGTCAGGCGTTTGCCTTTGGCCTTGAATCCCTTCACTCCCACGAAGTCTGCCGCCTCGATGTCAAGCGGCTCGCGGAAGCTGTCGTTTCCTCCAAACACCACCTGCAGGTGCGGATAATATTCATCCGTGAGCAACAGCAGTTCATTGTGCTTGTTCTCACCCAGATAGTTCTGGCGACGCGAAGAGGCTTCGAAGGCAAAACGTTTCAGATAGGGATAGCCCTGCTGGTCCTGGTCATAGAGGATGGCCGTCCACACCTTGTGCGGGTCAAATTTCTCAATGAGATGGATGTCGCATTCGTAGTGATTGTTCACGTCGAAGTCGGTCGTGTAAAAATCACCGTTCTTGAGCACCACCAGAATCTGGTCACCCGTCTGGAACTCGCCCAGATATTCGCCCCGTTCGTCGTAATTGAGCCGGAGCACGTCACTGTCAAACCACACCTTACGTCCTCCCAGTGTGGAACCTCCGCGTTGCTTCAAGGCGATTTTGTGCACGTCGTTGCGCGTGAGCAGATTGCCCTTGGCCTGACGCGAACGGATGCCGATCTCGGCAAAGTCACGCTCAAACGTGATGCGCCGCAGGCGAGGATTGGGCTTGAGCGTCACCTTGATGATTTCGGCCTCCCCGTTCGGATTGGCTGTAAAATAGACCACGCGCGAACCGGGCGTACCGGCCGTGAGGTCATACTCGCGGTCGCGGATGATGGCCGTCACGAAGAAACGCTTCATCATGTAAGCACCGCTCGCACCGTCGCGGTAGACCACGTTGTAGATGGTGCGCTTGTCGTTCTTCTTGAAGATGGCGATGTGGAGGACATTCTTCCCGACAAACATCTTGTCGGCCACACGCACCAGCTTGTATTTGCCGTCGCGGTAGAAGATGAGCACGTCGTCGATGTCCGAACAGTTGGCGATGAACTCGTCCTTCTTCAGGCTCGTGCCGATGAAGCCCTCTTCGCGGTTGATATAGAGCTTTTCGTTGGCCTCCACCACTTTGGTGGCTTCGATGGTGTCGAAGTTGCGTATCTCCGTGAGGCGCGGATGCTCCTTGCCATATTTTTCCTTGAGCATGGAGAACCACTCGGAGGTGACGCCCACCATGTCACCCAGCTTCTTGTCGATTTCGGCCACCTCTTCATTCATCCGGGCGATGGCCTCATTGGCCTTGTCACTGTTGAACTTCAGGATACGTCCCATCTTGATTTCCATCAGACGCAGGATGTCGTCTTTCGTCACCTCACGGATGAACTGCGGGTAGAACGGGGTCAACCGTTCGTCGATATGGGCGCAGGCGGCATCCATGTCCGTGGCTTGCTCGAACTGGCGGTCCTTGTAAATGCGCTCCTCGATGAATATCTTCTCGAGCGAAGCGAAATGCAGGCTTTCCAGCAATTCACCCTTGCGGATTTCCAACTCGCAGCGGAGCAACTGGAGCGTGTTGTCGACTGACTTGCGCAACACGTCACTGACGGTGAGGAAGTGAGGTTTCTTGTCGTCGATGACACAACAGTTTGGCGAGATGTTCACCTCACAATCCGTGAAGGCATAGAGTGCGTCGAGCGTCTTGTCCGACGATGTGCCCGGCGCCAGGTGGATGAGGATTTCAGCATGGGCAGCCGTGTTGTCCTCCACTTTGCGTATCTTGATTTTCCCCTTCTCCACAGCCTTCAGGATGGAGTCGATGAGGGTCGACGTGGTCTTGCCGTAAGGGATTTCGGTGATGACGAGCGTCTTGTTATCGAGCTTGCTTATCTTGGCACGCACCTTCACGCTGCCGCCCCGCTCTCCGTCGTTGTATTTCGACACGTCGATAGAGCCGCCCGTCTGGAAATCGGGATAGAGCTGGAAGGGCTTGCCATGCAAGTAGGCGATGGCAGCGTCACACAATTCATTGAAATTATGCGGTAGTATTTTCGACGACAGGCCGACGGCGATGCCCTCCACCCCCTGGGCGAGCAGCAGAGGAAACTTCACGGGCAGCGTGATGGGTTCACGGTTTCGTCCGTCATAGGAGAGCTTCCACTCCGTCGTCTTCGGATTGAACACCACGTCGAGGGCGAACTTCGAGAGCCGGGCCTCGATGTAACGCGGTGCAGCAGCATCGTCACCCGTGAGGATGTTTCCCCAGTTTCCCTGATGGTCGATGAGCAACTCCTTTTGTCCGAGCTGCACCAGCGCGTCGCCGATGGAAGCATCGCCGTGAGGGTGGAACTGCATGGTGTGTCCCACGATGTTGGCCACCTTGTTATAGCGTCCGTCGTCCAATCGCTTCATCGAGTGCAAGATACGCCGTTGCACAGGCTTCAGTCCGTCGTTCACATGGGGCACGGCACGCTCCAGGATGACGTAAGAGGCATAGTCCAGAAACCAGTTCTGGTACATGCCGCTCAGTTGGTGTCGCACGCTTTCATTTTTCGTGTCGACGGGTCGGTAATCTGAATGTTCACTGTTCGGTATATCTGTTTCTTGAGGTGTGTCGCTCATAATATGTATAGTCCTATAATAATTGCAATATGCGCAAAAATAAGCATTTTGCCGCGTTTTCCCTTACTTTTCCCCTTTCCTTTTAAGTAAAAAAGACAAAAAGCACGCCGGAAAGCTCCTTTCACGGACGGCAAAACGCACATACGCCCCAAGGACTCGCCGTACTCCCCAAAACTGAAATATGCGAACACTTTTCACCTCCGGAGAACGTCCCGGACCTGGCTTCAGGATTCCGAACCGACGAAGCCTGAAGCCAAGCCTTGCATCCCCTTAACCCGGCCCGTGTCCGCCCTCCTTTCGGCACACGGGCGGAAAGGAAGGCGTGGTCGGCTACCCTCCTTTCCGTCCAAAGCCGGAATCCATAGAAAAGCAGTACCCGAACAACATCCTACAAATCAACCTGTTGCCACAGACCGGCACTCAAGCCTCCATACAGCATCCGTCCGGCAGACATAAGCTGGCAGTCTCCGGATGCCCCATCTTGAGACCTACTGCCCTAAATGCGAAAACATCGAACAAATAAAGAACTCGACTCCCCTAATCCATACTTCATCCACCGGACTCCTCACTCCGGCAAGGGAAAAAATGCCATCTGCGACACACAAAACGACATAAAGGCTTACCAACTATGCTGCTTTGTGAAAGAATAATAACGCTTTGCGCGGAATGAAAGCGGATACAAAAAAAATCGTTTACTTTGCGCTTCATTGTTATGAATAGCCCGCCAAACTTTTACGGCCGGGCTGGACAACAGAAGACTGAAACAAACATAGATACAAATGGCACAACAAGAAGATGTATTTAAGAAAATCGTGTCGCACTGCAAGGAATACGGCTTCGTGTTCCCTTCAAGCGACATCTATGACGGACTGGGCGCAGTGTATGACTACGGCCAGATGGGTGTGGAACTGAAAAACAACATCAAGCAATATTGGTGGCAGAGCATGGTGTTGCTCCACGAGAACATCGTGGGACTGGATTCGGCCATCTTCATGCACCCCACCATCTGGAAGGCTTCAGGCCACGTGGATGCGTTCAACGACCCCTTAATCGACAACCGCGACTCGAAGAAACGCTACCGTGCCGACGTGCTCATCGAAGACCAGATAGCCAAATATGACGAGAAGATAAACAAGGAAGTGGCCAAGGCTGCCAAACGCTTCGGCGATGCCTTCGACGAAGCTCAGTTCCGCTCGACCAACGCCCGCGTGCTGGAACATCAAGCCAAACGCGACGCCCTCCACGAGCGCTACGCCAAGGCCATGAATGACAACGACCTGAACGAGCTGCGCCAAATCATCCTCGACGAGGAAATCGTCTGCCCCATCTCGGGCACGAAAAACTGGACGGAAGTGCGCCAGTTCAACCTCATGTTTGCCACTGAAATGGGTTCTACGGCTGACGGGGCTATGAAAGTCTATCTGCGTCCCGAAACGGCACAGGGCATCTTCGTCAACTTCCTCAACGTGCAGAAAACAGGCCGCATGAAAGTGCCTTTCGGCATTGCCCAGATCGGCAAGGCATTCCGCAATGAAATCGTGGCCCGCCAGTTCATCTTCCGCATGCGCGAGTTCGAACAGATGGAAATGCAGTTCTTCGTGCGTCCCGGCACAGAGCTGGAATGGTTCAAGACCTGGAAAGCCACCCGGCTGAAATGGCACGAAGCACTCGGCTTCGGCGACGACCACTACCGCTACCACGACCACGAGAAGCTGGCCCACTATGCCAACGCCGCCACCGACATCGAATTCCTGATGCCCTTCGGCTTCAAGGAAGTGGAAGGCATCCACTCACGCACGGACTTCGACCTCTCGCAGCATGAGAAATTCAGCGGCAAGAGCATCAAGTATTTCGACCCGGAACTGAACGAGTCCTATACGCCCTACGTCATTGAGACGTCCATCGGTGTCGACCGTATGTTCCTCAGCGTGATGTGCGCTTCCTACCAGGAAGAAAAGTTGGAAAACGGCGAGACACGCGTAGTGCTGAAACTGCCTGCCGCCCTGGCCCCGGTGAAGCTGGCCATCCTGCCGCTGGTGAAAAAAGACGGCCTGCCCGAAAAGGCACGCGACATCATGAACGAGCTGCGCTTCCACTTCAACTGCCAGTATGACGAAAAAGACTCCATCGGAAAACGTTACCGTCGGCAGGACGCCATCGGCACGCCCTATTGCATCACGGTCGACCATCAGACGCTGGAGGACAACTGCGTGACGCTGCGCAACCGCGACACGATGGAACAAGAACGTGTGCCCATTGCCGACCTCACCGGCATCATTGCCGACAAGGTGAGCATCACCAGCCTGCTGAAAAAATTGGTTTAATCCCTCCTTGGACAAAACGCTTATGAAACGAAGTTTTTACTTACTGCTCGGTGTGCTGCTGACGGGCATGGGAATGTTCACCGCCTGCGAAGAGACAACGGAATCCGACCCGTATGCCAACTGGCGCGTGCGAAACGAACGATACCTCGACTCCATCGCCGACGTGGCACAGACCAACAGCACCGGCGAATGGAAAATCATCCGTGCCTATACGCAAGACTACGACAACGGAGGTTCTTCCAGCTCCATGCTCCCCTCACAAGGCGAGACGACTGACTACATCTATGTGAAAGTGATTCAGGATGCCCAGGCCTTGGCGCAGCAGGAACTGGCCCAGATGGGTGAAGACCCCACTCCGCAATGCCGCGGCGTGCTGTTCAGCGACTCTGTTTACGTGCATTATAAAGGTAGCCTCATCAACGGTACGGTCTTCGACGGCACATTCACCTCGGAATTGGACTACGAGACAGCCACGCCGACCAAGTTTGCTGTAAGATCTATGGTAAACGGTTTCACAACAGCTCTGCAAGCCATGTACGAAGGCGACCACCGTCTGCCAGACTGGCAATACAAAGGCGACCGCTGGGAAGTCTACATCCCCAGCGAACTGGCATACGGCACGAGTGACAACGGCGACATCCCCGGCTACTCCGTACTCATCTTCGACATAGCCCTCTGCAACGTCTGGGGCATCGATGAAACAGGTCCTACATGGAACTGATTCTTTCATGCGTTCACTGATTCTATCTATAAACGTGTCGGGGGCACATCTAAAAAGATGTGCCCCCGATAATTATTAGGATAATGGAAAAGGGAGATAGAGCATCCACCTCACACTACAAAGAAAAGGCTCAATCCATCCAATCGGGCTTCTTGGATCTAATTTTTTATTTGCAGAAGCTTTTATATACCCCTCATCCTTTAATTAAGAATACTTCAATAGCACTCACAGCATAACTCCGAATAATAAAACTCTTTTGTACAAATCGGACTCACTAACAAGACTGCTCTTTATCGTAAATCAAAGCTTTGCAATTTAGACTATGGCACATCTCATATCCATCCTAGTAATAATCGTGAATATCAATAATATCTAGAAGAGTTGTTACACAACCAAATTTATTCCATCATTATCACCTCTACTATAAATCTACATTCCTCCCAATACTTCTAAAAAGCAACTGTTAAAATGAGAGAAGTTTGTTGCCTCATAGGATCAATCCATTTTATTACAGTTAAGCTTCATTTCCTTTTTTCAATCAGGACTCTGCCATTCTTCTTAGAAAAACAGACATCCGACACTTTCTGAATCATCTCCAGCGCGTAGCCCAACGACTCCTTGCGCAGGATGGTGCCCGTGAAACGGATGTGCTTCAGGTCGGCCGAGGCATAATCCATGTCGACATTGTACCAGCGTTCCAACTGACGGACTATCTCATCCAACGGCGTGTCGTCAAATTCAAAGACGCCCCGTGTCCAGGCTGTCGCCCGACGTGCATCGACTTCGTGCACGTCATACGTGCCGACCGCCTCCGTCAGTTGTTCGCCCGGGAGCAGACGACGGTCACCGCCCGCTCCGTCCACCTGCACGCGCCCCTCGGCCAGCGTCACTTGCAACGGCTGCCCTGCATAGGCTCGGACGTCGAACTTCGTTCCCAACACACGTACGACACTGCCTGCGGCATGAACTTCAAAAGGCTTCTGATTGTGCGCCACCTCGAAATAGGCTTCACCTTCCAGGTTCACCACGCGAAGCGAATCAAAGGGATAGGAAAAGCGAAGCGTGGAGCAGGCATTGAGCCATACTTTCGTCCCGTCGGCCAACACGAGTGAATATTCGCCGCCGCGCGGCACATGGACTTCGTTGCTGCGTTTGTCACGAGACAAAGAAACGTATTTGAGCCATCGGTAATCAGAAGTTTGCGACGCAGGGGCCTTCGGGTCGAGCCAGACAAAGGTGGAATCGGTCTGCGACCACACCTGTCCCTGCCCTGACACGAACAAGGCTTCCCGGTGTCCGTGATTGGGAAACAATTCGGCCAACGACGTGCCGGAAGCCTCAGACGTCGTATCCCAACGCGCATACCACAGACACACGAGGCCGACCAGCACAGCGGCTACGGCCCAGCGGGTCAACGGGTGGCGCAAATAGCGGCGGAAGAGACGCCTGCGCCTGCAAGCATCCCACGCCTTATCAGGCTCAAGCTGCCCAAGCGCTTCGAACTGGACCTCCTGCTTGCATATACGCAGGAAGGACACAAACAGCTCGCGGTTGGCTTCAGAAGCCTCAAGCCAGGCCCGAAGCTCTTCACGGTCGGAAGCCGACAGCCGGCCATACTTATACTTTATAAATAATGTGTAGATACGTTTTTCCTCCATAGGGTTTCCAATGTTCTTTTACCCTATGACAACGCGATTACAGAAATGGGTGACAGAGAGAGAAGAAAATTCTCAAAAAACAAATAAATATTATCCCCAGAAGCAACTGCATCCGCAGGAATTTCAAGGCACGCGCCAGATAAGTCTTCACCGTATTGACCGAAATGCCCATCTCCTGAGCGACTTCCTTGTAGGTCTTTCCTTCAAAGACGATGCCCCGCAACACACGGACTTCCTGGGGAGAAAGACGCCGGAAGGCTTCGTGCAGATGGCGGTGGTGCTCACGGACATCATCTTCCGTACATTCTTCCGGCAGGGAAAGGGAACGTTCCTCCAGCTCCTCAAACAAATATGTTCGCTGCTTCTTCAGATAGTTGAACGAAAGATTGCGCACGGCATTAAACAAGTAGGATTTCAAGTTCGTGTCGACTGTGCGATAAAAGCCTTTCTCCCAGAAACGCACGAAGAAGTCCTGAACGATGTCCTCCGAATCTTCAGGCGACTCCGTAATCTGCACGGAATACAGGCACAAGGGCACGTAATAGTGCTCAAACAGGCACTTGAAAGCTGCCTCATCGCCAGCCTTCAACCGTCCAAACATCATCGCGTCAAACCCTGAATCTTTCATATCATCTGTTTTTATGCAAAAATACGAAATCATTTTGGCCTAACCGGAATAATAAGTGATGAATTTGACCCCCTTAAGGGCGTCCAACCACGGAGTCTAGTCCGGGCGAGAGCCGACTAGACTCCGTGGTCGGGCGGACTGGACTCCGCTCCCGGCTACCCTTAACAAGGTTCAAAAGCCGAATTTATTGCCAATGCCTGCGACATGCATTTCCGAATAATCGCTATCTTTGTTCGGACTAGAACATGAACCTATGCGAATCAGGCTAAGACACATCATCAGCGCTTTGCTCCTCCTGGCCGCGCTCGGCAGCGCAGCACAGGACGCAGAACGCGAAGCCCGCAAGCAAGCAGAGCTGCTCACACACGACCCTGAAAATACGGAAGCCCTGACCAGCCTGATGTTTCATCACCTGCACAAGGCCGACTACCGCAAGGCCATCGACTCCGTGGTCGGGCGGACTAGACTCCGCCCGGCAGGACTACCACCGCAGCGTGCTCTATGCCCACATCGGGCTGGGACAGGCTTACACCATGCTGGGCGACTCGGCAGCCTACAACCACCAGGGGCAAGCCCGCATCAATGCCGAGAACGCGCGGAACGATTCGGCCCTCTGCTCCGTGTACAACGGGCTGGGACTGTATGCCTACAACCTGGAAAATGATCCCTACTCGGCCCTGCACTACTTCTTCCTGGGGCTGGACGCGGCGCAACGCAGCCAGTATGAGAAGCTCCGCGCCATCCTGCTGGCCAACATCGCAAGTGTCTACTACGTCCGTCGCGACACGGTCGGCTTGAAATATTCGCTCCAGACCTACGAGCTGGGACACCGGCAAAATTCTCCACACCTTATTTATATAGGAGCTTCAACCACCGCCTACATGTATTTCCTTCAAAGAAAATATGAGCAGGCACTGGACTATGTGAAAGAAGCCGAATTTCTCATGCAGCAAAACGGCTTCTACGACCAAGGACTCGTGTATGCCATCTATGGCATGACTGTCGCCGAGCTGGGCGACACGCGCCAGGCTGTCAAGCTGTTTCGCAAAGGGCTGGAAACGGCCGAGACGAACCAGCCGTCGACCCAGGTGTTCCTGCTCTACGGCTACGCACACACGCTCAGCAGGGAAGGGCAGTACGACGAAGCCGTCACGCTCCTGCAACAGGCATTGGCCCTGACCGACGAAAAGAAGCACATGCTCTTCCAGAACCTGGAACATTGCATGACGGACCAGGGCATCTACCGGGACAAACTGCTGACCAAGGAAAAAGTGGCCGACCTGCTGGGCACGAACCGCACCTACCTCTCCCAAGTCATCAACGAGCAGACGGGCCAGACATTCACCCAGTACGTCAACCGCTACCGGCTCGACGAGGCCATCCGCCTGCTGGGCGACCCGCAGGCCGACATCACGCTCAAGGGCATCGCCTCCGACGTCGGGTTCAGCTCCATGACCACCTTCTACAAAGTGTTTCAGACCAACGTCGGCATGTCGCCCAAGGAATACCGGGAGAAGGCGCTCCATCTCTCTTCCGGCACAGACGAGGCCGATTGACTTCCTCCCCCACACACAGCAACTGCACGGACGACAGCCGCACGGGTGACGGCCTGTAACCGTGCGGCTGCATTTCTGTAGTTGACCGGCTACAAACTTGTAGTTAACCGGCTGCAAACTTGTAGTTGCGCGGCTACAAATTTGCAGCCGTACGGATACAGGCTTGTAACTGACGGATACGGACACCCACTTGTGCAAGTACAGGCATGTAGTCCGGCAACTACAGCTGCGCAGCCGTACAGGTACGTCCTGGCACATACACGGATACACACATGCAGCCGTACGGCTACAGGCCGTCACCCGCTCGGATACCCGTCCGGCAGCTGCCCATCAGAGGGGCGGAAGCCGGGCGGTTTAACAGTTTTTTATCCAATAGCGTCAATTGCCGTTATTGAAAGAGGCATTTTAATATAACCTATAACTTTTTTCCATTCTTTTGTGACAAAATCAAAGCGGTTCAGACCTGCCCCTTGAGAGAAAAAGACATGACACACTAACTTTTAATATTATAGAGCAATGAGAAAAGAAAGACCTACCGAACCTTGCAGACGGCGGACCGGCATGCTCCGCTTCCTCCTGCTCCTCCTTGTGGGATGGTTGGCATGGAGTCCATCGTACGCCCAATCCGAACGCACCATCAACGGCATTGTGAAAGACGAATTTGGCACCGGCCTGCCCGGGGCACACATCGTGCTGCTGGAGGGCACGAAAACCAATGCCCAGTATGGCACTCCGACAGACATTAACGGAAAATTCAGCCTGAAGCTGCCTTCATCGGCCAAGGCCATCAAGGTGAGTTACATCGGCTATGAGGACCGGACCATCACCCTCGACGAACGGACGACGTATGAAATCAGCCTTACGCCCTCGTCCGAAAGCCTCGAAGAGGTGGTCGTCACGGGTGCTTTCACACGCAAGGCAAACACGTTTACCGGAGCTGTCACGACGGTGAAGGGAGACGAACTGATGCGCGTGGGCAACCAGAACGTGCTCCAGAGCCTGGCCACGATTGACCCCTCCTTCATGCAGATAGAGAACCTGTCGGCCGGTTCGAACCCGAATGCGATGCCCGACTTCCAGATGCGCGGCTCGTCGACCATCTCCAACGTGCAGAGCGAGTATGCGTCCAACGCCAACCAGCCGCTCTTCATCCTCGACGGCTTCGAGACGACGCTGACCCGCATCATGGACCTGGACATGAACCAGGTGGAAAGCGTCACGACGCTGAAGGACGCGACGGCCAAGGCCATCTACGGCTCGAAGGGCGCCAACGGCGTGGTGGTCATCGAGACCAAGCGGCCCGAAGCCGGCACGATGCGCATCACCTACACCGGCGACCTCAACATCGAAGCCCCCGACCTGAGCAGCTACGACCTCTGCAATGCAGCTGAAAAGCTGGAAGTGGAGCGTCTGGCAGGACTTTATTCGTCGGACAACGCGCTCACGCAAATCTCGCTCGACGAGACTTACACGAACAAGCTCCGCGAGGTATTGGCCGGTGTGAACACCGACTGGCTGTCGCAACCCATCCGCACCGGCGTCGGCCAGAAACATTCGCTCTACCTGGAAGGCGGCGACCAGGCGATGGTCTACGGCGTCAACCTGTCATTCAACAACATCGAAGGCGCGATGAAAGGTTCGACCCGCAACACCTTCTCCGGCGGCATCACGTTGTCCTACCGCGTGAAAGACCTCATCTTCCGCAACCAGCTGACCATCGACTACAACAGCAGTGACGAGTCGCCCTACGGCAGCTTCTCCGACTACGCCCAGATGAACCCTTACAGCCGCTTGTATGACGAGAACGGAAGCCTGATACAAAGCTATACGTACACGAACAACTCAGGGGAGACAAGCGACTATTCCAACCCCATCTACAACACGACGCTCAACACCATCGACAACACCACGTACACGAACATCACGAACAACTTCTACCTGGAATGGCAGATTAAGCCGAACCTGCGCTTCACCGGCCGCCTGGGATTCGTCCGCCAGACCAACACGGCCGACCAGTTCAAGCCGGCCAACCACACGGACTTCATCAACGAGACGGACGAGTTTGCCAAAGGTTCTTACTACAAGCTCAATGGCACATCGACCAATATCAACGCCGACGCCAACCTCAGTTACTCCGTGCAGCTGGACAAGCACCTCATCTTCCTGAACGGACAGTTGAACATGAGCGACGTCAGCTACGAATCAGCAGCCATGACAGCCGAAGGTTTCCCCAATGACCAGATGAACGACATCACGTTCGCCGTGCAGTATGCCGAGAATGAAAGCCCGACGGGCGAAGAGAACGTGTCGCGCAGTTGCGGCGGACTCATCTCGCTGAACTACTCCTTTGACGAACGCTACCTGTTCGATGCCAACTACCGCCTGACGGGGTCGTCCGAAACGGGAGCCAACAACCGCTGGGGCTCGTTCTGGTCGGTCGGCGGCGGATGGAACATCCACAACGAGCCTTTCCTCCGCGGCAACAGCGTGCTCAACCGCCTGAAACTGCGTGCCTCCTTCGGCTACACCGGAAGCCAGGGCTTCAGCTCCTATAACGCCATCACGACTTTCCGCTACTACAACGATGATTCCTACAACGGCTACATCGGTTCGTATGCCTACGCGCTGTCCAACCCCGACTTGCGCTGGCAGGAGACCTACGACACGAACTTCGGTCTGGACTTCGAACTGTTCGGCAGCCGCCTGACAGGACGTGTAGACTACTATATTTCAGACACGAAAGGCATGATTACAGATGTGACTGTGCCTGCCACGACAGGCTTCTCGACCTACGTGGCCAACTTGGGAGAGACAGAAAACAAAGGTGTGGAAGCCTACCTGAACTATCGCGTATATGAGAATCTGCAAAAAGGCAACTACATCAACGTCTATGTCAATGCAGCCCACAACAAGAACACCCTGAAGAGCATCTCCAACAGCCTCCGTGCCTGGAACGACGAGCAAGATGCCAACATGATGGAAGAAGGCATCACCACGCCCTCCGTGAAGTATTACGAAGGTTGCTCCATGACGACCATCTGGGCAGTCAAGTCGTTGGGCATCGACCCGCAGACAGGACAGGAAATCTTTGTGAAGAAAGACGGCACCATCACTTATGAGTATGACACGGCCGACCAGGTAGTCTGCGGTGACACACAGCCCAAAGTGAACGGAAACGTCGGCTTCAACGGAGAAATCAACGGCATCGGCTTCTCGGCAACCTGCGGTTTCCGTCTTGGCGGCCAAATCTACAACTCCACGCTGGTGGACAAGGTGGAGAATGCAGCCTTGGAATACAATGTTGACCGCCGCGTGTTCACCGACCGTTGGCAAAAAGCCGGCGACGTGTCGCTCTACAAAGCTATCACGGACCAGACGACCACCTACCCGACATCGCGCTTCGTGGAGGACTACAACACCTTCACCCTCTCCTCACTGAGCGTCTACTATGACTTCAAGAACTGCAAGTTCATGAAGCGCAACAAGTTCTTGGAACGCTTGAAAGTAACAGCCTACACGAACGACCTGTTTGTATTCTCATCCGTGAAGACTGAGCGAGGCACAGACTATCCCTACGCCCGCACCTTCTCACTCTCCGTACAAGCAACTTTCTAATCCTAATCAAGACATTTCATTATGAAACTACAGTTTATAAAGCTATTACTCACAGGCATTGTGGCCTTCAGTTTCACTGCCTGCAATGACTGGCTGGACGTAAGTCCGAAATCACAGATACAAGAAGACGACCACTTCAATAGCGAAGGAGGTTATCGAGACCAACTCACGGGCGTCTACACAGCCATGAGCACACAAAGCATGTATGCGCTCAACATGGGCATCGGCTTCACCGAAGTCCTGTCACAAAACTACAACATCGACAGCAACGGAGAATGGCGCTATCCGTCAGAATATGACTACACAAACAGCACCTGCGAATCCATCATCGAGACAATCTGGAACCAGACCTACAACTGCATAGCCAACCTGAATCTGGTGCTCAGCAACATCGAGGAAGCCGATCCGAACATCTTCTCTGAAAATCATTACTATACGTACAAAGGCGAAGCTTTGGGACTGCGTGCGTTCCTGCATCTCGACCTGATGCGTCTCTTTGCCTGTGCGCCTTCGATGGACGGCAGTGCCAACGGCGTGCCCTACGTCACGGAATACTCCACCAACGTGGTCGGGCAGCAGAGCGTGAACGCCACCATGCAACTCATCATCGACGACTTGCTGGAAGCCCGTGACTGCCTGCAACACGACTCCCTGAAAATCGGCACATCGCCCTACAGCCAACGTTCCGAACGCATTTGCTACTTCAACTACTATGCCGCTGTGGCCACATTGGCACGCGCTTATCTCTGGATGGGCGACACGGAGAATGCCCTCACTTATGCCAATGAGATAATCGACATGGCAGAAAGTGACCAGAATAGCAAGCCTTTCAGATTTGTCGACCGGACTTCCGTAGAGACACAATACGACTACGAATGCGATCGGGCGTTCACGTCGGAACACATCTTCAACATGGCCATCGATGACTGGGAAGACATCGCCGACTATTACTTCACTTCTGCCGGAGGCACCAGCAGCCTCAGTCCCTCGACCGAAAAAGCACAGGACATCTACGAACTGTCCAGCTCGCTGGGAAATGACTACCGCTACCTGCGCGGCTACGAACAGGACGGGGAAAACCGCTACCTCTGCAAGTTCTGGCACTACGAAAACGGACGCTACAACGATGTCTATCCGCTCATCCGCATGACGGAGGCCTTCTACATCGCAGCCGAATGCCTGAAGGACACCGACCCGGCACGCGCCATCGAGCTGCTCAACGAAGTGAGAGAAGCACGCAACCTGAGTGCCTATCCGCTGTCGGAGACACTGACCTCGGACCAGATACAAAACGAAATCTACAAAGAATACCGCAAAGAATTCGTAGGCGAGGGAGGACAACTCTTCTACTACTACAAAAGGCTGAATGCCTCATCCATCACAGGAGCAGGCGTCGTCCCGTCCCGCTCGGTCTACGTCCTGCCTATCCCGTCGACCGACCAAGAATTCGGTGGTTATACAAACTGACAACAAACTTATCATAACAACACACGTATATGAAACACATACCCTACATACTCACAGCCTGCTTGTTCCTCCTCCTTGGAGCAAGCTGCGAAAATGACGGATTCTATTATCAGGACGAACCGCGCATCCGCATGGAAGGGCCTGAAGAGTGGACACTCGACACCGACTCCCTCACATTCTCTTTCGTCACAAGCCCTGAATCCGTCACCGAACAGACTATGGACGTCACGCTCTATGTCATGGGATTGACCGCTGACTATGAGCGCACGGCACGTGTGGAAGTGGTGGATGAACTGACGACCGCCACAAGCGACCTCTATGAATGCCCCACGACCGTCACCATCCCGGCCGGAGAAAACCAGGCCACCTGTCCCGTGGTGCTGAAGCGTGCCGACGTGTTGCAGGAGACGACCGTCAGACTCTACATACAAGTAGTAGCCTCAGACGACTTTGCCGTAGGCAGTGCCGAACAAGACCACCTGTTGCTCAAGTGGAACGACATCTTGAGCCAGCCCAACAACTGGGACGAACTGGAAGAATTCTTCGGCACATACAGCGACGCCAAATACCGCTTCATGCTCAACAACGCCGGAGTGACGGAGTTCGACACGGACGAAATGACATGGGCCGAGCTGAACAATTACAAGATTATGCTGACCAATGCATACAATGAGTACAGAGAAACCAACGGCCCAATCCTGGACGAGAACACCGGACTTGAAATCAGTTTTGACAACTAATAGAAAAGAACCATTATGAAAACATTGACCTACATAGCCATATTCTTGTTTGCTTCCATCGGCTTCATTGCATGCTATGACGACGAAGGAAACTACACTTACCTGTCCGATTACGAAGCCGGGGAAATCGTGATAGATACCTTCGGACTTAGCCAAGCTGAGCGCACGGCCCTCTCCACACTCTATCCCGGAGACACGGTCGAGTTGGAACTGAATGTGAACTACGCCTACATGGAAAACCTGCGCTACCGTTGGTTTGCACTACCCCTGACCAACTACTCGTATGAGCCAGTACAAGTGGGCAACTCGCTGGAATACCCTCCCGCCGACACCATATCCTATGAGAAAAAACTCCACTGGGTGGTCGACTTCGACCCGGGACAATACCGCTTCTACTTCATGGCCGAAGACTCCGTGCGAGGGCTCAAAGCCTACTTCCAGATGTCCAATTACGGCATTATCTACACCGAAGGCACTTTCGACGGTCTGTATCTGCTCACCGAATACGACGGAGAGACCGACATCGACGTGTATACCTCCTCCCTGATGCTCATCTATACGGGCGACTCCGTCGTGCATCGTTACTACAGCCAGACCACAGGGCAGACCATCCCGGGAAAACCCCGCTTCATCCACGGAAGCCACACAGGAAGCACCTCGCGCGACGGATACTTGGTGGCCACCGACCAGACCATGCTGCGCCTGAACAGCGTAGGCCTGACGACCATGGACACTTGGGAGGAAATGTTCTACACCGTGCCCGACGTATTCGACCCTCAAGAATGCTATTTCACCAACAATGCCGACTTCCTGATAAACGACGGCCAGCTACATGTGCTCTACACCGACCAGACCAATGACCGTAAATTCTCTACCGCCATCTCAGGCGACTACGACCTGGCGCCGTTCCTGGCCCACGAGACACGCAGTTCCTACGGAGCCGTGGAAGGAGCCATAGACGCAGACCAGATAGTCTATGACCTGGAAAGCCACAGTTTCCGTCCCTACTACTCCGCTGGCAGCTCGCTGAGCAGCTTCCGCAGCACCAGCGGCGACGCCTACATCGATGCAAACGACATGCCCACAGACCCGATAGCCATCTTCAACGGCTACAACGAACGTACTTACTGCATCACAGAGGAAGAAGGGGTCTACTATCTCTATCGGTTCAACTTCTACAACGTGGTGGACGACGGTGACCTCTCAGCTGACGGAGACCGTTCGAAAATAGACCTCTCCGGATGCACCGGCATCGCAGAAGCCACCCTCTTCGCCGCCAACAACTACGGGCATGCATTCTACTACGCCACCCCCGATGCAGTCCATTCCTTCAGTCCTTCCAGCGGCGCCACGACGTCCAACACCCTCTATACTTGCGAGCCGGGCGAAGAAGTGACAGCCCTCTACACCTGGAACAGTGGCGGATGGCCCACTGCGGGTATCATCCTCTGGATTGCCACCTGGGACGAAAACGCGCAAGAAGGAAAGCTCATCGAATTCGAAATTGACGCGAACTACGGCACGGCAAACTGGAGTTTCGGCCCCAGCATGGCTCCAGACCATACAAACCCGTATATCACCACCGGCTATGGCAAAATCGTGAGCATGACTTGCGTGGATGCCGAGTGACAACGACAATCTTAAACATCATACCAATACCATCACAATGAAAACAAACACCTTGCTCCTGACCATCGCCTCACTGCTGACCACCATGTTCACAGCATGCGACCAGAAACCGTCAGACACGTATGTCCTCCGCGGCACTATCCAAGGTCTGCCCGACGGCACGCACATCCAGCTCGTCCCCGTCAGCCACGAACATTCGAAACCTATCGCCGACACGACTGTCGTCGGCGGACAGTTCACATTCACCGGCAACGCCGACGAACCTCTCGCAGTTCTTCTCATGGTGAAAGATGCCTACGGCTCACGCCGCCTGATGCTGGAAAACGCCTCCATCGACGTGTCCGGCTCCGTGACGGCTGACTCCGTCAACGGCATGCCAAACTATGACTTAGAAAAACTCACCGTCACCGGCTCGCCGCTCAGTGCCCGCTATGACTCATTGATGAGCGTACACCAAAGCATGGACTCCCTCTATCAGGCCAATGCACGCAACTACAAAGACGTGCCCCGAGAGGTACGGGAAAAAGTGGATGCCGCCTTCTTCCACACTGTCGACTCGGTCTACCACGCGACCATCATGCGTGAGAAAGACTCCTTCTGGGGACCGCTGCTGCTGGTTTCACTAACCTCCTACCTGACCGACGACCAGAAACCTTGGTACGAAGCCTTCTCCGATGAGGCTAAGGCTTCGCGCTACGGGCAGATGGTGAAAGAAGAACTCTATCCCGCCGGAATGGTCGGCTCAAAAGTGCCGGAGTTTACGGTGAAAGGCGCTGACGGACAAGATGTGACCCTGGCTTCCCTGCGCGAGGGCAAGAAATATGTGCTCATCGACTTCTGGGCTTCCTGGTGCGGGCCTTGCCGCAAGGAGATTCCCAACCTGAAGGCACTCTACAAGCAGTATGCCGACCGCGGTTTCGACATCGTGAGCATCTCCATCGACAAGAAGAAGACAGATTGGGAGAAGGCACTCGAAGAGGAACAGCTCCCGTGGAACAACTATCTTGACGAAACGGGCGTCGCAAGCCTCTATCATGTGAAAGCCATCCCCGCGATGTATCTCATCGATGCCGAGGGCGTGATGGTGGGTGAGAACTTGCGCGGCGAAGCATTGGCCGACAAGCTGGCCGAACTACTCCGGTAAACGCCGCCACCCATCTCCGTACACACCATCCGGTATATGCCCGGCACACCTGCTCCCGACAGCTCGTGTGCCGGGCTTTCTGCTGTACAGTTTTTTCGCAATGCCCGTCCCGGCACCACACACGGTGCTTTCACCGGACACAAAGCCTGTCCATGCCTGAAACGGCCTCAGCAAAAAGACCAGTAAACACCTATCAAACAACCATTTACAAACATACATTCTCAGCCTTGACAGAAGCCGCGAGCGGAATAGACTCCGTCCGCGCCCGCCTTCCTTTCCGTGCTCGCCTACCCTCCTTTCCGTGCATGGGCAGAATAGAGGGGAAGCAACCGCCGACTCCATCTCAAGACCTGTCAGGCTGGGGATAGTCCTCGATTTGTAACCAATATTTTACGCACAGCCCACCTGCCCCGAAGGACAAAGCCGCTTGAAGAGACGTCCGATGAAGGTTTTACCCGCCTGAACGCTACGAATCACAAAACTATTCTCTATCTTTGCCTCCAACATTATTCACAAATCAAATGCACGTAAGACAACAATGGAAAACAAAAAAGGCCTCATCGTAACACTCATCATTGTACTTGTCATCGGACTCGGCGCCGTGTCCTTCCTGCTTTTCCGCAGCCACACGGCCAATCAGGAGATGCAACAACTCTTCGAAGTGGAAAAGGAAGAACTGGAAAACGAATACTCCAGCTTCGCAACCCAGTATGACGAGCTGCAAATCAAAATCAACAATGACTCCCTCTACGAAAAACTGGAACAGGAGAAGCTGCGCACACAACGCCTGCTCGAAGAGTTGCGCCAAGTGAAGTCGACCAACGCGGCCGAAATCATGCGCCTGCGCAAGGAGCTGAAGACCGTCCGCGCCGTCATGCGCACCTACATCATCCAAATCGACTCGCTGAACCGTGTCAACCAACAGCTGGCCTCGGAAAACCAGACGGTGAAAAAGAAATACTCCGAAGCCACCCAACAAATCAGCAGCCTGAGCGAAGAGAAGAAGTCGCTGAACGAGAAAGTGACCCTGGCTTCCCAGCTTGATGCTACCCACATCACCATCACGCCCACCAACAAACGGGGCAAGAAGACCACACGCATCAAACGTATCACGCGCTTCGACATCGGATTCACCATCGTGAAGAACATCACGGCACAGACCGGCCAACGCGCTATCTACGTCCGCATCACGAAGCCCAACCAAGAAGTGCTCACCAAGAGCGCGTCCAACACCTTCCCCTATGAAGACCGCAACATCGCCTACTCCATCAAGAAATACATCGAATACACGGGCGAAGAACAAAACGTCATGGTCTACTGGGACGTAGAGGAATTCCTCCAGGCCGGCACCTACCGGGTCGACATCTTCGCCGATGGCAACCTCATCGGCTCACAGTCATTCGAACTCGACTGAGAGTAGGCCTTTTTAACCCTGATAACGTTATTATTTCCTAAAATGCCATTGCTTTTCAGGCAATGGCATTTTACTTTGCATAGACACTGTCCTTCCTCCAGAAGGGCCATCAAAACGTTTAATCCACTATCGGAATTATGAAAACTCTAATCGGCATCCTCCTGCTGTGCGCCCTCGGAAGCACGACGGCCCGCAGCCAAACAGTCCTCACGCTGGACAGTTGCCGTACAATGGCATTGCGCAACAATAAGGAGCTACGCATCGCACGCGAAAAGACGAAGGCTGCCCGCTATGAACGCAAAGCCGCCTTCACAAACTATCTGCCCAAGCTGTCGGCAACAGGCGCCTACCTGCACAACAACAAGGAAATCTCCCTCCTGAGCGACGAACAGCAGACAGCCATCAGCAACATGGGGACATCACTCGCGACAGCCCTTCCACCCCTGCAAAGCCTGGGAGTCGACCAGCTCCTCAACTCCCTGGGAGGCGCATTGGTGAACGACCTGCGCACAGACACGAGAAATGTCTATGCGGGAGCTGTCACCCTGACACAACCCATCTTCATGGGCGGCAAAATCCGCGCATACAACCAAATCACCCGTTTCACAGAAAGGCTCTCGCAAGCGCAGGAAAACGCAAGCACGCAGGAAACCATCCTCAGCACGGACGAAGCCTATTGGCAGGTAGTGTCGCTGGCCAACAAAAAACGGCTGGCCGAAAGCTTTCTTTCTTTGGTGAAAAAGCTGGACAGCGACGTGGAGAAAATGATACGCGAAGGCGTGGCCACGAAGGCAGACGGACTGTCGGTCAAAGTGAAGGTCAATGAAGCCGAGATGACACTTACCAAAGTCAATGACGGACTGTCTTTGGCCCGTATGCTGCTGTGTCAGCGATGCGGCATACCGCTCGACACACCCATCCGGCTTGCAGACGAAGAACTGGACGACCTCACCCTGCCCCCCAACAGCACGGCAGCCAACGTGGAAACGGCACTGGCCAACCGTCCGGAAATCATCAGCCTGGAGCTGGCCAATAAAATCTACCACCAGAAAGTGAACCTTGTCCGCTCTGAATTTTTGCCTTCCGTGGCCCTCACGGGCAACTATCTCATCACCAACCCTTCGGTGTTCAACAGTTTCGAAAACAAGTTCCGCGGCATGTGGAACGTAGGAGTCATGGTGAGCATCCCTCTGTTCCACTGGGGCGAAGGAATTTACAAAGTGAAGTCGGCACGAGCGCAGGCCGACGCGGCCCGTTATCAACTGGACAACGCCAAAGAGCAGATAGAGCTTCAAGTGAACCAGTGTGCCTACAAGGTCAATGAAGCAGCACACAAGCTGAGCATGGCACAAAAAAACATGGAAAAAGCAGAAGAAAACCTGCGCTATGCCAACTTAGGTTTCCGCGAAGGGGTTATCCCCACCAGCAATGTACTGGAAGCGCAAACCGCCTGGCTGTCGGCACAATCGGAAAAGATAGATGCCCAGATAGACGTGAAACTGACCGATGTCTATCTCAAAAAGGCTATCGGCCAGCTTTCAGCCGGACTTTAAACAACCCACAGTAATACCATCATCAACCCTCAAACATATACAAGACTATGCTTACAGAGAAACAACAAAACAAAAACATCATACTGGCACTTATCACGCTGGTGGTCGTCATCGGCATCGTAGCCCTTATCGGCTATCTCACACTAGGCAAATCGCCGGAATACATACAAGGCCAGGCAGAAGCGGATGAGTATCGCGTGTCCAGTAAAGTGCCGGGCAGAATCCTGGAACTCCGTGTCAAAGAAGGCCAACGCATCCATCGGGGAGACACCTTGGCCCTGCTCGAAGCTCCCGACGTAATGGCCAAGCTGGAACAGGCAGAGGCTGTCCAGGCAGCTGCCCAAGCACAGCACCAGAAAGCCGAACACGGCACACGCGCCGAACAGCTTCAAGCCGCTTTCGAGCTCTGGCAAAAGGCCAAAGCCGGACTGGAGATCGCAGAAAAGTCATATAACCGTGTCAACCGCCTGTTTGAAGAAGGCGTGATGTCGGCACAAAAGCGCGACGAAGCCTTTGCCAACTATCAGGCGATGGCCGCTACAGAAAAGGCTGCCCATGCCCAATATGACATGGCCCGCAACGGAGCACAACGCGAAGACAAAGAGATGGCAGCCGCATTGGTCAACCAGGCCAAGGGCGCCGTGGCAGAGGTAACCTCTTACATCGACGAGACGGTCCTCATCGCCCAAGCCGACGGAGAGGTGACCGAAATCTTCCCGAAGGTCGGCGAGCTGGTAGGCACGGGCGCACCCATCATGAACATTACCCTGCTTGATGCCGTATGGGCCACATTCAACGTGCGTGAAGACTTGCTGAAAGACTTCCAAGTGGGCAAAGAAATAGATGCCTATGTCCCCGCACTGGACCAGAACGTGCATCTGAAAGTCTATTATCTGAAAGACCTGGGAAGCTACGCTGCCTGGAAAGCCACCAAAGCCACAGGCCAGTTTGACCTGAAAACATTCGAGGTGCGTGCCGAGCCTGCCCACCCACTCCCCGGACTACGTCCCGGCATGAGCATCATCGTACAGGAAAACAACCAGTAACCCCATGTCACCCTTAAACCCATACAGATTATGCGAACGGTCCTACATCGTATAGCGATGCTCATCATGCGTGAGGGCAGGCGAATGTGTTCACGCCCGCTCTATGTCTTCTGCATGGTGATTGCACCACTGTTCTGCTACATCTTCTTCACGACCCTGATGGCCGACGGGCTTCCTACCAATCTGCCCGTGGGCGCTGTCGACCAAGACAACACTTCGACTACACGCGCACTCCTGCGCAATCTGGATGCGTTCCAACAGACACACATCACGGCACACTACAAGGATGTGACCGAAGCACGGCGGGCCATGCAGCGGGGCGACATCTACGCCTTCTACTACATCCCGCAGGGTACGACGGCCGACGCCATCGCCGGGAGGCAACCGCGCGTGTCATTCTACACAAACGGCTCCTATCTCATCGCCGGCTCCCTGCTCTACAAGGACCTGCTCACCATGACCGTCCTGGCCAACGCTTCGATAGGCCAACAGACGCTATTGGCGCGAGGAGCTACAGAGCAACAGGCCCTGGGATTCCTCCAACCTATCCTCATCGACACACACCCGCTGCACAACCCTTGGTTGAACTATTCCGTCTACTTGAGCAATACGCTCATACCGGGCATATTGATGCTACTCATCTTTCTGGTGACGGTCTATGCCATCGGGTCGGAAGTGAAGGAAGGCACGGCGCAAACCTGGCTACGCACTGCCGGCGGCAACCTGCCGTTGGCCCTGGCCGGAAAGCTACTGCCCCACACGATTGTGTTCTTTATCATGGCTGCCGGATACAACGTATATCTCTATCTCATCTTAGGCTATCCGTGCAATAGCGGCATTATCCCCATGCTTCTGGCCTCTTTCCTCATGGTACTGGCCTCACAGTCATTCGGCATATTTCTCTATGGACTGCTGCCGTCCCTGCGCTTTGCCCTGAGCGCGGCATCCCTGTGGGGAGTCATCTCCTTCTCCATTTCAGGCTTCAGTTTCCCTGTCATGGCCATGCACCCGACGCTCCAGGCCCTGAGCGTCCTCTTCCCGTTGAGGCATTATTTCCTTATCTATGTGGACCAGGCGCTCAACGGCTATCCCATGCTCTACAGCTGGGAGGCCTATTTCGCCCTGCTTGTCTTCGCCCTGTTGCCGCTATTCATCCTGAAACGGCTGCACAAGGCCCTGCTCCATTACCGCTATATTCCCTAAACTAACGAAAGAACATCATGAAACTTATAAACCTACGAAGCACACTGCATGAAGGACTGTCAGACATATTCCATGTGTGGAGCATGGAGATGCGCAATGTCTTTCGCGACGCCGGCGTGCTCATCTTCTTCATTCTCGTCCCGCTGGGCTACCCGCTCATATATGCTTTCATCTATACAAATGAAACAGTGCGTGAAGTGCCGGTCGTGGCTGTCGACGAATCTCACTCGGCCACCTCGCGTGAGTTCCTACGCAGAGTGGACGGAGCAGCCGACGTGCACATCGTGGCGTGGGCGGCCGACGTGGAAGAAGCCAAAAGCATCATGAGGGAAAAGGGAGCATACGGCACCATCTATGTCCCTGAAGAATTCAACGACCGCCTGGCCCACGGCGAACAAGCCACGGTCTCCATCTTCTGCGACATGAGCGGACTGCTCTACTACAAGGCCTTGCTAAGCACATGCACAGAAGTGTCGCTCGACATGAACCGCAGCATCCAAGTGGAACGTCTGGGAGGAGCCACACCGCGCCAGAGCGAAGTCTCGACCCGCCCCATCGAGTATGAATACGTCACGCTCTTCAATCCTCAAAACGGCTTTGCTTCGTTTCTCATCCCGGCCGTGCTGATGCTCATCATCCAGCAGACCCTACTGCTCGGCGTGGGCATGTCCGTGGGCACCTTCCGGGAAAAGAACCGTTTCCTCGAACTGTCGTCCATCGACGAACATCATCACGGGACTTTCCGCATCGTGATTGGCAAGTCGCTTGCATACTTGATGATCTATATGCTGATGGGGACCTATATCGCCTGCTTCGTGCCCCACCTGTTCAGCCTGGTGCAACTGGCTGACAGCTGGACATTGGCATCCTTCATGCTGCCCTACCTGCTGGCCTGCATCTTCTTCGCGATGACCGCCTCGGCCGTCGTCCGCAACCGCGAGACGTGCATGCTGCTATTTGTCTTCACCTCCCTGCCGTTGCTGTTCATCAGCGGCATATCCTGGCCCGGAGCTTCCGTGCCGACCTTTTGGAAAGTGCTCTCATGGGTGTTCCCCTCGACATTCGGCATCAACGGCTTCGTACATATCAATACGATGGGGGCTGCCCTGACCGACGTCTCCAGCGAAATCCGGGCTTTATGGATTCAGACGGGCTTCTATTTTGTCACGACATGCCTGGTCTACCGCTGGCAAATCGTCCGCAGCCTGAAAGTGGCCGGAATCAAGGGTAACAAGTAAACAGTACGGACAAAAAAGTTCCCGATACGTCACCGTTGCTACCTCTGAAACATCTCTTTCGAAACCCGGCTTAAGGCGGTCCGAACCGCGCATCCATTCCGTGCACGAGCGGATACCTTTCCGCTCTCGGCCGCCTTCCTTTCCGTCCTTGCCAGGAAAGGAAGGCGTGCCCGGTTCAAGCCAAGACTTACCAAAGGACAAAATAACAAGCTATCACACAACCCTTTAAAACGACCGGTACGTCTCACCTCCGTCAGACATCCGACGACATGCCACTCCCTCTCCCAGACGCGAATCCCCGCTGGCGGAACAAGGCAAACCACTTGGAAAAATCCCCACAATTAGAGAAACAGCAAAAAGAAACGGGAGCGAGCCTGAAGCAAACCAAAGACTTTTGCTCCAAACTCGCTCCCGCCGTCAGCCACGTGCGGACGTCAATCCAGCTCCACGAGCTGATACTGTTGGCTACCCAGACCTATCTGTTCGGCATACTCCAGCGTGTGCATGCCCTTACGGGAATCAATGCGTTCGATGAGATGTATCTTCCCGTGGTCCTCGGAATTGCGGACCAGGTCCGTGCAAGCCTTGTCCAAGGCGACAGGGTCGAGTGAGGCAAGGATGCCAATGTCGCCCATCTGCGGGTCGGCTGGCGAGGAATCACAGTCACAATCCACCGACAGGTTGTTGGCCACGCTGATGTAGAGAATCTTATCACCGCAGTGGTCGGCCACAGCCTTGGCAGCCTCAGCCATCGTCTCCAGAAAATCTTCCTGCGTCGGATTCCCCCAGCTTGTCGTGCTCGCTCCGGCCGAATGAATCCAGCGTTTGCCATTCGAAGAAGCTATGCCGATGGAAATGTTCTTGATGGCTCCTCCAAATCCAGCCATCGCATGCCCCTTGAAGTGCGAAAGCACGACGGTGAAGTCATAGTCCATGTAATGCGAACCGACGATGTCATAGGCGATATGCTTGCCGCCCGACACCGGCAGGCGGGCTTCTCCTTCCGCATCCATGATGTCAACGGGAGCGATAGCCGTGAATCCGTGTTCTTCCGCAGCCTTCCGGTGCGACTCCGTGTCGGAACGCCCACCGCCATAAGCCGTGTTACACTCCACAATCGTACCGTCCACCTTCTGCACGAGGTCTTTAATCAAGGCAGGCTGTAAGAAGTTATGCCCGCCCGGTTCGCCCGTCGAAAGTTTGACGGCCACTTTTCCGGTGGCTTCACGTCCCAGTGCTTCATAAATCTTCACCAGGTTGGCCGAATTGATTTCTTTAAGCATATACACTTTAGGCACTTCAGCCCCTCCGGCTTCGCCCCGTCGGAGGTCTGCGCTCCGGCACAAGCTGTCCCCATCAGCATCATCAGGGAACAGATAAACTTATTCATCCTTCTCATACGCATGATTATAACAAACGGTTAAACTTCTATCTTCTTAATCACTTTGGCAGGCACTCCTGCGACTACACAGTCAGCGGAGACATCCTTCGTCACCACAGCTCCTGCGGCTATCACGGCATTGTCACCGATGGTCACTCCCTGGAGGATGGTGACATTCGACCCTACCCACACGTTCTTGCCCAGCACGATAGGAGCCGGATAAGTCATCTTGCGCTTTTCTGGTTCCAGAAAGTGGTTCAGTGTGGCAAACACCACATTGTGCCCGATCTGGCATCCGTCACCCAGCGTGACGCCTCCATGATCCTGAAAATGGCAACAGGCGTTGATAAACACGCCCTCTCCCACCTCGATGTTCTTCCCGAAGTCCGTATAAAACGGCGGAAACACCCGGAAAGTCTCAGGCACAGGACGGCCAAAAAGTTCAGACAAGAGCGCACGCACCTCCTCGGGCGTGCGATACGCCGCATTCAGACGGAACGTGAGTTTGCGGGCCTCGTTGCTCATTTGGTCCATAAACTGATGTATCTCCTCCGTGTCCAGAGGACGCCGTGCTTTTACGATTTCTTTAAATTCTTCCAATGTCATAAGTTCCTATTTTTACAGTCATGTCATAAAACCAGCTCGCCGGAAAAGGGCGTCTGACGCATGCAAAGGTAAGGAGAACCCGCTTTCAAGCGCCTACCTCAATTACAGAATCTTGTACCAGAGTTACATACCTCAGTCCTCCAAGCGACCATCCACCTTCAAACAAGTAAAAGTTAATGTCGCAAAGAATATCCATCCGGATGGCACGATGTTACGGACGATAACTTATCTTTGCTGAGGCTATAACTCCAAAACTAATACAACTATGACAAAGATTATTCGCAAAATCGGCTTAGTGGCTCATGACGCCATGAAGAAAGACATGATCGAATGGGTGTTGTGGAACTCAGAACGCCTCATCGGACACAAATTCTACTGCACAGGCACGACCGGCACACTGATTAAAAAAGCACTCGAGGAGAAACATCCGGACGTCGAGTGGGACATCACTATCCTGAAATCAGGCCCGCTCGGAGGTGACCAGCAAATCGGTTCGCGCATCGTGGAAGGAGAAATCGACTATCTCTTCTTCTTCACAGACCCGATGACCTTGCAGCCCCACGACACAGACGTGAAAGCACTGACCCGCCTGGCCGGCGTGGAAAATATCGTGTTCTGCTGCAACCGCTCCACAGCCGACCACATCATCACCAGCCCGCTGTTTACCGACCCGACATACGAGCGCATCCATCCGGACTACACCACTTACGCACAACGCTTCGACAATCACCCCATCATCCTGGAAGCTGTCGAACAAATGAAGAAACGAAAAAACAGGAAAGGAAAATAACCAACCTCCAACTCTCAACCAACATGGGTATAATCAAGTTCATAAAAGAATGGACATTGCCTTGTGCCATGTTGTCCGGTGCATGCATCTACCTGCTATTCACCGAAGTGCCGGCACTCAAAAGGATAGGCGACATCGCAGGCCCTTACTTTATCGATGCCATGCCGGCACTTGTCTTTCTGACGCTCTATGTCACATTCTGCAAGATACGCCTGCACGACCTTCACCTGCACACATGGCACGCCTGGATGCAAGCCATCCGCATCGTCCTGTCGGGCCTGCTGGTCCTCGCAATAACTTCAACCGACGAACCCAACCTGCGGTCTGCCCTGGAAGGGGCATTCGCATGTGTCATCTGCCCGACAGCCTCGGCAGCTGCCGTCGTGACCGAAAAGCTGGGTGGGAGCATCGCTTCCATGACTGTCTACACACTCATCGACAACGGTGTCACAGCCTTGCTCGTGCCTTTGTTGTTTCCGCTGATAGAAAAGCAGGCAGACATCTCTTTCCTCGCTTCGTTTCTCACCATCCTCGAACGCACGGCCGTCGTGCTTGTCTTGCCATTCTGCTGCGCCATGGCCACCCGCCAGTGGCTACCCACCCTGGCCAAACGGATAAAGGATATGAAAAACTTGGGATTCTATCTATGGGCAGCCAATCTGTCCATCGTCATGGGACTCACACTGCACAACATTTTCACGGCAGGCATATCCGGCTTCGTCCTGATGTTGCTCCTGGTCGTCCCGCTCCTGGTCACGCTCATCCTCTTCGGGACGGGCAAAAGCGTGGGACGCCGTTTCGGCGACAGCGTCAGCGGCGGACAAGCACTCGGACAAAAGAACACGGCCGTGGGTATCTGGCTCATCGTGACTTATCTCAATCCGGTCGTCGCCATCGCACCATGCGCCTACGTCATCTGGCAGAACTCCCTGAACTCCTGGCAACTATGGTGCATGGAAAAATATGGAAGGCTCAAGTGGTAAGCTCCCGGCCGGACTCTGAAGCGTTTTCATACGGCTAAAAGACAAGGAGGGCACGCCGCTCCCAATTGTACATTGGGAACATGGCGTGCTCTCCTTTCCACGACGTCTGTCAGAAACGTTTCACATAGCGGTGGCAGTCCGGTTCGCCACCGTTTTTCTCAAAATAACGCTGATGATAGTCCTCCGCAGGCCAGAACGTCGATGCCGGAGTCAGGCGGGTGACCACAGGCAATCCCTTCGCACGCAGGATGGCAATCAGACGTTCAGCTGTCGCTTTCTGCTGTTCGTTCGTGTAGAATATCTCCGAGCGGTATTGCGGCCCGATGTCGATACCCTGCCCGTCGGCCTGGCACGGGTCATGGATTTCAAAGAAGCGTTTGGCCAACGTCTCATAGTCGACGCAGGAAGTATCGAACACGATACGCACGGCTTCGGCGTGACCCGTGACATGCGTTTTCACTTCCTGATAGGTGGGATTCTCCTGATGGCCTCCGATATAACCGGACTCGATGGAGATGATGCCGGGCAACTGTTTCATGTAGTACTCCACACCCCAAAAGCATCCTCCTGCGAAAATGGCTACCTCTGTCGTTGATTCTGTCTTTTCCATAGAGCTGTCTTTTTTAACGTTTACAATTCGATACCAGCAAAGATATTCGTCTATTCCGAAAGAATTGCCTATCTTTGCGCCCAAAATCAAAAAAGACCCGCAAATGCAACACCAATACTTCAACAACTACGTGCAACACGTGTACCGGATGCGTCCGACACACGCGCGTTTCTGCGTGCACGTCCATTGGTTCAGCGGCTTTATCTAAATTACCCTTCCACTTTTTCATTCTGCGACACATGCCGTCCCGGTGTGTGCATCCTTTTTGCGTAATCCTCAGTCCTGAGGATTCAAGCACGGCTACGCTTTCCACGGGAGCGTCCGGCCTATGTCACACCCTATTTTAGATAACGACTGAATCATGTTCAAAATATTATTCCTTCTCTTCGCAGGAATCGGAGTGGGCTATGCATTTCGCCGCGTGTCCTTCCTGCACAAAGTGGAAACGACCATTTCCCTGACTGTGTTTTTTATGCTGTTTGTCTTTGGTCTCAGCATCGGTTCAAACGATAAACTGATGGACAATTTAGGTAAATATGGCTACCAGGCATTCATCCTTGCCCTGTTTGGCGTGGTCGGCAGCCTGCTGGCATCCTACCTGGCCTATCGGTTTGTATTCAAGAAAGGAGGTCACAATGACAAGTAGTGTAATCGTCCTCTTGCTCTTCGCCTTGGGCGGCGTGGCCGGTATGTGCCACTTCATCCCCCAGCACTGGTTGAGCAGCAACCTGCCCATGACCATCTTGTCCGTGCTTATCTTCCAGGTGGGCATCAGCATCGGGTCAAACAAGAATCTAAAAGAAATGATCCGCGGCGTGAGCCTGAAGATGCTGTTAGTCCCCCTCTCGACCATCGCGGGGACACTAGCCTTCTCCGTGCTCGCCAGCCTGCTGATTTCGCAATGGGGCATGGCTGACTGCCTGGCCGTAGGCAGCGGATTTGCCTACTATTCCCTCTCCTCCGTCCTAATCACAGAGCTGAAGGAAGCGTCGGTGGGTATCCAAGTGGCCACGGAGCTGGGCACACTCGCCTTGCTGGCCAACATCATCCGTGAGATGATGTCACTACTGGGTGCACCGATATTCTCCCGTTTTTTCGGAAAGTTGGCCCCCATATCGGCAGCCGGCATCAACTCGATGGATGTCCTCCTGCCCATGATCACCCGCTGCTCAGGCAAGCACATGGTGCCGCTGGCCATCCTGCATGGCATCATCCTGGAACTCACTGTCCCCTTCCTTGTCTCTTTTTTCTGTAAAATGTAAGAACTTACGAAATCAAAAGTCGTCAATAGTGGCATTTACAAAGTCCAAAAACGGCTTCATCACGGCAAAGACCCCGGCTGTCTGCTCCAGCCAGTCGGGAGCCGCGAAAAACGATTCCGGCACAACGTGATAACAGGAATAGTCTTTGCAACGGATATATTCCGGATAAGGGAAATCCTTGGGGAAACCTTTGGGAAGTGTCTTCAAACGAGTTTCCCCAATCTCGGGAAACAGCGTGCGGAACGACTCACTCCCCACGATGGCATGAAACGTTTCCGGCTGCTCACAGATGCTCTGCCGTACAGCACGCAGGATGTCGGAAGGCAGTTCGTAGGCCCCTCCGGCCAGCATGCAATGTTCCGGTTCGAGATGCAGGTAATAACCACCATGAAACGACTTCTTGCCCTTCGCATTGATGTAAGCTCCGAAATGGCGTTTATAAGGTGACTTGTCGGGCGAAAAGCGTATGTCCCGATAGAAGCGATAGGTGCAATCGGACACGGTCAAATATTGCACGGAAGGGTCGAACACCGTAATGCGAGCGATAAGTTCCTCCACCATGCTCTCAAAAGCCGCGCGGGCCGTCTCGTAACGGTCGCGATGGGCTTGAAACCATTCCCGATTGTTGTGCGCGGCGATTTCGCGCAGGAATTGCAGGCACAGCGCTGCCCGCGAATCTTTAGTCTCTTTCATCATTCTGCTTTTTAAAATCTACGCAAAAATACAATCAAACATCCGTTTTTCTCAAACCGTAAGCCCACAAAAGGATACCGGTATCAGCCCTTTTCGCCCATCGGTTGTTTGCCATCCCAAAAAGATGCTTTATCTTTGAATGCTCGAAAAGACAGAAAATTTTGAATACATGAAAACATTTTACCTCTCACTGCTGACGTGCCTCGCCTGCTTGTTCTGCCCCATTCCGGCAAATGCCCAGTCAGACACGCTTGTACAGGATACGTTTGCCCTGACAGAGACCCTGACGACACCGACCATAAGTGAAAGCGAAACGCCAGAGGGCGTACATCAGTTTGTCAAAGAAAAGTTTATCGAAGGCAATGCCGGCTTCATGTCGCTTGTTGCCGTCACGCTGGTCCTCGGGTTGGCACTGTGCATCGAACGCATCATCTACCTGAGCCTGGCCGACATCGACACCAAACGCCTCCTGACCGGAATAGACGAAGCTCTCCAACGGGACGACGTGGAAGGAGCCAAAAGTCTCTGCCGGGAAACGCGTGGCCCCGTGGCTTCCATCTGCTACCAAGGATTAATGCGTATCCATGAAGACATGGATGTCGTGGAACGTTCCATCGTAGCCTACGGCAACGTGCAAGCCGGCTATCTGGAAAAGGGATGCTCCTGGATCACGCTATTCATCACCATCGCTCCGTCGCTCGGCTTCCTCGGGACAGTAGTCGGCATGGTGATGGCCTTTGATGACATCGAACAAGCCGGAGAAATCTCATCCGAAGTGGTTGCAGGAGGCATGAAAGTCGCGCTTATCACGACCATCTTCGGACTCATCGTGGCACTTATCCTCCAAATCTTCTACAACTATATCCTGTCAAAAATCGAATCCATCACGACCCAAATGGAAGATGCGGCCATCTCCCTGCTCGACATGATTCTGCAATACAACGTACATAAACGTCCAATGTAATTTCATCATGAAAACCAGCCATTTCTACAAAGTGTCATACGGCATTCTCTACGCGCTGCTGGGGTGCATCGTGGTGGTCACAGTCCTGTTCTTCAGCGTAGGGTATGACAACCCGGCCAATGACGGATACAATCACCCGATGGGGACCGACCTGCTCCTCTATCTGGTCTATGGAATGCTGGGATTGTCACTACTGACCGCCTTGGGTGCTGTGGTCTTCCAGTTCATCCACAGCTGGCAACAAAACCGGAAGCGGACCTACCGTTTGTTTGCCGGCATCGGGTTATTCATAGCCCTGTTGCTGGGATGCCTCTTGTGTGCCTCGTCCGTCCCGCTGACAGTCAACGGCGTGAGCTTCGACCATCCCGTTTGGCTGAAGGTGACAGACATGTTGCTCTACGCCATCTATTTTCTTTTAGGATTGGCCGTGCTCTGTATCCTGCTGGCCATCGCAGGTGCGTTCCGGCATATTCATTTCAAACGGTGAAACCATGTTCGGCAGACGAATCAAAAGAGACGTTCCTGAAATCAATGCCACATCGACAGCCGACATGGCATTCATGCTCCTCGTGTTCTTTCTGCTGGCTACTTCGATGGGCAGCAGGAAAAGCATACGGCAGGAACTGGCCCCACCCGTTGACAGCACACGTGTCGCACCGTTGCAAGTGAAAACGCGCGACCTGCTAATCATCCGTCTGGACAAAGACGGACAAGCCTACATCGGAGATGAAGCGGTCGCAGCCTCCGACATAAAAACACGCGTTAAACGTTTTATTGAAAACCCGACAAACAACCCGGACATGCCGGAACGACACGAACGCGAGCTGCCACTGATAGGACGCACACAAGTGACCGACACGCACGTCATCGCCCTGCAATACGACAGCCGGACAAACTATAAAGCGTATTTCTCCATACAAAACCAACTTCGGGAAGCCTATCGCGAACTCCGTGATGCCGGGACTCAAACCTATTTCCACTGCTCGTTTGATGACGCTTCCGTCGAACAGCAGGAAGTGATACGTGCCTGCTATCCCCAGCGCATTTCTGAAACCATGTTGCAACCACAGAAAGGAGAAAATAAATGATGGGCATGTTCATGAGAAATAAACGCAACAGGCAAATCCCCACACTGAACACAGCTTCTCTGCCCGACTTGATATTTACGATGCTGTTCTTTTTCATGCTCGTGACCAACATGCGCGAGTCAACCCCTCAAAGTCCGTTAGACCTCCCCATCGGCGAACATCTGGACAATACGAAGGACGAGTCCTTGGTGCATTATATATATATAGGTGTGACGGAAGACGGAGTCGACTTTGTGCAACTTGACGACCAGCTTGTCTCCTTGCCTGAATTGGAAAAGCGACTGTCTGCCCTGTCTCCCAATGCACCTCAGGCAACCATAGCTCTCGGCATTGACGGCAAGGTCGAAATGAACTGCGTAGAACACATAAAACAAGTTTTACGAAAAAAGAAGATTCCTGTTATATATTATTTAGGAACAGAGAAAGAGAATCCGGACTAACAATCTTTACGATTTTAATCTTTTGATGTTAAATCATTAATAGTTCTCCACTACGTCTTCTCGACAAAAGCATAGACAAATTATCATCCCGGCATCCTATTATCGGACTTCTTATCTATTTTTATCAACACAAAGACACTATAAAGAAGACATAATATTAACAAAAGGTCAAAAGATTCAAGCAGATACACACCTGGCTGTTAAAAATAAATCTGGTATTTTATTATCTGTTTTCACTATTTAGCACGCATAATATTTGTATTTCTATTAAAAGGACTACTTTTGTCGCATAAACTTTAACTATCAAACGAAATATGAAGAGAAAATTATTTTTTCTGCCTTTGCTCTTCCTCTGTCTCTTGGGTTATGCCCAACAGATTAACTGGAACGAGACATTACCGACCGACTCCAAAGTGTTGGTAGGCAAATTACCGAATGGTATCACTTACTACCTCCGCCACAACGAGGAACCCAAGGAGCGTGCCAGCTTCTACATCATCCGTGATGCCGGAGCATTGTTGGAAAACGATGACCAAAACGGTTTGGCCCACTTCTTGGAGCACATGGCATTCAATGGAAGTAAAAACTTCCCTGGCAACAGCATGATTTCCACACTCGAACGTCATGGGGTCTCTTTCGGTGGGAACCTGAATGCTTACACGAGCCAAAACGAGACTGTGTACAACATCAGCTCTGTCCCTGTGACTGACGAAGCTGTCATCGACACCTGCTTGCTCATTCTCCACGACTGGTCTTATTATCTGACCCTTGATGAGAAAGACATTGATGAAGAACGTGGCGTCATCACAGAGGAATACCGCACACGTGACAACAGCGCACGCCGCATCCAGAAACAACAACTCTCCACCTTGCTGAAAGGTTCACAGTATGCAGTGCGTGATGTCATCGGCGACTTGAACGTCATCAAGACATTCAAACCTCAAACCATCCGCGACTTCTATCACAAATGGTATCGCACAGACCTGGAAGCCATCGCCATCGTCGGAGACTTCGACGTGGCTAAGATGGAGCAAAAGATAAAAGACATCTTCTCTTCCATTCCGGCAGTCAAGAACCCGGCCAAGCGTCCGTTCTTTGAAATCCCCTCACACGAAGAAACTTATTTCTGCCTGGCAACAGACAAAGAAGCGACAAACTCACGCGTCGAACTGGTACGTCTTTTCCGCGACAAGGAAAACGATGGCAACGGAACCGTGACCTACCAAGACATCAAGAACAGCATGATGAGAAGCTTCTACAACACAATGATTGCCAACCGCATCTCTGAAATCATCCAACGTGGCAACGCTCCTTTCATGAGTGCTTCCATCGGCATTGGCGGCATGGTGCGCGGCTATTCGGCTTACTCCCTGTCGACTGTGGCCAAACCCAACAAAGAGAAAGAAGCTCTCGAAGCCGTGATTCGCGAACACGAACGCATCATGCAGCATGGATTCACAGACTCTGAACTGGAACGTGTGAAAACCAACATGCTGACCAGCCTGCGCTCTGCACTGAAAGATGCCGACAAGACCAACAATGAACAATACATCCAAGACATGCAATCAAACTTCCTCGAGAAGTCTGGCATGGTCAGCACGGAAGACTATGTTGCCGCAGCTGAAAAGATAATCCCGACTATCACAGCCAAAGAAGTCAGCGACCAAGTGAAAAAATGGTGGAAAGCTGACAACCGCACCATCCTCGTCTCCGGACCGAGCGAAGGCGTCACCCACCTGACCGAACAAGAAGCACGTGACATCATTGCCGCCACTGAAGGAAAAGCCGTCGAGGCCTACGTGGACAACGCCGTAAGCGGAAGCCTCATCACGGAAGACCTGAAAGGCTCGCAAGTCGTGGAAACAAAAGAACTGCCCCAATTCAACGCCGTAGAATGGACGTTGGCCAACGGTGCAAAAGTCATCTTCCGCAAAGCCGACTTTGAAAAAGACAACGTCGCTCTGAACGCTTACAGCGCCGGTGGTTCGTCCGTATATTCAGACATCGACCTGCTGCCTGCTGCAAACAATGTCAGCGTGTTTGTCAATTCTTACGGACTTGGCGACTATGACGCCATCGAACTACAGAAAATCATGACCGGTAAACAAGCTGGAACAGGAATCAGCGTAAACGGCCTGTATGAAAACGTCAGCGGAGCTGCTTCCCCGAAAGACTTCGAGACCATGATGCAGATGATTTACCTGCGCTTCCAGAAACCCCGTTTCGACGCACAAGCACACGACGTGATGATTACCCGCAACCGCATCCGTGCGAAACAAATGGAGGGACAGCCCCAGAAGATGATGCAAGACTCGCTCAGCATGATTTCGACAAACTACAGCCCGCGTACGCTGCTCTTCAACGAAGCCTATCTGGACAAACTGACCCTCGAACGCGTTGAAAAAATCTACAGAGACCGCATCTGCGACGCCAGTGACTTCACATTCTTCATCGTGGGTAACGTAGAACAAGACGTTGCAAAAGCCATGGCTGAGAAATACATTGGCTCCATCCCGTCGCTCAACCGCCACGAGAAATGGATTGACCGCAAAGTAAGAGCTCCTAAGGGGAAAGTGGAAAAAGTGCTCTATTTCCCGTTGCAAAACCCGAAATCGACTGTATTGGTTTCCTTCTACAACGAAATGAAATACAACCTGAAGGACGGCTACATAGTCAACATCCTGGGCAACATCCTCACCAACCGCTACACGACTTCCATCCGTGAGGAACAAGGCGGAACCTACGGTGTCGGCGTCAGCGGAAGCGCTTCCTTAGAACCGGTCAACAGCTTCAACGTCAGCATGCAGTTTGACTGCGACCCGGCAAAAGCCGCTGAACTGAAACCGCTCCTCTATGTCGAAATCGACAAAGTCATCAAGGACGGTGTGACAGAAGAGGAACTGAGCAAAGTGGTGAAAAACGCGCTGAAAGAAAGCGAGCAAAGCAAGAACCACAACAGCTACTGGATGTCCGTCTTGATGAACTACTATAAGACGGGTGTCGACTTGAACGACCCGAAGAATTATGAAGACATCCTGAAAGCCTTGACTCCGAAAGACATTCAAGACTTCGCTAAGAAATTCTTCAAAAATGCAGATGTGCTCGACCTGATTCTGGCACCGACTTCTGCACAGAAATAAGGATTGACCATTCTCTCTCTAATAAAGACGAGGCAGCCTCAAAAACAAAGTGAGGCTGCCTCTTTTTTTGTGCAAATGCCAGCCCTTAACACGGGCCGACCACGCCTTCCTTTCGGCTCGCGGGCGGAAAGGAGAGCGTGGTCGGCTAGCCTTAAGGGTCAACTTTCGTCCGACGTATCGGCTATTTCCACTTCTTCTTTTTCAGATAAATATAGACCACGAGGCCGAGCAACAGCATGACGCCCCAAGCAAAAAGGTAACCGTAACGCCAGTCAAGCTCAGGCATCCACTTGAAATTCATCCCCCACACTCCGGCCAGGAAAGTCAGGGGAATGAAAATCGTGGACACCACCGTCAGGCGGGTCATGATGTCGTTCATGCGCAAGTCATTGTTGGAGATATAGAGATCCATGAGGGAAGAAAGCGTCTCACGGCAACTGTCGATTGTCTGCACGACGTAGAGCAAATGGTCGTTCACATCGCTGAAAAAAGCACGGTTTCCCTTCTGAATCAACAGCGTGGTGTTCTGATGAAACAGTTTGGCATACTGGTCCTTCAGAGGATAGACCGTCTGCTTCATCAGCAAATATTGTTTGCGGAGCAAACGTATCTGGATGCCGATGTCGCGGTCACGGTCATTCTCAAACAAAGATGTCTCCAGTTCTTCCAGCGAGTCATCGATGCGTGAGACGACCGAGACAAAATTGCCCACCAAGCTGTTGAGCAACACGCTGAGCAGGAAATCACTGTGACGCTCGCGCACCTTCAAGATGTTGCCGCGGATGGCTTGCTCCACATCCTGGAAAAAATGGTTTTCCTCCTCCATGAAAGTCAACACGAAGTCCTTGCCCTGCAAGAGGCAGATGTGAATCTGGTGAATATCGTCCCCGGCCACCTCCGGCAGGCTTGAGAGCTTGCTTATCACGACGTTGTAGGTCTCACACTCTTCTATCTTGCTGGGATGCCCGACATTGAGCACATCCTGCATCGTCAGAAAGTCGATCTGAAAGTGAGAACACACCTCCCGCACGGTCTCCGTATCTTTCAGGCCATGCACCTGCAACCAATGGACCTGCCCGGGCTGCAACTTGGGGACAAGCTCGGCAAAGTCGTCGGCATGCGTCTCCTCACAAGCCTTCGGCCCATAGCTGCACAAGTGGAAATGGGTCGGCGTATGGCTCTCGCCATTGTACACCAACCGTTCACTCAAGAGATTGTTTTTCATAAGCTCACACGATTCTCACGACTTGTCCGTCACATTGTCTTCTCCCTTCAGGACAGGCAAAGCCCAATGATATTTCACGGCAAGAATGCGTGCCAGCAGCACGCTGGCCCCACTCAATATCTCGACAAGCGTCAAGTGCATCCCCAGCCAACTGCACAGGCCGTAGACCAGGCCGCCTATCACACAAGCCACGGCATATATTTCCTTACGGAATATGAGAGGCACTTCGTTGATGAACACATCGCGGATGACACCCCCGGCCGCACCGGTAATCGTCCCCATGATGATGGCCACCCACAGCGGAAAATCAAGCGCCAGCGTCTTCTCCACACCGACCACGGTGAAGAGGGCGAGGCCGATGGCGTCAAAGAGGAAAAACGTGTTCTGCTGACGGATGAGGAATTTGCCAAAGAGAATGACCCCCACCAGGGCCAAAGCCGAACAGATGAGATAAATCGAATTGGTCATCCAGAAGGGTGTCAGATTGAGCATCAAGTCGCGAATCGTTCCGCCTCCGATGGCGGTCGCCACACCTACGACATAAGCCCCAAACCAATCGAAACGCTTGGCCGAAGCCAGACGGATACCACTAATGGCGAAGGCAAACGTTCCGATGAATTCGATGACCTCGACGAAAGTGGGCACATGTATGGTGAATGTATGCATATTCAGACTTTTTTAGACAGGCATCATTCGACAACATTTACAGGTGTGCCCCGAAGGAAAAGACGCAAGTTGTTCACCGCCTGCGCCATCAGACGTTCACGCGCATCGAGCGTCGCCCACGCGATGTGAGGCGTGATGAAACAGTTGGGGGCCGTGAGCAGCGGATTGTCAGCCCGGGGCGGCTCTGACGAAAGCACGTCGACTCCCGCCGCACGCAGCTTGCCAGCCCTGAGCGCATCGGCCAAATCCTGCTCGTTGACAAGCGGTCCACGCGCCGTGTTGATGAGGATGGCCGTCGGCTTCATCAAGTCGAGCAAGGCCGCATTCACCATCCCTGCATTGTCAGCCCGAAGGGGACAGTGGAGCGTGACGATGTCACACTCGCGGAAGAGTGTCTCCAGGTCAGCCTTCACTGTGCCGGCCGGCAACTGCGCGATGGTGGCCGACGTGTGCGCATAGATTGTCATGCCGAACGCCCTGGCCACGCGGGCCACTGCCCGACCGATATTGCCCATGCCGACGATGCCGATGCGCTTGCCGTAAAGCTCGAGGAGGGGCGAATCCCAATAGCAGAAATCACCCTTGGCCTGCCATACGCCGTTACGGGCCTGCTCGGTATAGTGCCCGACGTGGTAGATGATGTTCAGGATGTGGGCGAAAACAGTCTGCACGACCGACTCCGTGCTGTAAGCAGGAATGTTCGTCACCGTCACCCCGTGCTCACGTGCTGCTTTCACGTCCACCACGTTATAGCCCGTGGCCAGCACGCCGACATAGCGCAGCCGGGGCAGTTGTTCCAATGTTGCGGCATCAAGCACTGTCTTGTTTGTTAACAACACTTCCGCGTCTTTCGCACGTTCCAGCACCTCTTCAGGCTTCGTCCGGTCATAAACCGTGCAGACACCCAAAGCTTCAAAATCTTTCCATGACAGATCGCCCGGATTAAGGCAATATCCGTCCAATACTACAATTTTCATATCTTCTTATTCTTGTCTTTCTCGACGAAAGCTACCGTACAGGCAAAACTGCACAGTCGTGTAAGCCGAGCTGCACGCCGGTGTTCCTCCGTCGGTTCATTTTCATCTATTCATTAATAAACATTCATTCCTTATAGCGGTCGCCCCAAAGGGCTGTCATGCGCTCCTTCAGCCGGGCTTCGGCCGCATTATCCTGCGGATGCCAGAGTCGGGCGTCTTCCAACCCGTCGGGCAGAAACTGCTGACGGACGAAATGCCCGGCGTAGTCATGCGCATATTTGTAGTCCTTGCCGTAGCCCAACTGCTTCATGAGCTTCGTTGGCGCATTGCGCAAATGCAGGGGGACAGGCTGGTTGCCCGTCTGCCGGACCAATTCCTGCGCACGGCCTATGCCCTCGTAGGCCGAATTACTTTTCGGGCTGGTGGCCAGATAGACGGTAACCTCGGCCAAGGGGATGCGCCCTTCGGGCCACCCTATCTTCATCACAGCTTCAAATGCCGCATTGGCCAGCAGAAGAGCATTCGGATTGGCCAGGCCGACATCCTCGGCAGCCGAGATGAGCAGGCGGCGGGCGATAAATGCAGGGTCTTCCCCACCCTCAATCATGCGGGCCAGCCAGTAGAGCGCACCATCTGGGTCGCTGCCGCGGATGGACTTGATGTAGGCAGAGATGATGTCGTAGTGCATCTCTCCATCCTTGTCATAGGCCAAAGGGTTTTGCTGCAGGCGTTCGACGACTTTCTCGTCTGTGATGACCACAGCGTCGTCCGAGTCAGCCTCGACCACCAGTTCGAGTATGTTGAGCAGCTTGCGCGCGTCGCCTCCCGAGTAGCGGAGCATGGCGTCGGTCTCGCGCAGTTCGATGTGCCGCTTGGCGAGTTCCACGTCCTGTGTCACAGCGCGGTGGAGTAGTTCGAGCAGGTCGTCCTTCTCCAATGACTTCAACACATAGAGCTGGCAGCGCGAAAGGAGCGGACGGATGACTTCAAACGAGGGATTTTCCGTCGTGGCCCCGATGAGCGTGATGACGCCCGTCTCCACCGCCCCCAGCAGCGAGTCCTGCTGCGACTTGCTGAAACGGTGTATTTCGTCGATAAAGAGGATGGGACTTGCCTGTGAAAAGAAACGCCCGCTGCGGGCACGCTCAATTACTTCACGCACATCTTTCACGCCTGACGTCACAGCGCTCAGCGTATAGAAAGGCGTCTCCAACCGGTGTGCGATGATTTGGGCCAATGTCGTCTTCCCCACTCCGGGCGGGCCCCACAGGATGAATGAAGGGATGCGGCCGGAGTCTATCATCTTCCGCAGGACGGCTCCCGGCCCGACCAAGTGTTTCTGCCCGATGTATTCGTCAAGCGTCTTCGGACGCATGCGTTCAGCCAAAGGTTGTGCCATATGTCGTATGTCTCCTATACCTTATTTATATATACAATCTCAGAATGTCAGTTTCAAGGACAACCGCACGCCGTGTTTGTTCACTCCAGGATGGTCCAGATAGTTCACCCGGCGGACGTAGTCCACCTGCAGGATGCGGAAAATGTTGTGTACACCCACCATCAGCTCCACATAGGGCTTGCCACGCTCCATGATGAAGCTCGAAGTCTCGCCGTCACGTGTGGGGAAAAGATAGAGGTCGGCATCCTGTCTCAAGTAAGGGTTGTTCTTGTCTGTCAATGCTCCATAGAAAGCCTTCACACCGAAGTGTTCACGCCACTTCAGACGGCGCAGGAAAGGAATGCGGTTGAGCAACTTTCCGTTCATGTCGTAGTCGATGTCGATGGAAGCATAGCGGTCGTTCAGGAATTCCATGTTCGTCAGCATATTGAAACTGCCTCTTTGCAAGAAATAAGAAGGATTGGACGGCGGCATGAGCAATAGCGGGAAAGGAACTTTGCTCCACTGTGCCCCGGCCTTCAGCGTGACGTCCATCTTGCCCCATGATGCAAGCCACAACCGCTTGAAGAAGGAGGCCTCGGTCAGGTGATAAGAATAGTCTCCTCCCATCACACCTTTCAGCCCCACCGTATGCCCCAACGTGAAGACGGGAGCATTGCGGTTGACCGTATGGCGCGACTGCTTGGTGTTGATATACGTCTCATGCGGAGCGTAACGCAGGGTGAGGGCCGCTTCGGCCGTCGTCAGGCGGTGGACAAACGTCGGTGTCGCCGCGCCGTCGTTGCGGATATACTGCAACTTGCCGGTGGGTTCTTCCTCATTGTGCCGCAATTCGAGCTTCGTGGAAAATCCGCTGAACGACTCGTATTCATAGCGCAAGGTCAGCTTGCGGAAATACATCATCTGGTCGACCGTCGTCGTCTTTATCGAGCCGAACATGTTATCCTTGTCCATCGTCAGGAACTTGTCGAGGGGCGACATGACGTCCGACTGATAGGACACGGCAACAGAATGGCGGGGAAACTCGAAAGGCATATAAGCCTTCTTCTCGAAAGAATATTCCAACTCGCCCATATATTTCGAACGTTTATCCTTGAAGCCATAAGCATAATATCCCTTGAAGAAGAGGTGCGGATTGAGATTGGCCGTCGTGGAGCCACCCAAGCGCAGGCGCAAACCGTCGACATAGTTGCTCGACACCACCGTGCTGAGCGGCCCGACGTCAAACTTGCTCGGTCGGTCTTCCGACCCCGTCTCCACATAGTTTTCGGCAAAGAGGCGGAGAAGCCAGATGACATATTTCGCCCCGGGCGTCTTCTGCACATTCTTCACAAACTTGTCCATCTCGGCCTCCTTCTGCGTCAAGGGCAGCGAACGGGCATCTTGCCAGAACGCCTTGTCTTTCAGATAGGCATCCGGTTGGGTCTCGACCAAACGCGCATTGCCGAAGTCATCTTCGGGAATCGGCGCAAAGGAGAAGTCCGAATAACGTGTCACCCGACGCACGACCGCTCCTTGCCAGTTCTTGAACGGATATATCTTGGTCGACATGTCGTCGACGGCAAGCCCCCAATAGCCATTGGGCATTTGCTGAAAATCCTGCTTGAGCGAAAGCTCCTCCACGAAGTTCACGCCTGTGTGTTGGGGCAAATTCATGATGCAGCGACGCACGGTGTAGGATGAGTCGGCCAGGACATAGAGATGCCCTGTAAAGCCGAAGTCCTGCGAATTGTAGGGGACGAAAGTCAGGTGGAAACACTTGTCGCGCTCCACGTAAATCGTGTCCATGATATAGTATTTATAAAAGGAGATAGCCCTGTCGGAAATGGGGCTCACGAATTTCTTCTTCAACAGATAGATGTTGTTTTCATAGATGTCCACATCGGCAAACACATCCTGGAGCACGCCGTCAGTCACGTCACCCATGTGGAACAAGTCGTCAAGTCCCGACGAACGGATGCCCTCCACGAATGTCTTCTTCCGCTGCGGATGTTTCCGATAGAGCACCTCGGAAGAAGTCTCCTTGACCGACACGGGAAGCACCAGCGCATTGTCCTCAGCATTCACTTCCAGTTGGTCAAGCAGGAACGGCATTTTCTTCAACACCCCCTTGTTGAGCGATGTGGGATTGATGTCGTCGAGAGCGATATTCAGCTTCTCGTATTTGTGATAACGATAGTAATCGTTGTCCTCCAGACGGTTTCGCTGCTTGGCTGCCAACACCTTGCGCATCATGACGATGGCCGGATTGTCTTTCTTGCGATAACGTTCCCGGCGCGGACGCACGACCATCTCTTTCAGCATGACGTTGTCAGGGATTAGCTGCACATTGAGCGTCTTCTTTCCATCCACCGGTTCAAGCGTGACAGTCTTGGACTTGTAGCCCACGGAAGAAAAAGTCAAGGTCTGGCAGCCATCCGGGATTCTTACGTAGAAATCCCCATTGTTGTCCGTGTGACCTACACCTTTATTATTATAGGATATAGAGACATAGGGCAGACGCTCCCGACTGACAGAGTCGGTCACCACTCCCCGTACCTGCGCTGCCACCGACACCATGACGAAAATCAGCAGCACGGCCATCTCTATTCGATGTTTCCATTGACTCATCGCGTTCCTTTTAGTCTAACGTATGAAATGACAAAAATAATCGTTCATAAGAGATTTGGCATCAAAAACATAGTTAGATTAAGCTTAAATAACATACGGGCAAAAAGTGGACAGAAGAGAGGAAAGGATGGCTTCCTTGTACAATATACGATATGAAATTTGTCGAAATGAATTAACAGACTTTTCTGCCCCTTGGCAGATGCCCTTTTTTAAAGCTTGGAAAACGTCTGCCGGCAACAAACAAAAAGACGGGCGCTTTTCCCAAAGCGCCCGTCTTAAGTTTTCAATAGGTATTAGTTTTTTTAAGGTAAAAAGATTGTTTTCAGGATAACGGTGCAAAGGAACGGCCTTTTTTTAGACTATGCAAATATATTTTCATGTTAAAGAACATGTTTTTACAGGATAAGTGTCGTTTTAACAATTCGAGGCCTCAAGATGGCTGAAATCTGCCAATTTTAAGTCTAAAAACTGAGCCTTCCAAATGAGTATCCGAAAAAACATTACTCAAATTTGAAGCAAAAAAACTAAATTTTCCAATTTGCCGGATGAGAATCAAGGAATATCCGGACTTTTTTCCTGCTCCGCACGACAAAGCTCCCTTTCTTCCAAAAGCTCCAAACCGCAAACAGAACTGACAAAAACAAAAGACCTCGCCCGAATGCCGGACATACCCTCACAAGAAGGCGGCAAAGTCACACACGACATCCCCAGCCTCTGACTAAGGTGAGCGATTATTTCCCCCGCCCCATCCTTTCCAAGCATCTCCCAAGCGGCCTTCAGACCCCGTTTGCCAGCCTTCCTTTCCGCTCCTGGCTACCCTCCTTTCGGCTCTCGGCTACCCTCCTTTCCGTGGTCGGCTACCCTCTACTCCGCTCCGAACCTCCTAAAAACACCTCCGACAGCCGAAAAGCCGGGCATTTTCCCCTATAGAGAAAGGAGGTAAAAAATCGGCCTTCCCGACTATTTATTAAGGTATGAATAAACAGCAAACGAAAAAGAATCACTACTTTTGCTGCCAATAACACAATAATGACTTTACTATGAGTGAAAAAACGCCTGAAACTGTGGAAAAAAAGAGCTTGAACTTCATCGAGCAAATGGTGGAAAAGGATTTGCAAGAAGGTAAAAACGGAGGCAGAGTGCAGACACGCTTCCCGCCTGAACCGAACGGCTACCTGCACATCGGCCATGCAAAAGCCATCTGCCTGGACTTCGGCATCGCAGCCCAACACGGCGGCGTGTGCAATCTCCGCTTTGACGATACAAACCCGACGAAGGAAGACACGGAATACGTGGATGCCATCAAAGAAGACATCCAGTGGCTGGGCTTCCAGTGGGGACATGAATACTATGCCTCGGACTACTTCCAGCAACTCTGGGACTTCGCCGTCCGACTGATCAAGGAAGGCAAGGCTTACGTCGACGAACAATCGGCCGAAGCCATCAGCGAACAGAAAGGCACTCCCACCCAGCCGGGCGTGGAAAGCCCCTACCGCAACCGTCCGGCAGAGGAAAGCCTGGCCCTGTTTGAAAAGATGAACAGCGGCGAACTGGAGGAAGGTTCGATGGTGCTCCGTGCCAAAATCGACATGGCCAGCTCGAACATGCACTTCCGCGACCCCATCATCTACCGCATCGTGAAGACACCTCACCATCGCACGGGCGACAAGTGGAAGGCCTACCCGATGTATGACTTCGCCCACGGACAGAGTGACTTCTTCGAGGGCGTGACCCACTCACTCTGCACACTGGAGTTCGTCCCCCACCGCCCGCTCTACGACCTCTTCATCGACTGGCTGAAGGAGGGCAAAGATTTGGACGACAACCGCCCGCGCCAGACCGAATTCAACAAGCTGAACTTGAACTATACGCTCATGAGTAAGCGCAACCTGCTCACACTCGTGAAGGAAGGCTTGGTCAACGGCTGGGATGACCCCCGCATGCCGACCCTCTGCGGATTCCGCCGCCGCGGCTATTCGCCCGAATCCATCCGCAACTTCGTCGACAAGATAGGCTACACGACCTACGACGCACTCAACGACCTGGCCCTGCTGGAAAGCGCCGTGCGCGAGGACCTCAACGCACGTGCCATCCGCGTGTCTGCCGTCATCAACCCCGTGCGCCTCATCATCACCAACTATCCGGAAGGACAAGTCGAGGAGATGGAAGCCGTCGACAATCCCGAAGACCCGAACTCACCCACTCACACCATCGAGTTCAGCCGCGAACTCTGGATGGAGCGCGAAGACTTCATGGAGAATGCTCCGAAGAAATATTTCCGCATGACGCCGGGCCAGGAAGTGCGCCTGAAAAACGCTTATATCGTGAAATGTACGGGATGCAAGAAAAACGAGGCCGGCGAGATAGAGGAAGTCTACTGCGAATATGACCCGCTGACCAAGAGCGGCATGCCGGAAAGCAACCGCAAGGTGAAAGGCACGCTCCACTGGGTGAGCTGCGCTCACTGCCAGCAGGCAGAAGTGCGCCTCTATGACCGCTTGTGGAAGGTGGAAAATCCACGCGACGAACTGGCCGCCATCCGTGAAGCCAAGAACTGCTCGGCACTGGAAGCCATGAAGGAAATGATGAACCCCGACTCACTCACCGTGCTGACCCACTGCTATGTGGAGAAATATGCCGCAACGAAAAAGCCGCTCGACTATCTGCAATTCCAACGCATCGGCTATTTCACCCCGGACAAGGACTCCACGCCCGAACACTTGATATTCAACCGCACCGTGTCATTGAAAGACACATGGAGCAAGCAGAACAAATAAGACCATCTCACATTTTTAGAAGGTGAAGGTTCAGCCCATCGGGATGAAGCTGGAAGAGACAACGTTTTCCAAGGCCTCATCCCGAAGGGCAAAAACTTCAAACCAACACCCACATGAAGACAAAAGACACAATCAAAATCTTAGAACAACAACTTGACGAAGCTCCTCACTCCCCACAACTGTGGGAAGACCTCGCAGACTTATATCTGCAACGGGAACAGGTGGACAAAGCCATCGACGCCTACGAATTTGCTTTAGCCATCGAACCCGACCGGGAATCGGCTCTCTGCAAAAGAAGCATTGCCTACCTGGCCACCGACAACCCCGCCCTGCACCAGAAAGGAAAGACCTACCTGGAGACTTACAGCCGGCAACATCCTGAACAGACCGAACTGAGAGACATGCTCGACAGACTCAACCGGCTCGTGGACGAAAGCATGCCGTCCTTCCTGCCATCCGACGACAAGGAGACGCAAGAAGACAGCCTGCTGGATGTATTGCACCGACCGGCAGAAGAGGAAGACTTCGACATCGACTGGGACTTGCTACGCAATCCGGACACGGATTTTGAAACCTATATAGACATCATCGACCAACTGTTTGAATGCCGCAGCTATGAAAAAGCACGCGAAGCACTCGACATGCTGCTCGCCCTCCATCCTGAAGAAGCCACGCTTTATCTGGACTACGGCATCCTGCTCATGCTGAAAGACAAGGAAAAGGTAGCAGAAAAATATTTCGACAAAGCTCTGCTGAAAGCCTCGCACAGCGAAGACCTGGATTTCTTCCTGGGAGAAATCGGCTTCCAGTATTTCAACAAGCAATACTACCTGGATGCACTGGACTATTACTTCCGCATCCGTAACCCGGAAGAACTGCACGAACACCTGCCCTACATCGCAGACTGCTGCCTTGAGCTGAATTATCCAAAGCTCTACAAGGACTATGTCCTCCAACTCGACCCGGAGAACGACGACGAACAATATAAGGAAATCCACCGTGCTTTCTACGGACACCTCCCCTTGAATCTGCGCCCGGACGAGATGAAACCGTTCCTGCTGAAATTATTCGACCGATACAACTCTTAAATACACGCATAAAAGAAAACTATGGGATCTATCGCATTTTATCTCCAGTGGTGCTTGGACCATCTGAACTACTGGACAATCACCCTGCTGATGGCCATCGAAAGCTCCTTCATCCCCTTTCCTTCAGAAGTCGTAGTGACTCCGGCTGCCTACAAAGCCGCGGAGGGAGAACTTAATGTAGTCCTGGTCGTGGTGTTTGCCACAATCGGCGCCAACATCGGAGCTTTGTTTAACTATTATCTGGCCTACTTCGTCGGCCGGCCTATCATCTACCGCTTTGCAGCCAGCCGCTGGGGACGCCTGTGTCTGCTGGACGTGGACAAGGTGAAAAAGGCCGAACTGTTCTTTGACAAGCACGGAGCCGTGTCCACCTTTGTCGGGCGTCTGCTCCCGGCCATCCGCCAGCTTATCTCCATCCCGGCCGGACTGGCCAAGATGAAGTTGTCCACCTTCCTGCTCTACACCACGCTGGGCGCAGGCATCTGGAACACCGTGTTGGCCACAGCCGGATTCTATTTTCAGAAAGCAATGCCGCTGGATGTACTCATGGGCAAAGTGACGGAATACAATGATGTGTTCACCTACATCGTGTTCGGCATCATCGGACTCATCGTGCTCTACTTCATCTACCTGGCACTCTCCCACAAAAAACAAAAACACGCTTAACAGCTCCGACGCACCTGCCGCTTACTTTCCGGCAGGTGCGTCGCTGCTATATGAAAACACAAGGCAAACGAAGAACGGGACATAGTAGAACAAAGGGGCAAGTATATCCATCCGCACTCCCCACCACGTGTCAAAACCTGCATAACAGAACATGCCCAGCAACTGCGACACACAAAAGAGATAAACAAAGAAGCCTGCCATCGGCACAAAAAGAGCTGAAAGACTTCGCAGCAAATCCAGCAATCCGCGAAACTTGTCTGAAGCCAACCCATAGATGCTTCCTGGCAACATCAGCCCCACAGATGCCAATAAAGGCCATCCTGCAAGAAAAGGCGAACGTTCCAACGTGCCGGTGACACCCAGCAGAATTTCATGGCGGGAAAATGTCCCTATACAAAGCGACACCACATACAGTACTTCAAAAGCGAGGGCCAGTACCAAAGCCTGCCGGCGTTTGCGGGACAATCGCCCCACTCCCGGTTGTCTGAAAGCCAAAGCCTGACAGATGGCCTGCACCAATCCCGACTCACGCAACACTCCCAACCCGAGGACCAAAACAAACAGTGTGAGCCACGGCGATGCCTCCGCGTTGGGCAACAAGCTTTGCAAAAACCACCGTATGCCCTCCGGACTTAACATGTTCCGCACAGGCAATTCTTGCAGGCTGCCGGCCCACGACCCTATCACCAACAGGACACCAGCCATCATCACGCCCAACGTCGCACGGCTGCAATCCCAATGCCTATTCTTCATCGGCTTCTAATTCGTTCAGGTTGAGGATGCCCAATTCCAGTGCACGTACCACCAGGCGCACGGCATTCACCCCCGTCCGTTCATCCGAAGCAAACAGACGGTTCACCAAATCGTTTTGCCGTTTCTCCAGCGACTTCACACCAAAGGGCATACCTTTCAGGTTCGTAATCATTTCCTTCGTATAACCCAAAGCCAGATGGCGCAACAGGCGTTCGTCATACTCGTCAATGTCATAGTCGATGACAGACTGCTGACGTTTCGCCTCAGCCAGTACGGATTGGCGAAAACGCGCCACTATCTTTTCCAAGATAGGCTGATTGAACACCCACTGCTTTCCTTCCATGACCCCCTGCACTTCTGTTCGGGTGAGCAGTTCACCGGTCTTGAGGACGATGCCGCTGGCTCCGGCATCAAGGGCATCGACCCACAGCTTCTCATTCAGAATCTCACCGGTAAAAATCAATACCCGCACAGAAGGATAACGCTTGCGGATATTCTTACAGATGTCAACTCCGACAGTCGTAGAGCCTCCCAACCCTAAGTCGAGCAGCACCATGTCAGGCAAGCCCTGCTCCATCAATGCCCAGAAATCAGGCTCAGTCATAGCTGTGCCTATTACTTCGGCATCGGGTATCTCATTGCGAAAGATTTCTTCCGTGCCTTTCAACTCTAACTTTACATCTTCGACGATGACTACTTTAAACTTCTTGTCCATTGCTTTTCTTTTTATGCTATGTCTCACACTCTTTCTCTCTTGGAAACACACGGGAGCGTGAACCACACCGTGAATCCGCCTCCGGGTGCAGGTCTGGCATTAATCCGGCAACCGCGCCTGCCTGTGTATTCATCGTGCTCGCGGATGATTTGCTTGCACACCAGATATTCAGTTCCCGCCAACCGGCCGTCGCTGCCTTTCATGCGCTCCAGACTGGGATAGAACAATTCGTTCAGCTCTTCTTGCGAAAGCGAACGCCGCTCGTCTATAAAGCTAAAGCGGATGAAGGCTTCGTCCTCCTCCACTTGCAGACAGAGCCGCCCCTCTTCCGGAACAGCATAGGCTGCCTCCAACAGATTTTCCACAAGGAACGCCAACAAGACTTTGTCGCCTGTCAACCTTGCATCACATGCTTGGACTTGCAAATCTAACACGAAAGACGACTTCTTATTCTTGCGCTTCACATATTTTACAGCCCAAGCCACAAGTTCCGACACGGCCACTGACTGACGTCGAAACGTCACGTCCTCCAACTGACGCACCGCGCAGGAACTTAACAAGGTGAACACATCTTTATAATAGCTGACCAACTCTTCCATCGCCTTCACCTGACGGACTTCCTCCTCGTAAGGCAGTCCTCCCAACAAACGGTCGGCTATCTGCTTGATTCGATTCGGGTAGTAGAGCGTCTCGTGCTTGATGGTGGAGAGACAGTTGTCCAACACCATGTTCTGGATGTGCAAGGTCGCTTCTTCCCGACGTGCACGGGCCTTGTCATCGTGCATCAACTCCAAGTCACGGAACGTCTGTCCGACACGGATGGTATTGTTCATCAACAGGATGCTGACATAGCGGGCCATAAGTTCCAAGAGCAAGGTTTCCTCCGGGCGCAATTTGCGCTCTGCCTGCACGACAAACACCCCCAGACACTGTGCTTCATCTTCTGTGTAGAGCGGGAAACAACCGACACATCCATCATCGGAAGACAGGCTAACGCGCGTAGCAAAACATTCATCCACCCAATGCGACAAGTTGGTATAAGCCGGAAGGAACGGATAGAACACCGGTTCCATGCGGTGCTTCTCCTCCCGGAAGACCGTAAGCCCCCACGTGTGCATGGGAAGCCAGTCGTTCATGTCGGCAAACGCCTCGCGCAACAAGTTCTTCCAGACCGTCTGCCAGTCATCGCCGGCCTCCATGCTGTTCATGGACGTACGCAACATCTGCTGGCTGACCTGCAACATCTGTTCCAGATTGAAACGATAGAGCATACGATGACGGAAATACAGCCAGTAATACCCCACCAGAAAGACCAACAGCAAGGCAACGCACAGGATGATGCTCACCACGCGATTGGCCGACGAATGCTCCATCTTCACACAGTACTTCTCCAGCGAAGTGTCACGGCTAAGCAACTTATATAAATAGGTATAGGCCGTGTTGTTATACTGGTACGTATCCCAGTCCTTCACGGCAAGTGCGGCCACGGCGGCTTCATTGCGCACATCGAGGATGACATGGTAGTCCGTGTCAAAACGCTCATTCCACCAAAGAATCTCCGCGGCGTCACCTGCACCGCGAAGCGACATGAACACATCCGGACGGGAAGCTTTCTCTGCATAATGCCTGTTCAGATAGCAGACGACGGAGTCGGCATAGGCCAACGCCAAGCGATGTTCCCGATAGACATTGGCATAATAGGCCGAATCGGCATAAGCCGCAGCAAGCTCCAGATGCGCATCATAGTATGACAAAGCCGCGTCCTCTGACTCCGGCTCTGCCTCGGCTGACGACGGAGTGCAACCTCCGGCCAGACACAAACCCAGCACGCAAAGCAGGCATACCAGCCCCCGACGCAGCCCGCACGGCAAGCGGAAATAAAAACGGCTACCCTTCCCCGGACGGCTTTCCACAGCAAAGAGGCAGACACGGAACAGTTCGTTTGTCTTCCGGTATTTCTCTATGATGCCCTTGCAATTCATCAATCCGAAGCCGCTCCCTTTGTTACGCCGCAACTCCTCGTCTGCATCTGTACCGTCAAGGCCGATGGTGGCCGGGTCATAGACCTTCTCATTGACGATGCGGTCGACATCCGCTTCCGACAGCCCCCGGCCATTGTCCGTCACGGAAATCTCCACGTATGCATCTGTCTCCACCGCCTTCACTTCCACCCGTCCGCCCTCAGGCGTGTATTTACGGGCATTCTCCATCAACGTATTAATCATGAACAACGTCAACGCCTTGTCTGCTTTCACCCAAGCCGTGGTCGGACAGACGTCAAGCGTCTGATGCTTCGCGTCGAAGGCCTTGCGCCCCTTGGCCAGAATGGCAAAAAGTTCTTCGAGGGCGAAAGTCTCGACATTCAGGCTCAGCGTCCCCTGCCGCATCTTAATCCACAATGCCAGTATCTCGTTGTACTCATTGATGCGGGTCGCCAGCTCGTCAATGTAGCGATACTTCCCGCACTTGACGTCAGAGCGTTCCAGATAGCCCAGTGTCAAGAGCTTATGCACCTCGTTGATGATGCGGTCGATATACGGGACAATGCCCGTGACGATGGACACGCAGGCTTTCTTGACGACGTTCTGCCGCTTGTTGTCGATGATATGCTGCTCGTAGACATACTTTTCCTTCTCCAACTGCCTGTATTCACCGCCCAGCATGGCGAAATAGCGGGCATTGCGCACAGCATGTTGCCAATAGGGACGAATGGCGTCGAGCAGGGCACGCCCGTCTTCCGACAGCTTGCGGTCGGGTTTCAAGTCAGCCTCCTCCCCCGTCCCTGCGAGAACCAGCCGGCAACCGAACAACCGCTCGGCATCGGCCTGCACCGTGTCAAGCAGACAAGCCGGCACATCAGCCTCGTCCACCCCGGTCTGGGGCACGGCAGCCAACAACTTGCGGCAGAAAGCCAATGCCAGCTTCAGCTTCTCGACATGAAGCGCATTGTTGCGCCTCCAGCGGCGATTGAGCACGACAAACACGACACTGACCAGCAACACGCCGCCGACCACCACAGCCAGCCACACATCGAGCTGCGCCGACTCGCGTTCCAGGCGTTCGTAGCGGCTCTCCAGCTCCTTGTCCTGACGGGTGATGTCCAGGATGTCCAGGTAGACATTGCGGTTGTAGTCCGACTCGGCCTTCATCCCCAAGCCTGCGTAGGCGATGCTGAGCTGTTCGCGGATGCGGGCAATCCACTCGGGGACGGTCTGCACCTCGCGACTGTTCATCCAACACAGCTCGAGCGGGATGCTGTCTGCACGGGGACAGGCCAAAAGGCGGTGGACCGAATCCGTGCAGGCATAGTAGTGATAGTGGTGAAACGACACATAGTCGAGTGCACGCTGGAGCGTGTCGACAGCCTCCGCATAATGTCCGCGACGGATGAGGCAAGTGCCCAGCGTGCGATAAGCTCCGGCTATCTGGTAGATGTCGCCGTAAGAGCGGAAAAGCGTCAGTGCTTGGCGTGCCAGGCTGACGGGCAACAACGAATCAGGCACGTTCTCCGCATTGAGCAACTTCCACAAGGCGGGCCGTTCCCGACGGAGCACGTCCATCCGGCGCGTGTCGGAAAGCGATTCGGCGAAAGCCTGCAAGCAGTTGGCCTCAAAATAGACATAGCCCACGCCGTCAGACAGGCAGCGCGACAGGTAGTCAAACTCCTCGACGGCGACCGCATCGGCATCAGGACCGGTGCAGAGTCCGCCGGAACCTTTCATGTAGAGATAGTAGAGCCACTGCCCGGTGTCGTACCATAGCGGCAACCGGCGTGCCTGCTCGATTTCCTCCTGCGACTGGGGTAATTGCTGGAGATAGAAAAAATAGATGCTCGACACGATGTGAAACTCCGAGCGGGCGAAGAGCAGGCGCATGCGCTCCTGCCGGCTGAGTGCCGTCTGCTCCTCGTCAATGCGCTCCATGCGGCGCAGGGCACTGTTGCGGTAGTCGTAAAAATCCTTATTGGCCGATGTACGCTGGCAAATCTTCATCATGCCCACGTCGGCTACGAGCAATTCAAGCTCATTGCGGCATGTGGCATACACCTTCTCCAGGCAAGTCTTCGAATGCCCGAAGTCCATCCGCATGAAAGCATAGAAAGCCAAGTTGTTATAAGCCTCAGCCGTAGCTGTCGGCTCCCCGGCAGCAGCATCCAAGGCCCGTTCGGCATAGAGGCGGGTGGAGTCAAGGTCACGATAGTGATAGCGGTATGACATCCGGTTCAGCGAGTCGGCAAGCACAGCCTCGCTCCGGCCCGGCATCTGGCGGCAGGAAAAGAGCACAGAAGCAAGCCACAGCGGCAACAAGAATAGCAAAACGGATGACTTCATGGCCGGTTGGAGTTAAAACAGTTCTTTCTGGCAAATGTATTCAAAAAAAATCCATCAGGCACCGTTTCCTCCGCAGCTTTTTCACCAGCACTTCACGGTTCTTTCATTAAAGTAGCAATGTCGAGGTACCAAACATGATTGGAGAGGGCGGCGAAGCCGTCCAACTATGCTTAACCGAGGGTGAACGCAGTGAGCCTTCGGACTGTACAGACCACAACACAAGGGCCTCGAAGAGGTCCAACCCTTGCCGGAGTTCGACCTCTCCGAGGCCGTCTTTATGGATGGTTGTGTACTGCAGGTTCGCCTTGCTCACCCGCAGTTAAGCATAGTTGGACGGCTCCGCCGCCTCTCTCAATATTGTTTTAAATGAAAGCCGTGCCTGCGCTTCAAATTGTGGAAGAAGCCGGAGGATGTTTCTTTAATAAAAATGTGTCAAAATCGGGAAATGCGTCCCGACAAGGTCTATTTTGACATAGCCTCGACATTAGAGGCGGTTTGCGGGGCTTCCTTTCGGCCCGACCACGCCCTCCTTTCCGCTCTCGCCTACCCTCCTTTCCGTGGTCGGCTACCCTCTATAGCGTCCCTAACCGCCCTCCATGCCATCCTTGGCAAGCAAGCATTCCGGATAGTAAAATTCCAAGAACTTAAAAATGTGAAGCTCCACATTTCTATTTTCTTAAATATGAATGCTAGTACGCAGGAAGAAAGAAGAAGAAACATTACTTCTTTTCATCCAAAAAGGCGGAAAGTGTCCTTTCTTCTTCCAGATGCAAAACGCTGATTTTTATTTTCCAAAACTATTCAGGCACGCCTGCCATCTTTTCTGCAAGCCAATGCATTTCCTGCGACACGTCCACAGCCAACCGGGTGACAATAAGGTGACAAGTACAAAAAAAACGGTAGTCTTATAAGTTTCCGGACGCACAGGATATGCACAAAAAAAATGTCCGGACGAATCACTTCGGCCGGACACCCTGGATAAACTTGGCAGAGTTTATTCAATCTATTATAATCTTAAACTAATCAGTCACGAGAACACATGGACAGAAATACAGTTCTGCCACTCATTCATACACGTGTACACTTCACCCGCATATACAAAACGCCCAGACTTGGCTGGCCGCCAAGGGAGATTTGTCCTCAAAAAAATGATGTTCCTAAATCTTTTCTTGTGCTCCATCCCTTTCCTCGAGAGGTGGATTCGGTGTACAAGCACGGGCAGGTCTTCTGACTTGTTTCCCCAGATGCGCCTTCCCGGCACGGTGGCCAGTGGCAAAAGGATTTGCATCTGCGGTGGATGTAAACTTACAGCAGCGGGACTGTTCAGGACTCTCACCTGATTCCCTTTTAATCGCTCATCCGAAAAGGCTTCGCGAACCTATGCACGACAAAAGTAGAGGTTATTTTCTAACTGCCAAAGCTTTTATCCGTATATTTGCGCCTACAAACCCTAAATTTTTGCATTATGTTAGAAATCGGACTGACTTATACGAGCCACACCACGGTGTCTGCTGCCAACACGGCCGCTACGCTCGGCTCGGGAGACATGGATGTTTTTGCCACCCCGGCAATGGTGGCCTTGATGGAAAATGCAGCCATGCGATGCGTGGCTCCTCACCTGCCTGAAGGCAGCACGACGGTGGGCAGCCGCATGGACACGACTCACGTGAAGCCGTCGCCCCTCGGCGCAGCTGTGGAAGCTACGGCAGAGCTGACGGAAGTGGATGGCCGCAAACTGACGTTTCACGTGTCGGCACACGAAGGTGGAAAACTTATCGGCGAAGGCACGCACGTGCGCTACATCGTAGACCGCGAACGGTTCTTGGCCAAGCTGTAAAAGAATGATGAATGAAGAGTGAAGAATTACCAGGCGGATGAAACTGTATCCACTCTTCATTCTTCATTTCTTCTTAACGCGGAGGAGCATCCGCTCCGACATGCCATCGGCAAAAAAGCTCCCTGAGAGCATTCCCAAGCGCTTCCGCGAGCTGCCATGACACCCTGGGAGCATTCCTAAGCACTTCCGCGAGCTGCCATGACACCCTGGGAGCATTCCCAAGCGCTTCCGCGAACTGCCATGACACCCTGGGAGCATTCCCAAGCACTTCCGCGAGCTGCCATGACACCCTGGGAGCATTCCCAAGCACTTCGCCGACAGAAAAAGATCTTTTTTTAACACTTAAACCGGAAGACGGGAAACGAACCACATTCAAAAACAAGCAAGGGCTGCGGGAGCCATGTCGCTCCACGCAGCCCTTGCGGCTTCAGTATCTGCCCATCACATTCAGGCATTGGCATTCATCTGTTCCAACAGCTTATTCATGTCATCCTCGCTCATTTCCTCGTCAAGCTGCTTGCTGGCATCTTCAGGCAGTTGCTCTTTCTGTGCATTGGCCAGGAAGTTCTCCATGTCGGCTTTCTTCTGCTCGTCGGTCTTATTTTGCTGAATCGTGATAATCTCCTCATAGTTCTCAGCCTGTGGCGTCACTTCCTTGATGAAGAAACACTTCTTCAGCTTATCGACAGGCATTTCCGCCGAAAGTCCCAAAGAAGCCCAATCGATGGTCTCAGCATCCACAGCCCCTTCCTTGGCCTGCTTCCACTGTCCCCACTGGTATCTGCGCTGTTCTACGATGCCTTTTATTTCTTTCATCCCGATGCCTATGATGTTCGGCCCGGCCTTCACGTATTTACCAAACGAGAGGGCTTTCAGCCCGAGCTGAGGCAGGGAGAGCGTGGCCGAAGCCGTCTGGAGACCGATCTGCGTGCTGGAGAGCACGATGTTCAAGCCAGACATGACGGATTGGAACAACTGCCAGTTGGCCGTCCCGGTGGTGAAGATTTGTCCTTCCTTGTTTTCCAGATGGACGACAAGATAGGTCTTGTCGTGTATGGTCAACGTGTCTTCCACATAGTCGAACTGGTCGATGTCCTTGCGGTAGCTCTGGATTTCGGTCCACAGCGTGTCGCAAGAAAGCAGATAACCGTCCACAGTCTCGTTGCCCGACAGTTCGCCGTCCCATTTCCACTCGTAAGCCTTTTTCTCTTTCTTCTTTTTCTGCGCCTGCACGTTGCTGGGCAGAAGGATGCAAGCTCCCATCAGCGCAGCTAAAGCCACGCCAAACATGGTTTTCAGTTTCATAGATCAATTATTGTTTTAGTTAGTACACATTTATTTCTCTCCCAACACCACGTCGAGCGTCTTCGTGCTCCCGGTTATCGGCACGACTTTCTCATCGCGGTAGAAATATAGGTAGCGCACAGGGTGGTCGTGTTCGATGACAAGCCGGAAACACCCGTCCGCATCAGTCTTCCCGATGCAGCGGTAGTCTTTGCGCGCCTCCGACGCCTTCTTGGGCGCTTTGCTCGTGGGCGCTTCGTAGATATGCACGCCCGCCACGCTGCCGATGAAACCCTTGGCCAAGGTCACCCGCCCGGTGATCACTTGGTTTTGCTTGGTAACGGTCTTGTTCACACTGTCCTTGAAGTGGTCGGTGACAAACTGCTCCAAAGCCTCAGCCTTCTCCTTGTAGTAGGCCCGTTCGGGAAACATCTTGGAGAGCATCACGTATGTGCCCCGCGCGCCATTGTAGTAGTGATACGCGCTGTCATGCTCCACACCCACCCGCTCGGCGTTGGCTTCGGCCCACGAGGCGAGATAGTCCATGCGCCGCGCTTTCTTCATCTGCACCTGCTTTTCGCGGATGGTTTCTTTCTGGTCAAGCGGGCAGTCGACTTTGTCCATCGCCTCCTGATACATGTTGGCAGCAGCTTCAAAGTCATACTTGGCAGCCAAGGCATCGGCTTGGGCCAGCGTCTCGGCAAATGTCAGGTCCTTCTGCACGGTCTCTATCTTTGTCACTTGGCGCAGGATGCGGAACTGGTAGCTACGCTTATTCTCCAAGCGATTGCCATCGGCCAGCGTGAATGAAAGCGACTCGCCATTTTCTGTCCGGGCAGTCAAACGAGGATTCTGGAAAGCCTCAGTCAAAGCCTCCGGGGAAGCCGTGTTGAAATCAACCACGACTGCATCGCCCTCCAGACGCGCGGACGTGACGTAAGACGGCAAGGACGTCGCCACTTTTCCAGCCTCGAAAAGCGTCTCTCCATTAAAACCAATGGTCAACTCATCAAGGATGTCAGACAGGAAGCGCAAACGCGCGGCATTGGAAGCCGCATAGACCGACATGCCTTCATCCAAGCAAATCAGTTCGACAGGTATCTCGAACCGCCCGATGTACGACTTGCCCATCTTCAGGGCCAGCTTGCAATCTTTCGAGCCGTAAGCATTGGAGATGGTCAGCGTCTCGACATGCGTGCCGCCCATGTCCAAATCCGGATGGAGTGAGAAGGTAAGCACATAATGATACTCACTGCCCACTTTGCGGCGTTCGCCTGTGACATACTCCGTCTTGCCTCCCATCAGGTCGCCGTACAAGTTACCCTCCAGCACAAGGTCTACGTTAGGACTCACTATCGTAAGCACAGCCTTGTCCGCAGGGACGGAAGAACCGGAAGTCTCCACCGGAGCTTCAAACTTCACGATGCTTTCTTGCGCCCAAAGCGTGGCCACACCAATAAGCAAGCATATAACAAGTAACAGATTCCGTTTCAACATACGCACTTAGGGTTATAAGTCCAACTTAAAGTCACCGATACTCGGTATTTTCTCCACAGGCACTTCCTGCGTCTTCGCCTTGTCGTAATACTTAGGCGTCCATGCCCGCACATGTATCATCACATTGTCCTTGTCACGAAAGTCCCAAAGCATGAACACATAGCCGTCATCGCTATACCCGCTGCTGTTGGAATAGAGCTGATGAACGGTCACTCCGTAAAAATCCGTCAATGTGGGATGCTTCACCACCTTGATCTCGTCGAACTTCACACGGATGTATGAATTGGAGGCAAAACTCTGCTTCAGGGATGCCAAGTATTCCTGCTTGGTCTTGCTATGGAAGACGACATCATGATCAAGCGTAATGGACTTGCCGTCGGTCTTTTTCGATTTAATGACCGTGCCGGTGATAATGAGCGCGTCGTCACTGAAGATTTGATTCATGAAAGCCAAATCCTTCTCTTCATAAGCCGTGCGGAAATGCTCCACGTAACTCAAAATTTCCTCGCGACGGCGCACGTCGGTCACGTCCGTTCCACGCGAGACGACGGAAAGGTAACTTGTCGTTGCCAGCGAGACATTGAAGCGGGTGATTTGCCCCGATGCACTGAAGTTGGCTACACCTTCCTGAAACTCATCATCTTGGGACGTGGAACCGTCGGTAGGCTTCATCATCAAAGGTATCTGACGTATCTGGTATCCGTTTAGCCCCTTCAACAAACAGTTTTGTACGACTTCAGCATCGTCACAATAAAAACGCACGTTTTCCCACATGGCCGCCAAGCCGTCACGGGCGGCGTCGGTCATATTGAGCGAAACAAGGTTCAATGCTCTCTTTTCCAGATAGGCTTGGTTGATTTCCGTCAGCAAGTCGCTCAGTGAACGTTCAATAGCCGTTTTAGCCGGGCCATCCACACCTTCGCGGATAGTCAATCGGACGGAAGTATCAACTTGGGCTTTTATGCCCAGCATGCCAAACCACCCAAGCAACACTATCAATACAATCTTTCTCATAATCATGTTTGTTTTTATCATTTCAATGTAAACCAATAAGCCGCGCAACCATCAAAATCGTTCAACGTCATGCGTTGCTGCGTCTTCACATGGGTCAGTACGTCTCCTTCCTTTTTCACCACAGCACGGATATTCCCCTGGCGGTCATAAAACAACAAGTAAGCCCCCGGCACATCCATGCCGACTTTGTATTCCCCGTAAGTAATGATTCCTTGTGTTTTCAAATCGGCAAACACGCCTTTCATGTCAGCCATCGTGGCCGTGTCAGCAATACGCTCCAAAGCACCTTTCCCGTCGGAAGGTTGTGCCGTGCTCGGCACAGATTCCACCTGGCTTTCCGCAGGGTTAAGCGGTTCTGAAATCTCAGCGAGCGGGCGCAAATCAGCTCCTTGCTCATTCTCATTGAGCACGATTTGTCCCTCTCCCTTGATAAGCACGATGTCTTTCTTCTTCACATAGACGAAAGCACGCACCTGCGTACCACGTTTCATGTCCAGCATCTCCTTGCAGGAATTGATGTCTTGCAACACCACTTGCTGCACCTCGTCGCTATGACGTTTCGACTGTATCCAGTTGTTTATCTCCATCACAAGCAACTGATTGGCCACATCCATCGCTTCGGCCTCAGTCGGCATGGTGGCTTCAGCCGAAATATACGCTTGCGACTTCTTTATTTTGTTTATTTGCTTTTTGATTTCTGCCCGGTCGGCTTGCGCGAAAAGCGACAAGGAAAAGCACGACAAAAACAGGTAATACAATAACTTTTTCATCACTTCACTTATTTGTAGTAATTATTCTTCATATTCTTGGAAAAGCGTCGCGATGTTGTGCGTGGGAATGAACACATTCACATCGCCTTGGACGATGGCTCCTTTATCACTAAACACAGCGTATGGCACTTCGACGCTCATCACATGGTCGTAGCACAACACATCATTCACGACAAAGACACTAGCCTTAAGCGATTCCGACTCCATGGATTCCACTCCCCAATAGAGCGTACAGCCTTGGTCACGACAGTAGGCAACCCAATCCCGCATCAGCATAGTCAGTTCATGCTTCTTAAAGCCATACTGACGAACGACCAGATGCAGCTTTATATCCCCGGGCGTGTCTTCGCAAAGCAACAGATTGCCAATGCTCTCAGTCAAGTGGTCGGCAGAAAACACAGGAACAAAAGTCCCGCTTCCAGCCTTTTCCTCCCAATACGTGTCGGAACGAATATTCTCCAGATGATATGCATCGCCTTTAAGCACATAGAAACTTTTTTGCTTCAAAGCTGTCAAAGCTCCTTTGTCAAGACGTTTGGACGCAGACTTGACATAACGGAATCGGCGCAAACTGTCGAGAAACTCGCTCTCCAACACACGAAGCGACTTGCCCGTGAGCAACTGGCACGACGAAGGAAACTTCACATCCAGAATGGGAAAATCGCGGCTGCGTATGTTCACACCATACATACCTTTGGAGCTCAGGAAAGTAATAGTGGTGTGCTCGTCGACCAAATGCAGGCGGTCGAACCCGCCTTGCACCACCTCCACTCCGTCATACTCCATACGTCGCACCACCTCCTTGCCGCGAAGCGCCTTCAGCGTATCTGCGTAGTTTGTCAGAAAGTCATAGACAACATCGACATAGGGCTTGTCCTTGGCCAACTGTTCCACTTGCTGCACCAGTTGCGGACTGCGCAAACCTGTCCCATCCTGCCCTGCTCCCCGCAAAGGGAGAAGGACAAGAATGAAAACAGCCAAGTTTTTCCAGACCGACGTACACATGACTATCTGCCACTTTCTTATTCACCGCCACCAATCGTCAGCGGCTCACGGTTGCCGTCTTTTTTAAACCACGTACCATTAATCAGGTGTCCGTCCTCGAAGTTACCGCTGACACGATCACCGGGCTGTGCCACACGGCCATGCACGTCGCGCGCTTCTATCTGGTGCGCTTGCTTGTAGACGATGGTACCGTTCGGGTCATGCGGCTTGCCGTCTTTCAATCGTCCGGTGTAAGTGCCATAACCCAAGTCGACGACCATACGCGGATTGGGATCTTCCTGCACATCACCTTCCCCTGCAGGACGGGCTTCAGCAGGCGTGAGCGTATCTTCCGGCTCTTGCCGTGCTTGCTGGCCGGAATCCACCTTCAGGGAGTCAATACCCGATTCCTGGGGGGCTACTTGAATCGTGTCACCCCCTCCTGTGCCTCCGCCCGGCGGAACAGGAGCATTTCCTCTGCCACGCAGAAAGAACAAGACAAGCCCGACAACTACTACAACCGTGCCTGCGATGATGGCAATCTTCTTCCAGTCTATCCCCTTCACCTCCACAATCATGTCTTTCTTGCACACAGGGCAAATAAGTTTTTCCCCAAGAGGTATTTCAAAAACGGTTTTCTTTTTGGCGTTCTCGCACCCGCCAAAGTTCACACATTTGTATTTCTTTGTTAAAGCCATAATCTTTATTGTTTTTTTATTGGTTATACTTCCGGTTTATACTCTTGGAGCTTCTTGATAGCAGCTTCCGTCCAACGCACAAAGTCTGTGTAGCGAGCACGGGCCGGAGCTTCATTCTTAATGATTGCCCCCATACATGCCATGACTTTATCGTTGATTTCCTTCTTCAGTTTGGCCACTTGGTTTGCCACAGCAGCGTCAATGCCTTGGAACAGTTCTCCCATAACCTGATTGTACAGCTTAAGCACAGCAACGCGCTTGTCATGCACCAGCTGGTCGTCATAGGGTATGTCCGTAAACAGCTTGTGTCCCCAGGAGACTATCGAAAGATTGCCAAAGAAATCTTTTGAAGCTAAACCGTATTCTTCCGTCTTGTCTGCATCAAACAGAATCTTATCCAACCCGTGAAGCAAAATCAAGTAAGGAACAAACAGTTCGCGTTCCTCAGCCGGCGTCATAGGCGGCACGGCAAAGATGTCGCGATAGTCGCCGTCACGTCCCTCACCCAACAAGACAATCTTGTTTTTCGGGTCAAGCGCAACCAAACGGTTGTATTCGGCTTTCAGACTCTTCACCGACGAGATGGCACGCATCGGGTAGCCGTTGACCATAGAGATGATGGATATTTCGTTGGACGACGTACCTTCCATGCTCACATTGACCGACGCGCCCGTTCCGCCCGGAATGGAACTCTCCAACTTGGACTTCAGTTCGTTGGCAAATTCTATCAAGCCGGGATCTTCCGCTTTCGGAAGACTGACAAGCAAACGTTTCATCAAAATGTTCTGCCCCACTACCGGCGGGACGGTGTTGGCATTGTGCTGTTGGATTTGAGTCATGTCCAGCTCAGTGAAGATGCCGCTGGCCACCACCAGTTGTCTGGCAAACTGCGCCAAAGCCTCTTCTCTGTGTCCATACTTCTGCTGCAAGCGTTCCAATATGGGCACACCCAACACTTTGTCTTTGCTTTCCACACACAACATGTTGTGATAAGACATGACTTTGCTGAATATATTGCTCAACAACAAGCGCGAGAGCAACTGGTAGTTGAAACGGTTGACATTCGTGAAACGCTCTTCGCACTGCAAGGCTTCAATAATCGACGAACGCAGGCTTTCGTTGATGCTCGTCATCTTGTCCTGGTCGACGCGCAATTTCTGTTCCAAGGCCGAAAGCTTCGTGCGGCTATAGAACTCGATGATGGGAAGTGTCATGTTTTCCATGCCGTCGCGTTCGCCTTCCGCATTGCTCCCGACATACATGTCACTCAGGCTCACCATGCGCTCCTTGGAGAATTGTATCAGCGTATCCACCTGTTGCTCAAAGGCTGTCACACGTTCCGTCAGGTCCGACAGCTTGTGTACCAACTCGTTGGCCAATGGTTGCGCGAAAAGCCGGATAGCTGCCACTTCCGTCTTGCGGACATAAAGCTGTTTGCACATCTGCATCACACGCTCGTAGCGGTTCTTGAAGATGAAGGGACGTTTCAATGCACCTGCATTGAGATATTCAGCAATGGCATCGTCAATGTATTTTTGCCGCTCCCGGCACTCTCTTTCCAGGGTGGGAACTTCAGTCTCAACGTAGTCCGTCGCACGTTTGCGGGTTTCGGAAGTCAACAGTTCGAGCACTTGGACGATTTGATTCAACGCCAACTTCCCATCTTTCCACGCCTTGAAAAGTTCAACCTCCACCTGCGCCGTTATCGTGCGCGAATAAGATTCGACAATGGAACGCGCCCGCTCACTATAAAACTTCTCCACTCCTTTGTCACGAAAACCCTGCTCGTAGCCGCTGCGACAAAGTTCCACCAGTTTGTTAAACGAATGGTCAGCTCCTTTGGCCACCTCGCCCCAAGCATCAATGCAAGGTTCCCAATACTGGGAAAACTCGCCTTCGAGCCAACCGTCCGTGCGGTCGCTGTCGAGCACATATTTCTTCAGACGCAAGTGGTCTTCCGAAAGCAACCAACCGGCCAGCCGGCCCTCCTTGTTTATGTAGGAAAGCGGAGCAAAAGATGCATTTGGCTCGTCACGATAACCGGAGGCATTGCTCCAGTTGTTGTATTTCATCTGGAAAAGTGAACACAGGCCCAACGTGTAGACGATGTGCTCCTGCATGGCCGTCTCAGGCACAATCACCCGCTTGATGCCAAACGAACCGATAGCACGTGTGCGCACAGGCAGCGGAGAGCCGAGTTCGGGATCAGCCGTTTCATCATATTCGTCCCTGAAGTTGGTGATGTTTTCAAAAGAATAGAACCGTTCAAACTGTTGCTGCTGGTCGTTGCGCGGCAAGAACACTTTGGCATACACAAAGTCAGCCACCAGACGAGCCAAATCGGTCGGTTCAGTCACGGTGTGGCCATAGTCATTCTTATTACTGTAGAGAATAAGACCTCCTGCCACTTTCAGTTCGGCAGGGATGCGGCCTACATGCAGGTTGTCCGCTGTCGGAGCGTCATAGCTCAGATAGAGACGGGCGAAGTCCACGTCAGACGACACATCGTAGCAAGGCTTGGCCGTACGGTTTCCCCATTCGGCATTATAGTGTGACGTGAAAAGGTTGTTCAATTCCAACAATGCCCCGTAGCCGTTTGCCTTATAACGTCCGGTATTCCAGGTGGGAGGAGGCGTGTTTTCGGGCAACTGACAGAAGACAGTGAGATGATACTGCTTGTCTTCCTCATAGTTGTGCTCGAAAAGCCACTTGCGTGTCTGGGCAATGGCGTCTATGACAGAACCGGAACCCGTGCCGCCGGCCAAACCGGCAAACAAGTGGATATTGAGCATTCCTCCCACTTCTTTCTCATTCACTTCTTGCACGGAACTTGCCAGTTTGAACAAAAAAGCATCGATGTTCGAAGCGAACAAGATGCGTCCCGCACGGCGTTTCTGGTCGGCCGCCGCGCCTACGGGACAAACAGCAGTCTGTGTCTCGGCCACATTGCCCAACAACCCCAACAGTTTCTTGTGTCCCTGCGGATTGCTGAAAATGGCATCCACATTGCTGTGCGTCTTGATGTCCACAAATTCATTCGGCTGGAAACAACAGTTCCCGTGTATCGTCTCATAGCTGACATCGTTGGGATTCAGCATGGCGTTGTCCGTATCCACATAAATAAAACTGATGGGCAAGCGGGCACGTTGCTGCTTGTCAAACTCGGTCCATAATCTCTGACGGAAGGCTTTCAGGATTTTACCACCCGTACCTCCTAATCCGATTAGAATATCTGCCATAATTATAAAGGTATATTTGTTAGTTCCAGTTTATGCCCACGTAAGACGGAGGCAACTTCTTCCTCATGGTCCTCGCCAGCAACAAGGCAAAGACCACCGCAGTCAGCAACATGTAGCCCACGCGCCACGCGATATAGCCATTAAGCTCGTAGTGAACGTAGTCCACTACATAATCCACCCATGAAGAGGCATCCTGCCCGGGCGAGATTTCATCAACAGGTATATCGCTGATGTAATCGGCCAAGAAGGGATATTGCTGCGAAAGCTGGTCTTTGACACCGACAGCCGTGGCATCCAAAGCCGACAACTGGGCGAGACTGCCTTCCATGGATTGACGTATATCGTCGACATAGCCTTTCATGTAGACAGCTCCCATGAGACGTACGGTCTGCCACATCAGGAAGAAAAAGCAAATGAAATAGACCAAAGCAGAAAGGAGGGTGTAACGCCTGCGAGAAGACAGGTTCACTATGCCGACGTGCATAAGAAACATCAACAAAATAGCAATCAACGTGCCCCAAAACAGACAGGCGAGCAGATGTCCGGCTAATGTCAGCATATAATTTAACGATGTGTTTTTACAATATGGTTATTAAAAGACTGTATGCATGCTACCTCCTTCATAAAAGCTTATACATACTTAAATGCAAAAGTATAACACTTTTTTAATTTTGCCCTCCTTGTTAACAAAAATAACATTTATATAAGCTAATATATACTAACAAGAAGCCTTTATCCTTTCATTTATTGAATTTGACAACAGGCCACCAGACCGAGTACGAAATCACAAACCCTCATCTGCTGAAAAAAGGCTTTTCCTCCTTCTGCCGACGGCCGACAAGCTATTACCCCCATTCGGTCATCAGCACATAGGATTCAAACTCTTTGGCCGCTATTCGACTTCGGCCGGCATCTTTTCCCGCCCTTTTCCTTGACATAGCCCGCTATGCTTTCGAAAAAGGACTGAAAAACCGGCTTGCTCCCAATCAAAAGTCACCTCAAAGGCTGATGTCGATTGGGGATTAAGGGCGTCCGACCTGGCCTTCCTTTCGGCTCTTGCTTCCCTTCCTTTCCGTCCTCGGCTACCCTCCTTTCCGCTCAAGCGCAGATTTTATGGTACGAAAAGCGGGCATTGTGTTCCTGCCATCGGCACAAAAAGACGACGTGCCGAAACGGAGTGATATGCTCCGTCCCGACACGTTTGCCTATATGCTCACTGGCTTATCCGCTCAGTCACTGATGACCTGCACCAGGATGTCGTCCAGGAAGATGCGGTTCTTGCCTTGACCGATGCCTGTCATGTTGTACGACTTGCCGCCCATGAACTTGATTTGAGTCTCACTCGTCGCACCACGGATGATGAAGGTGCGCTCGGCCAGTTCCGGTGCCCAGACATCATAGTCCGGACCATACTCCATGTTCGACGAGTTGGGGTAGTTGCTGATAATATAAGGCTCGTCAGCCCCTTCCAGCGTCCCGGCACCCAAGACGGAAACATAAAGCTCGTTGTCATCCTTCGCTCCGCCTTTCGACACATAGGCACAAGCCTTGAAGGTCACTTGCACGTCTGCCGTCCCGCTGATGGTCGAGAGCTTGGGCGAAATCAAATCGCCGGCATAGTTCGTCTTGCCCAGCTTCACGAAACCCTGACGCGCATAGAGGCAAGGATTGCCGCTTGCATCGGCGGGCGAGGAAGTCCAGCCGCGCCCACGCTCATCTGCCGTCCAGCTGTCGTAACGAGTCTCACCGGTTGTCTCCCACGTCGTGGCCGATCCGTAGGCCAGCCAGTTGAAATCTTCCTGGAGGATGACACCGTTGGAAGCTTGCACGACAGTGATGTCCACATTGGCCGAAGGCTCTGCCTCAGAGACACAGTGCACAATTCCCGTGCGTTCAGCCCCCAGATTCTCCGTCACCGTGAAGCTCAACACACCGTCTTCGTCGATGCCGTTGTAGGTCAGCCATTCGGCAGCAGCTTCATCGACCACGCATGTCCACTCCACATTGGCAGATGACGTCAGTGTGAAGTCACCGGCACCCGCAGCCACGCTGACCGTGCCTAACCCGTCGCCCACCTGGATGGTGGGGACAGCAGCAGCCTGGTCGACGGTCAGCAAGACGGGATATTCCTCGCCGTCGACCACCAGGGCCAACTCCGTCCGGCGTGTTTCAAACGTGGGGTTCTCATCCACATAGAGCGTGAAGATGCCGTCAGCTTCCCCTTCGTCGGGAAACGGGCGTACCCAATCGGCATCACTGTCTTTTTTCACCACCTGCCAGGGGCGGTTAGAACGTACCGTAATCCGGTATTCAGCTTCGTCGGCTGTCGGGGAAAAAGTCGTCTGATACTCATCCTCCAGCTCCAAATAGGAATCGACCGTCTTTTCGTCTTCGCAAGACGTGCAGAGGAACGAACCGCACAGCAATCCGACACAGAGTGCCGTCGTCGTATAGAATGTTTTGATATGTCTTTTCATCTTTTTCTGTTTTACAGAGTTCTACAATCAGTTGTTTGCTATGGCCTGACGACTCCACCACACGGGTGTCTTCATGTCATTGGCCCCTCCCATGCGGTCGAGCGCGACCTGGACATTTTCGGCATTCGTGGCCACACTGTTCACCGGATAAGCAAAGCGAGTCGGGAGGATGTGGTCATTGATCGTTCCCTCGCCGATGGTCAACTCGGGATAACCCGTACGGCGGTATTCGTGGTAGGCTTCCATGCCAATCCAGAAGAGTGCCAGGTATTTCTGGTCGCCGATGAGCTGCTGCTTGTTGTCATGCCCGTCCCAAGAAGCCAAATCCGACTCCAGAAATTCCTGCACATCGTCAGCCGAGATGTCGGCAGGCTCATCACCTTCAGCCAACTCCACAAATTCGGCAAACTCATTCCATTTCTCGCAAGAAGCGGTGACAGCCTGCTCGTAATAGGTCCGGGCTGCACTCTCTCCACCGTCAATCCATCCCTTCAGCGCAGCTTCGGCCAAGATAAACTGCAATTCGTCATAACATAGGAAGAACGAAGGGTTGGTGCTGCGTCCCAGCACGGCGAAGTTCAGATAAGCAGCTCCGCTGTTGGCTTCGCTCTGCTGCGCGTTCGTGCAGCCGCCGATTGTTCCTTTCCAGCGGCTTCCGGCCTTTTGGGCCATGATGCGCAGGCGGGGGTCTTCGTAGAGCTGCACGTCATTCTGCGTGATGACCGTCATGTCAATCACCTGCCGGGTAATCTTGTACATCGAGCGTGTGAAGTCATTGGCATTCATGCCGTCATAATAGCCTACATAGGGCTCTACACCGCTGTAATCGACGCGGGCATTGTCGGCATTGGACTCAAACATGGGATATTTGGCCACATCGCCCAGCAGTGTCCGCATCCGCGAGGGGACATTCATCTCCGAACGGCCACCCACGCGGCAGAGCAAGCGCATGTAGAGCGTATTGTTGAACTTGCGCCAAGCCTGCATGTCGCCTCCATAAAGCCCGTCAAGCTCAGCGTCCAGCAGGGTAGGGTTGGTGGCATAGATGTCATTGGCCGTCTCCAGGTCGGCAAACATCTGTTCATAGACTTCTTGCTGCGAGTCATACTTCGGCTTGCGCGTGCCTCCCTCCTCGCGTCCTTGGAAAGCCTCCGCGTATGGGATGTCGCCGAACATGTCCGTCAGATTGGACATGAACAGCACTTTCAGCGTCAGGGCCATCGCCTTGATGGCTTCGTCACCCTTGGCTTCAGCCAAGTCATACATGTGCATCGTGTTGTTGGCATAGCCGGCATAGAAGTTCCACAAACCTTTGAAGTCCTGGTCGCCGATGAAGTAGCGGTGTTCCTGGCGCACATTGCTCGACGTACAGGCAGTGTATTGAATCAGTTCGCCGTTCCAATAACGCGTATAGCGTTGCCATTCGCGGGAAGCGTCATAGATAAGCGGTTCAAGCATGCGGCTGGGTTCGATGTCACCCACCGTCATGCGGTTGGGGTTTGTATTGTATTCTTCAAAGTTGTTCGTACATGAAGAGGCAGTCACCAATGCTCCGGCAAACAAGCATCCTGCCATCAGGTTTTGAAATGTTTTCATATATGCTTCAAGAAAGTGATTAGAATGAAAGTTTTAAGTTCACACCATACGAACGTGTCATCGGGAAGGCCACGGTCTCTATACCTTTATATATATCCGTGCCGTTCATCATGCCCACTTCCGGGTCGTAGGCCGGGAAGCTGGTGATGCAGAACAAGTTTGTCGCCCACACGCCCAAAGAGGCATTCTGCACGAACTTCACTTTCTGCTGCAACCAGTTTTTAGGCACCGTGTAGTTCAGGCGCACCTCCTTCAGCTTCAGGAAGTCTGTGCTGAACGTGTTGGCCTCCGTGTTGTCACGCACCCAGATGTACTTGTTATAGTAGTCCTGAATGTCCTGCGTGATGGTGGTGTTCTTCTTGTAAGTCATCGTCCCGTCTTCGTTTTGGATGGCATTTACGCCCTCATGTACCAAGCCGTCATAACGTCCCGGCAACGAGTTTTTCAACTTGCCCTGATAGCCCAACGAGAAGTTTGTCACAGAGAATGCATGTCCTCCCATCTGCGCCGTGAAGGTGGCCGTCAGCGTGAAGTCCTTGTAACGGAAAGTCTGGCTCATGCCGCCACGCCAGTCGGGGTTGACTTTTCCGATGCGGGTCGTCGGATTGTCGTCAAGCATCGGATAGCCGGTCGTAGCGTCCACCAGATGCATGCCTGAACAGTCGACCTTATTGCCATTCTCGTCCAGATAGTACGAACCTTCAGGAGCACGCTTGAAACCCTTACCATAGATGATGTGCATTTCCTCACCGACATAAGAATAGACGAACGTGCGGCTGCCGATTGTCGTACCCATGCTGGTCTGAAGCGGCGTTTCGGGGTCCCAACCGTCTTGCAGGCTGACAAGTTTATTCCAGTTGCGCGACCAGTTGAAGTTCATGGACCAGGTGAAGTCCTTCGTACGTACAGGCACGACGCCCAGCGACACTTCGATGCCCTTGTTCTGTATTTCGCCGGCATTGATTTTCATGCTCGTCGCTCCCACAATCTGGTCGAGCGTCGCATTCACAATCTGGTCTGTCGTACTGGATTTATAGAATGCCAAGTCCAAAGTCAGGCGTTTCTTAAACATACTCATTTCCAAACCAGTCTCCCAGCTTTCCACATTCTCGGGCTTGATGTTCGGGTCAGGAATAGAACTCGGCAGACGATAGCCACCGGAATAGTCTGTCGTCGAATAATATTGGTCAAGTGAATAGGGACTTGTATCATTACCGACATTGGCCCATGACAAGCGCACTTTCAAGAAATCAATGACCGGGGCTTTGTCACGGAAATCAAACCACTCGCTCAAGAGAACACTACCCGAAACAGACGGATAGAAATAGGAACAGTTGTTGCGGGGCAACGTACTGGACCAGTCATTACGTCCTGTGATGTCAAGGAAGAAGATGTTGTCCCAGCTCAACGAAGCAAATCCGTACAAGCTGTTGATGGCTTTCTCCGAACGGTAGGTGTAGATGTCCGGACGGGAGCTGGAGGGAACGTTTGCCAGATTGTAAACACCTTCCACATCGAGCTCGTCGAGTGTGATGCGGTTATTGTATGCCTTGCGGTACATCTGGTTGCCACCGAAAGCGACAGAAAATCCCAAACGCTCGTCAAACCAGCTGTTGTTCGTGTAACGCAGGAGGAAATCGATGTTTGACTCATAGTTGCGCAGGCTCTGTTCGCGGTAGAAACCGTCCACGCGCTCCGAATACTTCGGACGCTGCTGTGTGCGGAACTCATCCACATAGTCCACACCGCCACGCAACGTCAGCTGAAGTCCGGGAAGCAACTTCGCAGTCAGACTGAGATTGCCGAAGAAACGATTCTTGTCCAGTCCGTTCAGTCCTTCATACAGTGTACGATAGGGATTGAATGACGTAGCCAACGGATAGACCAGTGAAGAACCTCCAGAACCACTCGTGTTCTCATAGTTCTCACGAGTATAGCGGCCCTGGAAATACTCATCACGCCAGAGGCTCATGCTGTTGTTCGTATACCCCCAGATGAGCTGGTACATCACCGAACTGGAACCATAGCCGGCCACAGGGATATTGTCACTGCTCTTGTTGTAATAGTTAGCCTTGGCATTCAAGGTCAGATACTTATTCAGTTCCGAAGTGACTGACAAGGAGAAACTCTGCTGGTCATATCCTGTGTTGGGCAGAATCCAATCGTTTCGACGGTCGGTGATGGAGAGACGTGCACTCGTACCCTTTCCATTGCTACCTTCGATGGACACGGAGTTGTCAAACGTCAAACCGGTCTCAAACAATCCCGTGTACCAGTCGTCCTGATAGACCCACGGTGTCTTGGCCAGCTCACCCGTCTCCCAATTCTTACCATTATACTGATAGCGGAGTTTCGAAGCGTCATATTTCTCACCGAAAGCATAGCGGGAGATATGTTGTCTGACGGGCACGCCGTCGGGAGCCTGGTCGGCCGTAAGCGTCCACAAGCAATATGGTTCAAGGCCCATGTCTGCTCCCGAACCGTATTCAGTCTGGAACTCGGGCCAATAGCCGGCCTTCTCCCACACGACGGAGGAGTTGAATGTCACACCGATGCCTTTCTCCGTGCGTCCTTTCTTGGTGGTGATGACGATGGCACCATTAGCCGCACGCGAACCGTACAATGCCGTGGCTGCAGGGCCTTTGAGGACAGACACAGACTCGATGTCGTCAGGATTGATGTCGCTGGCACCGTTACCAAAGTCGACCGGAGCATCTGCGTTGCTATATGTCGAGCCGCTGCCCGACTCCGACGTACCGGAATAGACCGGTATACCGTCGATGACGAACAAGGCTTCATTGCTTCCGTAATTCAAGGATTGGTCGCCACGCAGCGTGACACGCAACGAGCCGATAGGCCCTGAACCAGCACCGGCCATCGTCAGACCGGCCACTTTGCCATCGAGCGCATTCAGCCAGTTGCCCGAAAGGTTGCTGGTCACCTCGTCCTCACTCAGTTTGGACACGGCATAACCCAGCGACTTCTGCTCACGAGTGATGCCCAAGGCTGTAACCACAGTCTCCTTCAGCATGTGAGTGGCTTCCTTCATGACTACCCGGAACACTGACTGGCGGCCTACTTCAATCTCCTGGAGCTCATAGCCCATGTAGGTCACCACGAGATGGGCGTCAGGGGCATCGCTTATATTAAGGTGGAACTTGCCGTCAATGTCCGACACAGTGCCCTGAGACGTACCTTTCACCTTAATCATCGCTCCAATCAAAGGAGTCTTTCCGTCTGGTTCATAAATCGTTCCGGTCAAAGCTCGCTGTTCCTGTGCAGACAGGTGCAGGGCCAGCATCGCTCCTGCGAAAAGCAACGAGGCTTTACGCATCTTGTTACTGATAGTTGTCATCTTGTGATTCTATTTTTTGGAAAAAGAATGACTAAAAAAGCAAAAAATAGCAGATTTGGGCTTTTGTTTTGAGTTTCAAGTGGTTGTGGCAGTTGTTGGCTTTAAGTGACGTTCGTGAGGAAATGCGAAAATGGCGGATTTGAGAAGTAGAAACGCTTTCAAGTCATTACCTCAAAGAAACGCTCTAATAAGCATTTTTAACTGCTTCGGTTTTTACTTCTCAATTCTGCACAGGTTGTGAATTTGCCATGCAACTCTCATGATTTAATTTTGCACAGAACAAAAAGCAAGGAATTATGAGAAGTACATTCAAGACAGTCTTCTATGTAAACGGAAGCAAGGAGAGAAACGGAATTGTCCCTATCATGGGACGTGTGACAATCAACG
>OIWT01000264.1_pt1 | contig 76193 bp, 64 predicted proteins | sample 1587701 | NCBI WGS metagenome assembly OIWT01 (sample SAMEA3888904, study PRJEB22519) | human gut metagenome | biome: human gut; feature: human-associated habitat; material: faeces | place: Denmark | collected 2009
AGTATTGGTTATTCTGCTTGTCGTACCATTTGCGTCTTCTGACGATCAGATCAACACCTTTGTCGCGGATCGGGAAGTCACGTATGGTTACGGCTTCACAGAACCCTTTGGATTCAATCTCTGGGTTCTCTTTATATTCAGCCTTAACCGATTCGTCAAGATAGATGCGGATAAGGGATGCCTCTTCTTCTACACGTACTACTTCAAAATTTGAAAGTATCTCTGATGGCAGTATCAACTGTGCCAATGATAATAGTCCTTGATTATTCATGGCACAAAGGTATAAATTTTCTGTAGAATAAAAGAATCTTCCCCCTGGTTTATCGGGTGAGCCAGAAAAGACTCTGCTTATCAGTCGGTTGGGAGCTAAGAACGATGGAAAGACTGACTGCCGGGCTGCCTTTGCCAAGGCCATCAGGAAGGCTTCTGCCATGAAGGGAGCAAAAATTGTGGTTCCCGCGGGTACCTATTATATTAAGGGACCTATCGTGCTGGCCAGCAATGTCTGTATCGAACTGCAGAAGGGCGCCACACTGAAGTTTGCCCCCGAGGAAAAGTATTATCCCGTGGTTAGCACCAGCTGGGAGGGAACTTTCCTCTATAACTATTCGCCCTTCATCTATGGTTATGGATGCCACGATGTAGCCATTATCGGCGAGGGAACCATCGACGGAAACGCCATGACGACTTTTGCCCAGTGGCGCCCTAAGCAGAAACTTGACAAAGACTTGAGCCGCAAGATGAATCATGAGGAGGTGGCACTGAAGGACCGCCAGTTCGGTAAGGGCCACTGGCTGCGCCCACAGCTCTTGCAACTGTACAACTGTCAGGGCGTAACCATTGAGGGAGTAAAGATTACCAACTCTCCTTTCTGGTGTGTGCATCTGCTGAAGAGCGAGAACATCATCTGCCGCAATCTGCGTTATGATGCTAAACTTGTGAACAACGACGGAATAGACCCAGAGTACTCGCGCAATGTACTGATAGAAGACGTGGAGTTTAACAACGGCGACGACAACGTGGCAATCAAGAGCGGACGCGACAATGACGGATGGAACGCCAAGATGCCTTCTGAGAACATCATTATCCGCAACTGCCATTTCAAGGGACTGCACGCTGTGGTGATAGGAAGCGAAATGTCGGCAGGTGTGAGAAACGTGATTGTAGAAGATTGCGACTATGCGGGCTATTGCAAGCGCGGCATCTTCATCAAGACCAATCCCGACCGCGGTGGTTTTGTAGAGAATGTGTATGTGAAGAACTGTAGTTTCGACGAGGTGGAAGACCTCTTTTATGTCACCAGCCGTTATGCTGGTGAAGGGCAGGACAATCATCACTTCTCTACCATCAGAAATATTTTCATCGACGGACTGAAGTGTAACAATGTGAAGCAAGCAGCCCTTGTGCTCCAAGGTACTGAGGCCAAGCCTGTCTTCAACGTCATGTTCAACAATGTGGATGTAGCGAAGGCAAAGATAGGCCTTAGTTTCGAAAATGCCTTGGATGTCACCATAGATTCCAGCCACATCGGTGGCAAAGTAGGTACGCCTACGACCGTAACTCCTCACGATAATCTTTTCGGAAAGGAGAAATAGAAGTTTTAAGAAGATATTCTGTTAATATCCCTCAAATGTTTTGGCGTTTGAGGGATATTTTGTACATTTGCGATGTGAAATTTACAATTATTTTCAATTTTCCAATACGAACCTGAATAAAGTAGAAGATTATGCAAGATTTTAAATCATTGGCAGGCGAGCGATTCTCCGCCCGCAAGTTTACGGCAGAACCTGTAAGCAAGGAAGATCTGGAGTATATAATGGAGTGCGTACGACTGGCTCCTTCAGCATGCAACCGCCAGCCCTGGAAATGGCTCATCGTACGTTCGGAACAAGCAATGAAAAAATTGCAGGAATGCTACGACAGAGAGTGGTTCAAGACGGCTCCTATGTATATCGTCGGTATGAAGAACACCGAGGACAACTGGGTGCGAAAGTACGACAACAAACCTCATGGTGACATTGATGTGGCGATAGCTGCCGAACATCTTTGCCTGGCTGCCACAGACCGCGGATTGGGTTCCTGCTGGGTATGTGCCTATGACAGCAACAAGATGAAGGAACTTTTCCCACGCGAGGGCTACGAGGCTGTGGTGATCATTCCTCTCGGCCATATGGCAGAAGACTGTCCGCATAATCCTAAGAATCGCAAAGCCATGAACGAAATCATAGAGGAAATCTGAGTTGGGAAGACAAAGTTTAGTGTTTAATTTTTAGTGTTATAAAAGGAGGGTTCCTATATCTATCATTTATCATAATGTCCATTAATATCCAAAAGAGAACTGCGAAATTAGGAATAAAAGATATATATTTTATAATACGAGAAGACATAAGAAAATTGAAAAAACAGCAAGGAATAAACTTACTTGCCTGATTCATTTCGAATAGTTTGGTTTAGTTATAAGCTTTTTTTATTTTTGTAAGCGAAAAAAATAAAATTAATTTTGCTTTATGTATGAATTATCGTATCTTTGCAAAAGATAAGCTGCGCTCGGCAGATATTCAAGCAAGCTTGATGTTCTCTGCAATTTTACAGCATAAACCCTAAACAGAAATAAGTATATGATTACATTTCCTTGCGCCAAGATAAATCTTGGACTTAATATCGTAAGTAAGCGTCCGGATGGTTATCATAATCTTGAAACCGTCTTTTATCCCATACCTCTTACTGATGCACTTGAAATCAAGTACATGGATGAGAAATTTCCAAGTGAGTCACCCTGTGACCTTAAAATCACAGGAAATGATGTCGACTGTAATGAAGAAGACAACCTTGTGATAAAAGCTTATCAGCTCTTGGCTGCCGACTTCCAGTTGCCTCGTGTTCATGCACATCTCGTAAAGCGCATTCCCACACAGGCTGGTTTGGGAGGCGGTTCTTCCGATGCAGCCTATATGATTCGCCTTTTGGATGAGCGTTTCCGACTGAATATTGGTATACCTGAGATGGAACGTTATGCAGCCAAATTAGGTGCAGACTGTGCTTTTTTCATCACCGCTGACCCTTCTTATGCCGAAGGAATTGGTGATGTACTGATGCCTGCCGATGTGCCAGGCGCTGGTCTTGGCGGTTACTATCTGGCTGTGGTAAAGCCCTCTGTAGCAGTAAGTACGCGTGACGCGTATACAGCCATCGTACCAAAGACTCCGGCAAAGTGCTGCAGAGATATTGTCAGACAGCCTATCGAGACGTGGAAAGATGAGCTGGTAAACGACTTTGAGGCTCCTATCTTTGCTATGCATCCTGAGTTGGCTGCCATCAAACAGAGCCTGTATGATGCTGGCGCTGTGTATGCTGCCATGAGCGGAAGCGGAAGTGCCCTCTTTGGTATTTTCCGTGAACAACCCACAGGCTTGGAGAAAGAATTCGAAGGTATGTTCTGCCAGGTGATGAAGCTGTAATTCCAGTTTCCCTATGGTAGGAGAAAGCCCCCTACTCTTTCTAACTTGCTAAATTTCTCTATTTAATAAAAACAAGAAATTATTTGTTAATCAGATAGTTATGAATGAACAGACACATCAGAAACTGATGGAGATAAAGCGATCTTTCAGGTTGCTTATGAGTGGCCCCACCTCACAGTCGATGCGCGATAAAGGCATAGAATATAAGATCAACTGGGGTGTTCCCTTTGTAGAACTCAAGAAGATGGCGACGGAATATGGCAAGGATTATGATCTGGCTATAGAGTTGTGGAAGGAAAACATCCGTGAATGCAAGATATTGGCTACACTTATCATGCCTGCAGAACAGATGCTCCCAGAAATTGCTGATTTATGGATGGAACAGGTTGCTGGGCAGGAAATGGCGGAAATGCTGGCGTTCAATCTGTTGCAGTATGTCGACTATGCGCCTGTAATAGCCTATCAGTGGATAGGCTCAGACAAGCCTCTCTACGAGATTGCCGGTTACCATATTCTTGCGCGCCTGTTTGCTGCCAAGCGAGAGGCCAACGAACGGGGCATCAACGAGTTTCTCGACCAGGCAGCCATTGCGCTGCAAGGTGACAACATGGGTGTAAAACATGCAGCAGCCAACTGTGTGATGCGTTTTGCCGACATGGATGAAAGCTATGACACCATCGCTCAGAAAGCTCTGAAAGGTATCTTGTTCTGATGCTGCGAAAATTCATTCCCTTTTTTATATGTAATTCTCGCTCAGAGATTTGTGGGAGCGAATGTGGGAAAATTATCTTTCGCTCAGAGATTCGTGGGAGCGAAAGCGGGAAAATTATATTTCGCTCCCATAAACATCATACTTACAGGTAGGAAACATCACACTTAGATGGTGAAAACTACTGACTTATAAATGTATGTATGGCGTGTATCACACTGTATCAGAGAGTATCACACTGTATCAAAGTGTATCATTTTCGAATCGATACAAAATGACAGATAAAATACCATATATCAGATAGTTAGAGTGTATCAAACCAGATACAAATGCCGTCGTAGAATCTATCCAGCGATACACTCCTGTATCGCACTGATACAACCTAACTATCTATATATCAAATAGTTAATATATATTTTGTATCAAAAATTGAAATGATACACTTTGATACAGAAATATTGTATTTAACTCCATTATCTCCTTCATTTAATCGGATTGTTTCTCTTTCTGATTCAAGAAGAAGCGTTTGTATTCATTCTCAAAGTTGGGAGTAAAGATATTCTTTCCTATATTCTCGCTGATCTCCTCTTTGCTCCAGAAGCGTCCGCCTGCCAACTCATCCTTGTCAGGACAAACCGGTCCGTCGTAGACGCAGCGATGAACGTAAACCAGTTCTTTCTCCTTCAGGCTTTCGAATACATAATGTCCCATGCTGACGGGCTCATAGTCGGTCATTCCCAACTCCTCTCTCACCTCTCTGCGAAGCGCTATTTCTACGCTCTCGCCCAGGTCGACATGTCCTCCACAAGCCGTGTCCCATTTGTCGGGTTGGATGTCCTTCCAGGCAGGACGATGCTGCAGGTAGAGTTCTCCCCTGCTGTTGAATACATGCAGATGGACCACAGGGTGCAGTATTTTGCATCCATCATGAGCATGTCCGCGACTGATGGCACCGAGGATGTTTCCCTGTTCGTCGACGATGGGAAACTGCTCTTCCTCGTTGTCGTGATGCTGATTGATTACTTTAGATTCTGTCACAACTAAAAAGTTTATGAATGTTGTTATTGTTTCATTATAATGTTCCATACTCTTCAGAGTATCGCAGCATCTGTTCTGTGTAGCTCTCTGTGTAGTCTAAAAGCACATCTACAGGATTGCCTTGGTCGTCATGAAGGATTGTCATCTTCGGATTGATGAATCCCTTATAGGGCACCAGGTTAAGCAACTCGTATCGCTGTCTGATTTCGTGATGCAGCTTTGGGTCAATGTTGACAGCATACTCTTCCACGAGACTGCGAGCAGCCTCGAAGTCACCCTCGCTCTTGATGCGCTGAATTTCGGCAAGCAGTGTTCCGAAAGCATTCCTCAGTGCGGCATAATCAGTGATCTGCACATAGGTCTTGCCCTCACGCTGAACGAGCGATACAGCTCCTTGTGAATGATGAAGAGTCCACCAGGCGATGAGTGCACGGTTGCGCATGTGAGCCTCCTCTATCTTGTCGCCTTCCTTGATACGGATGGTTTGAGTGAGCAGACCGTTCATCAGATATGTATAATACTGTGCCTTGTAGGCTTCTGCGTCGGGAAGGAGTCCAAGTTCCACCAGCTTCTCATCGGCCATATAATACAGGCCGAAAAGGTCGGCACGTGCTTCCTCGATGGTATTGCCGTAAGCTTTGAGGGCATCAGGGTCGGTTCCTGGCAGCAGTTGACCGCTGCCGTGTCCCAAGCATTCATGCAGGTCGGTATGCAAGTCGTCCGTCAGGTCGGAATACTTCTCTATCATGGCGAGAGTATCCTTGTCGATGACAAACTCCTCGTCGAATCCATTGCCATGAGCAGCCTTATTGTACGCCTCGGTCAGATTTCCTATCGTGACACTCTTTGATCCATAGGTCTGTCTTATCCAGTTGGCATTGGGCAGGTTGATGCCTATTGCCGAGGCGGGATATTCATCACCTCCGAGCATGGCTGCACAGATGACGTTGGCAGTGACGCCCTTTACCACAGGCTTGCGGAAGCGTGGGTCAACAGGCGAATGGTCTTCAAACCACTGGGCATAGCTGCTGATGGTCTGGGTTCGCTTTGTGGCCTCGAGGTCTTTGTATTCAACGATTCCCTCCCAGGTACCCTTCAGTGCCAGTGGGTCGCCATACACCTCAATGAAGCCGTTGACGAAGTCGACCATACCCTCCTGCTGTTCTACCCAGGCTATGCTGTAGCGATCGAAAACAGCCAAGTCGCCCGTATGGTAGTATTTCAGTAGCAGGTCGATGACATGACGTTGCTGTTCGTTCTCGGCATACTTCTGAGCCTTGCGGAGCCATGAAGATATTTCGCGGATGGCCTCACCATACATGCCGTTCTCAGCCCACACCAGCTCTATCATCTCGCCATTGCGCTTAGTGAGCTTGGAGTTCAGTCCGTACGAGGGAGCCTCTTCGTTGCCCTTTTCCTTCATTTTGGCATAGAATCGCTCCACCTCAGCCTGCGTCACATTCTCATAGAAGTTGCAAGCCGATGTCTTCACCAAGTCTTCGCCGTCAGTCTGGTTGACACGTTTGGGCAATACCGAGTCGTCAAAGATCACTGGTACGAGCTCGTCGAGCAGGTCTTCCTTAGTCTCTCCTCTCTTCAGTGGCAGCAGTTTTTCGTCCATGCCGTCGATGAGTTGATAGAAGTACTCCTCGCTGAAGTCGGGCTTCATCTTCTCGCAACCATAGTGGTGATAGATGCCGCTTGAGAACCATACTCTCTTGAGATAGACAACGATTTTCTGAAACTCGTCACACTCAGCCTCCTCGCGAACCTTATAATATAGGTATAAGGCCTCGAGGGTTTTGCGTATGCGCAGGTTGTACTTACCCTGCTGGTCGAAGGTGATGTCGCGTCCCATCAGAGTGGCTTTGGCCAGACAGAAGATGTACAGTTTCTGAGAGAGCGAAAGGCTCTCGAAACCATTCAGGCGATAGCGCAACATTTGCAGGTCGGCAAAGCGCTCGTCACTATACTTAAACTGATTGTCGTGCATGATGTGATGTTGATGTTCTTATTTTTTCTTCTTCTCTTTCTTCAGTTCTGGGTGTAGATTAAGGTATTCCATGCGGAAGTCGCGCGGAGTGGTACCATTCTGTTTATAGAAAGCTGAATAGAAACTCTGACGGTTGGCAAAGCCCACCATGGAAGCAACATCCTCCATGTTGAGTTTCAGGTAGCGGCGGTCGATGAGTATCGACATGGCCTCGTCGATTCGGTACTTGTTGATGAGTGTGGCATAGTTCATGTGGAACTTCACATTGCATACAGCCGACACATATCGGCTGTTGGTGTTCAGGTCCTGTGCCAGTTTCTTGGCCGAATAGTCCTTGTCCATAAACTTCCTCTGGATGAGCAGAATGTTCAGTATCTTGGTGTGCAATTCATCCAGTATATCGGGATTGATGCTTTCCTGATAGCTTGCTCCCGACTCTTTGTATTCTCTGATATTATATTTTGCCATATTTGTTTTGTATGTTTATTCATCATTAGTCTGTACGATAAAAACCATGAATTTCACCCGTAGTGACCCGTTGTTTTGTAACGTACGTACGAAAGTTTTACATTTAGGCTTGCAAAAATAATGAATTTATCCCATTTTATCAAATATCTTGCTTATTTTTTATAAAAAAATCATTACCTTTGCCAGAAATTATCATAAAAATGCAAATAAGCGACCTATTGAGAAACTACTACGGATATGATTCCTTCCGTCCCAACCAGGAAGCAATCATCCGTGAGGTGATGCAGGGCAACGACTGTCTTGTGCTGATGCCGACAGGTGGAGGCAAGAGTATCTGCTATCAGATTCCTGCCCTTGCCTTGCCGGGAACGGCTGTCGTTGTCTCGCCGCTTATCAGTTTGATGCACGACCAGGTGGAAACGCTCAAGGCCAACGGTATCGCTGCCGCCGAGCTGAACAGCAACAACGACTCCACCGACGAGATGATCATACGCCGCAGATGTATGTCGGGTGACCTGAAACTGATTTATGTATCGCCCGAAAAACTGATCAGCGAGATACCTTTCCTGTTCAGCAACATCAAAATCTCGCTATTTGCCATCGATGAGGCCCACTGCATCAGCCAGTGGGGACACGATTTCAGACCCGAGTACTCGCAGTTGGGAACCATCAGAGAGCATTTCGCCCATGTGCCCATCATTGCCCTTACAGCCACTGCCGACAAGATAACACGACAGGACATCGTGAAGCAGCTACACCTGAATGGCAAGACATTCGTCAGCAGTTTCGACCGTCCCAACCTGAGTCTTTCGGTGAGACGCGGCGGAACCAAACAGGAGAAACTGCATTATATCTATAGATTTATCAACGGCCATCCTGGCGATGCAGGCATCATCTATTGTCTTTCGCGCAAGAATACTGAGATGGTGGCGATGGAGCTAAAGAAGAAAGGTATCAATGCCGCGGCTTATCATGCAGGTCTGAGCACTGAGGAAAGGGCTTCGGTGCAGGAACGATTCAAGATGGACCAGGTGCAGGTGGTATGCGCCACCATAGCCTTCGGCATGGGTATAGACAAGGGAAATGTGAGATGGGTCATCCACTACAACCTCCCCAAGAGCATTGAGAGTTTCTATCAGGAGATAGGCCGAGCCGGACGGGATGGGACTCCTGCCGACACGGTATTGTTCTACTCGATGGCAGACGTCATCCAACTGCGTTCCTTTGCAGAGGAAAGCGGACAGAAAGAGGTGAACATGGAGAAACTGAAGCGTATGCAGGAATATGCCGAGTCGAGGGTATGCAGACGAAGAATCCTGCTCAACTACTTCGGCGAGGAAGCCACCCACGACTGCGGACATTGCGATGTGTGTGCCCATCCGCCACAGACCTTCGACGGAACAGTACTGGTGCAGAAAGCCCTCAGTGCTGTAGTGCGTGCCGGCGAGAAGATACATATCGGTACCTGCATAGATATCTTGCGTGGAACACACTCGCCTGCTGTCGTGAAGAACCACTATGATGCCCTGAAGACCTTCGGTGCAGGAAGAGACCATCTCACACGCGACTGGCAGGACTATCTGTTGCAAATGTTGCAGATGGGATTCTTTGAGGTGGCTTACAACGAGCATGGAGCGATGAAGGTTACTCCTCAGGGATGGCGTGTGCTGAAGGGTGAGATGCCCGTGCAGTTGGTACTACTGCAGAAAAAGACTGACGAGATACCCGTGGTCCATGCACGAAAGGTGTCGTCGAAGAAGCCGAAGGCTGCAGAAGGGTCGCTCTTTGAAAGATTGCGGCAACTTCGCAAACGGCTTGCCGACGAACAGGGCTATCCTCCTTACATCGTGCTCTCCGACCAGTCGCTGCACGAACTTGCTTCCGTCAAGCCGCGCACCATGGAGCAATTTGGAATGATCCATGGTATCGGCGAGTACAAACGTAAGAAATATGGCGAGATCTTCCTGAAGGAAATCAGAAAGGTAGACAGACAGGAAGGAGAAATGTTCTGAACCAAAGACAGTTGAAGAATTTAAAAACATAAAGATATACGATTATGAAGTTTATAGGAATCATTCCAGCCCGCTACGCTTCTACGCGTTTCCCGGGCAAACCATTGGCCCTGCTGGGTGGCAAACCTGTCATTCAGCATGTTTACGAGAAGGTGGCAGCCGTGCTCGAGGCTGCTTATGTCGCCACTGACGACGAGCGCATCTATGATGTTGTGAAAGCGTTTGGCGGTCAGGTGGTGATGACACGCACCGACCACAAGAGCGGTACCGACCGTATAGAGGAAGCTATCGAAAAGATAGGAGGCGAATGGGACGTGGTGGTAAACGTTCAGGGCGATGAGCCCTTTGTGGCAAAGAGCCAGCTCGACACCATCTGCCATTGTTTTGACGATCCTACCACACAGATAGCCACACTCGGAAAACCTTTCGAGAGTATGGAGGCTGTACAGAATCCCAACAGTCCGAAAATCGTAGTCGACAATATGGGCTTCGCCATGTATTTCTCGCGCAGTGTCATCCCTTATGTACGAGGAAAAGAAAAGTCTTCCTGGCTCACTCACTACCCTTTCCTGAAGCATCTTGGCATTTATGCCTATCGCAAGGACGTACTGCGTCAGGTTACCCAACTGCCACAAAGTTCACTTGAGATAGCCGAAAGTCTGGAACAGTTGCGGTGGTTGCAGAATGGCTTCAAGATAAAGGTGGGAACCACTGATGTTGAGACCGTTGGCATTGATACACCACAGGACCTTGAGCGTGCTGAGGAATTCTTGAAAACACAGCTTCTCTAACTTCTGAACCCAGCGAAAGTTATTAGTAAATGAATATATCTCGTTTCGAACAGAATGTAGAGCAGTTTATTGTCCGGCATCAGTTGCTGGACAAGGACAAACCATGCCTTATAGCCTTGTCGGGAGGTGCCGACAGCGTATCGCTGTTGTTGGCGCTTCTCCATCTGGGCTATAAGACTGAGGCCTGTCATTGCAACTTCCACCTTCGTGGCAGCGAGTCGGTACGCGATGAGCAGTTCTGCGTCTCACTCTGCGAACGTCTTGGCGTGCCCCTACATCGCATACACTTCGATACAGAACAGTATGCCTCGCTCCATAAGGTAAGCATCGAGATGGCGGCTCGCGAACTGCGTTATCGCTATTTCGAGCAGCTCATCCAGGACTTGGAGGCGCAGGGTGTCTGTGTGGCTCATCATCGCGACGACAGCGTGGAGACACTCCTCATCAACCTGATAAGGGGCACGGGCATCAACGGACTGACAGGCATCGCTCCTCGAAATGGACACGTACTGCGTCCGTTGCTCGATGTGAGCCGTGAGGATATTCTGGAGTATCTGTCTTTGCAGCAACAGGTCTATGTGACAGACAGTACCAACCTGGTCCCCGATGTAGTGCGCAACAAGATCAGACTGCAGGTTCTGCCCCTGCTTCGCACCATCAATCCTTCGGTTTCCGACAGCATTGCCACTACGGCAACCCATCTGGCTGAAGCCAACAAGATGCTCATTGCAGCCTTATCGGACAGCCGTCTTACCCAGACCGACAGCAAGGGTATCACAGCCATTAGCAAGGAGGAATTGCTGTCGAAGGCAAGTCCTGAGTTTGTGCTCCACGCCCTGCTCTCTCCCTATCACTTCCAGGGAACCTCTATCCTGGAAATCCTTAACAGTATAGATGCTGTAGGCAAAAGATGGCAATCGTCTACACATCAGGCGGTTATCGATCGTAATGCTATTCTCATCAAAGCCTTGGAGAAGGGCAAGCAGTCTTGTGCTCTCAAGATACCGGAAACGGGTAAATACAGTTGTGCAGAAGGACAATATATCAAGGTGGAAAGCCATGCCAGAACTCCAGACTTCCGTCCGAGCAGGAAACCGATGGTGGCAACCCTTGATGCCGACAAAGTAGAGTTTCCTCTCACCTTAAGAAGGACCATCCCTGGCGACCGTTTCCGCCCTTTCGGTATGAAAGGAAGCAAACTGGTAAGCGACTTCTTAACAGACATCAAGTGCAATGCCTTCGAGAAGGAAGAACAGTTGGTGGTAGAGGATGCCAGTCAGCGCATCGTATGGTTGATAGGCAGAAGAACCGCTGATGACTTCCGCATTGATGACTCCACAAACCAGATACTACAAATAGAATATATATCAACATGAATTTCATCAGTAATCACTTCGTCAGCATTAGCCTTTTGCTGTGCATTGTGGTGCTCTTGTTTCACATACGTGATCTTCGCCATAAGCTCAGACGTTTGTCTGCGATTGTGAGGCGACTCCACCTTCAGGAACGTACGCTCCTGTCGGAACTGGAAAACAAACCGCAGGCCAAACTCAGTAAGGAGGAAAGTCTCTTTGTACGTATCTGTCAGTTGATGGATGAAGATAAGCCTTATGCCAGTCCCGACTTTAAACCCGAAGACCTTGCTGCGAGCTTAGGTACCAACCGCACTTATCTGGCCAATGCCATCAAACGTTATGGAGGCGGACTCACCATTAGCCAGTTTATCACACGTTATCGACTGCGCTATGCCTCACAACTGCTCGAAAGAACCGACCTCGACCTGAGTGTCAATGACGTATCACAGATGGCGGGCTTCTCGTCGCGCTCTACTTTCAACAGACAGTTTGCCCTGTTCTTCAACGACACACCGTCAGACTATAAGGACATGCTGTCGCGCCAACGGGCAGGTGAGACACCCTCCAAATGAGAGAAAACTTTAGAAAAATAAGAGAGAGAAGAGAATCCCGAGAGATAAGCCACGTTTTCGAGTTTGTCCTTGGGATTCTTCCGCATCAGTTCCTTGGCCTTCGACACACGCAAGCCCGAAACCCACTCGCTGAAGTTCACGCCATGAGTCTCCTTGAGAAAGCGTGAGAGATAGGTGTGGTTGGTTCCCACATAGGTGGAAAGAGAATCGAGGGTAAGGTTGGGCTCGGTATATTTCTCCCGGGCAACCCAGATTTTCAGTTTGCTCTCCAACAGGTGATACACCACCTTGCTGCGGGTTATTTCCGGCTGACAGACGGACTTCTCCTGTTCTTCCCATTCCATATAGGCTTTTTCTATGTCGCCATAGGGCTGACAGTGATTCAGGAAACTGATGACAACGAAGAAATTGAAGACCAAAGCATAGCATTGGAAAAAGAAGTTGAACCATATTCCCTGGAAAATAGAAATAAATGCCAGCAGGCCATATACCACCATGAGTAAGATGAGTCGATTGGTCCATGCCACAAATCTGCGTTTATCGTCAGCGAAATAGTTGGCCATAACCTTGTCGTTGTGCAGGTAAAGTTTGCGGAACTTATAAAGGAAACTTACGATGTATTCGATAAGCAGGAACGAGATGAGTGCTGCAATTCCCCATCTTATTTTCTCGAACAGTGGCAACATTGACAAGGCGCTTATCGCTATGACTCCCACCCATCTGAAGGCATCCGTCAACAGCCGGCGACGGGTAAGATAGTGATGGTCCAGAAGATTGCAGAGCGCATAGTTGAATATAATGTAGAGCAGATAAAAGGCGATGATCTCGTTGTAAATATCCAACAAATCGGGCTTGGTAAACCTATCATCGAAAGTGATGCCCCAAAACATAATGTTGAGGCTCATGACAAGATAGCCTGCCGCCAAAAGACTCTTTGAACGTCGGTAAGGTTGGTAAATATTGTTGGCTGGTGCCTTAAAGAAGAGAAGAAACAGTCCGAAAATCAGACTTGCCACTCCTATGCACAGCAAAAAATCTTGGTAAAACAAGTTGGGTGACATCATATTGGTAGGTTTGTTTTATAACTTATCTTGCAGAGATCTTTTGATAATCTTTTGCTAATCTTTTGCAAAGTTACGCAAATTATCCGAAAAGCTTTGTCATAATTCAAAAAAGATGTTTCAAAAATGCAAAATTCTGATTATCAGTTATAACAAACCGTTATTTTGGACTTTTGACTATCATTTTTTGATGTGATGGCATGGATAAAAAGGTGTTTTTTTAAGATTTTACAAATCACAAAGAATTGTTTCTTTCATATTACAAGCCTTTTTTGTTAATGTTGATTATCTTTGCATTACATTAAAAGTGCTCTAATAAGGACTTGACTCATACGATGGATGTCATAAAGTTTACAAGGTTTTTTAGTTAAGTAAGTATTATGTGATTCTTTAGGTGACAGATAATATTATGGAAGCCATCAAGAGTATCAACCACCAAAACAGCAATATCAACAAAGAAGTCATCCTCTTCGACCTCAACACAGATAATATCAAACGATTTAAATCAGAAGATTATGAAAAGATTTTTAATCATAGGAGTATTGGCAGCAGCATTTAGCACTCACTCCAATGCCTGCGTTTCCGAATATTCGGATCACAACTACTATATGTTCAGCGTATTCAATCGCGACCAGACTTCGCCGGCGTATCTTTACGACATCGCCAGCTACTGGCAGAAGTATGCCGGCAATACATCCTCCGTCAACTTATCCTTCTACAGATGGAACAAGGAGGATATTCTGAAAGTAGCCAAACACAAGAAAGATGCAGGAATGCTTTCTTACTTGGGAAGCCTGAATGCCTACCTGGATGCCTGCGAGAAGTTGAATCCCAATGCCTGGAACTACGCCTCGAAGCAAGAACGGCTACAGATTCAGCAATCGCTGACCCGGCTCAACAATGCCTCCAAAATTTATAAAGGCACCCAACTCAAGAGCCAATACGCCTTGCTCCGCATGCGTACTAATATGATGAAGGGATTCCACCAGCAGAACATCACCTATTGGAAAGCCATCGCCTCCCGTTTTCCGAAATCACCATGGCGGGAGGCGATGCGCAACATTTATGCCCGAGCCTTGTGGAAAACAGGGAAACATCACCAGGCACTCGAAATCTATGCCGAGCAGGGAGATATGGCAAGCATCAGAGTGCTAGCCCGAAACTATCGCAATCTTGCAGGCATCCAGAGCATTTATCTCAAGAATCCGAACTCGGCAATGCTCACCTATCTGGTGCAGGATTTCGTAAACAACTGTCAGCAGACGATAGACAGCCGCAACCAGAACCCAATAAACAAGGAATGGATTGAGGAAATTGGCGCCAAGGTTATCTATCAAAAAGAGGCCCTCAGTTTCATCACTTTCGCCAATAAGGTCATCGCCGAAAACAAGACGCAGAATCCTTGCCTGTGGCGTTCTGCCACCGCCATGCTCCATTACCTTTATGGCTACCAGCAAGAAGCATGGAAGGAAAGCACCGAAGCCATTACGTTAGATGGCACACAGAGAATGAAAGACAATGCAAGAGCCATCCGACTTTTGGTTTCTACCCGAAATGTACAGGTGGATAGCGATTACCCACAATATCTTGTCGGCGAATTCAAATGGCTCAACGAGATGGCAAAAGGAGAAAGCACAAGGGCGAAGGGAGAAAACCCGAAAAATGATGATTTTACCAATCCCGACATTCACTATGTAGAGGTGAAGGAACGTGTGGCTTACCGCGCCCTGTACAATCGTTTCAAGACAATGGCAGACAAGGCAAAAAAGGAAGACCGACAGGAAGCTGGCAGGAATTACGAAAGCATGGCCACTGCGATGTATGGCATGATGGATGCCTACATGCGAACCTTCTACAAGGATCAACAGGATGAAGAATACATTAGCCGTTATCTTTATTCATCAGAATACGCCTTTCGTCTCGACTCGCTCTCTGCGCAGCAGCTTGCTGATTACTATCGCTTCATCACATCTTCTCATCAGGATGCCTTCGAACAATACGTATGCCAGTCGCTTTATCGCAATGCCGATTTCTTCAAGGATATGATAGGCACCAAGTATCTTGCTGAGGGTAACTTTGGCGAAGCAGCCTGCTGGCAAAAAGATGTATCCCTGAAGTTCATCAACAACCAGACCATCAGTTTCTATGCCGAAAAGCGAAGCTACTCCGTACCGTACTGGTTCAACCACCAGAAGGTGAATGATTCCGACATGTGGAGCATCCAGGGCAGTTATGCCCACCTAAAGGAGAACCCGAAGTGGAAATTCTGCCAGGAAATGAACCAGCTCATTGGCCAATACAATGTGACTCGTGAAGGTGAATCCAGAGAGAAACTTGCCTACGAACTTGCCACTCGTTACTATCAGGCATCCTGCTATGGTGACTGCTGGTATCTTACCCATTATGGCAAGAGTGTAGCCGATAGTGCCCGCACAGGCGAAGCCGATTTCGCAGCTATCGCTCAAGACTATCTCAAGATAAGCAAGCAAAGCAGCAATCTCACGCTTCGCTATCATTCACTCTATGCCCTCTCATCCATCGGTATTGACCCATGGTTTAAGATTACCTATGATGCCAACTGGAAAGAGCAGAAGCTTCTACAGCCACAATCCGCTCAATATCAGGCTATGATGGAATGGAGCAAGTTCTGTCATCAGCATCCGGAAATTGTGGATCAATACACCACCCGATGCGATGTATTGAAACAATTCGAAAAAAATCTCTAATCTCTTACCATTTTCCCAGCGTTGGGAAAATGGTAACTTTTTCACTGCAATCGAGTTTGAGCTAAAAGAGCATCAAATTGCTCCATAATAGAAAAAATTCCTCAAAAAGGAGTGAGTTTCTCAGATTTTATTTGTATTTTTGCCATGTCATTCAGAGTTTTATTTTATATTTTTTGCAATGCTAAGATAAGTGAAATCTCTGGCATGACAAAATCCTAAGCAACTTACTGTTGCTCAGGTGCTTATAAAAAATATTAAATTATAGTGTTGCGGAAATAAGGTATAAGAGGTGTACTCAAGTTTCGCAAGTGGTATATGTACGGGCTAAGAGCTTCTGCCCCTTCACGGCGTGTGGGGCAAAACTTGCGAAACTTCAGGAGGTGTACAATTAAATATGAGGAGAGAAAGTAATGTTTCATTTAAGTAAGAAAAACAAGGCTGTCATCGCAATCCTGTCACTTCTGTTGGTTGTCATGAGCTGCGGCTGGTATGTATGGTCTTGCTACCACATGACTCAGGAAAGATGGATACGTGCCAAGGCTACTGTTGATGTTTGCTGTCATTATGAGCTTAGAGCAGGCAATAAGATACTGCTCGACTTAGGTAATGACACCACAAAACTGGATGCCTTCTTCGTCAATCAATACGACTTGCTACCTTCCTGCAAGGGACTTTTACTTGCCGAGGACAATGCGGCAATAAGATATAAACGTTATCAGGGAATGACACCTCAGCAGGTATATCATGCACAAATAGACTCGTTGCAAACCATCTACAAGAATACCAAATGGACACTTCATGAAATAGATTATTACGCACATTCGCACAATGTACGCGACGAAGGCTATGGCATGATTGCAGATTACGCAGAACAGCAGAAAGTTCGGTTCGAAAAGGCTAAAAAACTACTGGATTCTCTGTATCATACTGTCGACACTACCTCGCTTCGAATCGTAAGACAGTTGTCTTACAAAGTTTTATACATCAGTCAGTTGTCAACTCGTCAGTTGTCAAGTCAGTCTTGCCAATTGGAGAAGCACGATATGCAGAAAGGCATGAACTACTTTCGCCTGTCATCGCAAGCCCTGCCCGACTCTGCCTGTGCCATTAATCAGCGAAGTGCCTTCTATGGAATAAAGATGGACGTCGTGCCTTTCTGCCAGTCCTTTGTGAAGGTTATGCAGGCAGACTCTGCAGGTATCTATTCAGGCGAGCGAGACTCTCTGTTCCATCCTCATGGTCATGGTACGTGGATGGGAAATGACGGGTCGCACTATGAAGGACAATGGAAACATGGACATCGAGAGGGATTCGGATTTGGCATTGAGTCCGGCAAACAACTCTGCGTGGGAGAATGGAAAAACGACCGTTATCGTGGCGAGCGTCTTGTCTATACCTATGATAGAATATACGGCATAGATATATCTAAATATCAGCATATTATAGGTAAGAAGAAATACCCCATCCAATGGAGTAAGTTGCGTATTACCCACTTGGGCAACATCAGTCGCAAAACAGTCAGTGGAAGTATAAGCTATCCCATCAGCTTCATCTACATCAAGTGTACGGAAGGAGCCTCCCTGCTCAATCCCTATTACCGTAAAGACTATCGGGCAGCAAAGGCGCATGGTTTCAGGGTTGGAAGCTATCATTTCTTCTCGCCTCGTAAGCCCGGACTGGCACAGGCCCGCAAGTTTATGAAGCATGCTCTGGTAAGAAGGGGGGATTTTCCACCCGTACTCGACCTGGAACCGACACCACGGCAGATTAAGCAGATGGGCGGACCAGACGCTATGTTTGCACAAGTAAGGGCATGGCTGAGATATGTGGAACGCCAAACAGGCACAAGGCCGATACTTTATATCAGTCAGATGTTTGTGAACCGTTACTTGAAATATGCGCCTGATCTGAAGCGGAACTATCGCATATGGATAGCCCGTTATGGCGAGTATAAGCCAGATATCAGGCTGGTTTTGTGGCAGTTATGTCCAGACGGAAGAGTAAGTGGTATCCGTGGACATGTAGATATCAATGTTTTTAATGGCTATCGTGACGCTTATCAGAAATTTCTTCTGAATGAGGTTGTTAAATAATTGTGTTAAAGTTAGTTATTAAAAATAACAACGAATGCATTTTTTTACTATATTTGCGCAAATTAGGCGAAAGTATAGAGAATGAGACAACTTAAGATACAGAAAAGCATCACCAACCGCAACAGCGAGGCTCTCGACAAGTACCTCGTTGAGATTGGTCGTGCACCTATGGTTTCCATTGAGGAAGAGATAGAACTTGCTCAGGCCATCAAGAAAGGTGGTCGTGCCGGTGAACGTGCCAAGAATAAGTTGGTAGAAGCCAACTTGCGCTTTGTGGTATCTGTCGCCAAGCAGTATCAGCATCAAGGACTCACGCTAACCGACCTCATCGACGAGGGCAACATCGGTCTTATTAAGGCTGCAGAGCGTTTTGATGAGACTCGTGGCTTTAAGTTTATCTCTTATGCCGTATGGTGGATTCGACAGAGTATCCTTCAGGCCATTGCTGAGCAGAGCCGTATCGTCAGACTCCCCCTCAACCAGGTAGGTTCACTCAATAAGGTGAACCACGAAATCAACAAGTTTGAGCAGGAGAATCTCCGTCGTCCCAGTGTGGAGGAAATAGCTGACCGCACAGGTGTGGATGAGGAGAAGATATCACAGAGTATGGCTGCAAGTGGACATCACGTGAGTATCGATGCTCCATTTGGAGACGACGATGATAATGCCATGGTCGATGTGATGTCGAGTGGCGATGACAGTCGTACAGACAAGCAGGTAGATCACGAGAGTATGGCAATGGAACTGAAACAGGTTCTCGGTCAGGTACTCAAGGAGCGTGAGCGACAGATAGTATGTGCTTGTTTCGGTATTGGAGAGCCAGAGAAAGGTCTGGAGGAAATCGGCGACAAGATGGGGCTTACCCGTGAGCGTGTGCGCCAGATTCGCGAAAAGAGTATCTCGAAACTCAGAGAGTCTGGATATGTTAAAATCTTGATGAAATACCTTGGCTAACAGGGTGTCGTTTTATAAATATTTGCTCATAGCCTTCCTTTTGGTATCGCCTTTGGGGTGTAAGGCTAAAGTGAAAGCATCGAATGTTGCGTTTCGTGATTCGGTGCTTAACTTGGTGTTTACCTATGCCAAACGTACCGACACCACAGGATTGCATGGTTCACAATCGTATTCTTACACCAAGATGCAGATGCACACTAACAAGCGCAACGCCACCTTGATGCTCGTACCTTCGATGTATGCCATCGCCCATGGCACAGGACGCCACTTTATCAGCGAATACTATACCAAGATAACGATGCAGAACGACAAGTTCACCGACCAGCGTCTGCTCCATGTCAGCACTGTTCCACATCGCCGTAACATCATGTCATATATTCTTCCTTATGTAACTCCCAATGTCTTTGGCGAGAACCTTTTTCACAACAATATCCTCTCCCCTTTCCATCGAGCCAACCGCAGGTTCTACACCTATCGGGTCACCGCTTTGCCGTTCGACAAGGCCCAGGTATACGCCTACCCCAGAATTAAGAACACGCAGATGGTGGAAACCAAGGCTGTGGTAAACAGCAAGACAGGAAAAATATATCTGGTCGACTTTGAGGGCGAGTACGATATGACCCGCTTCTTTATATCCATCGTCATGGGCAACGAAGGCTACCGCTCTCTTCTGCCCGACAGATGCAACCTGAAAGCCAATTTCAGGTTTATGGGCAACAACATCACCGGTATGCTCAGTTCTTACTATAATCTGCCCAAGGTGCTTTCTGACACACTCAACAACGCTGCTGACACCACCCTTATGTCGCAAGTGCGCCCTGTTCTCCTCAACGAGCAGGAGCAACTCATCTATGAGCAATATTTCAAGGAGAAGAGCCGTCGCGACTCGCTCAGCCAGGCCGACAGTACTAAGAAAAAGCGCAACTTTGCCAAGGATGTGCTATGGGACATCGTAGGCGACAACATGGTGAACAGAATACAGCAGGACTTTGGCAAGGAAAGCCAAGGATATGTACGTCTGAGTCCTATCCTCAACCCTCTATACATGGGCTATACCAAGCGCAAGGGACTCATCTACAAGTTTGACATCAGAAGCTCTTATTCCTTCAACGACAACATACAGCTTGGAGTGCGGTTCAGGGCTGGTTATAGTTTTAAGCTGCATCAACTATACTTCAATATTCCGGCTACCTTCAACTATAATGCCAAGCACGACGGCTATCTCGAGATGGTATACGGACAGGGCAATCGCATCAATACCAACGTGATAGCCCGCAACATACTGGACATCAAGAGGGATGACGATGAGGAGATAACTGTAAATAAGGACAATTACACCGAGTTTACCGACAGCTATTTCCATCTCACAAACCACTGGATGTTTAGTCCCAAGTGGGGATTTGAAGCAGGAATAGTTGCCCACCATCGCAGGGCGATTCATCCAGAATTCTACGAATCGTATGGCTATCCTTCCAAATATCGCTCCGTGGCCCCTGCTTTTGGATTGATATGGCGACCATGGGGGCCTAAAGGAGTGTCTGTCACGGCCGATTATGAGCGTAGCATCAAGGGGTTCATGGGCTCAAACATACCTTATGAGCGTATTGAGGCTGATGCCAAGGGCATCTTCTACGCCAGCCGTCGAAAGTTGTACTCTGCGCGACTTGGAGCAGGATTCTATACCATGCGAGGTTCTCACTGGTACTTTATCGACTACTCCAATTTCAATGACAACTACATTCCTGGAGGATGGAATGACGACTGGAGCGGTTCGTTCGAACTGTTGCCCTCAGAGTGGTACAACTCTTCTGAATACTACGTACGCAGTAACTTCACCTACGAAAATCCGATAATCTTTGCCGCCTGGGTGCCCTTGGTGGGCAGATTTGTAGAGGCTGAGCGCTTCTATGTCAATGCCTTATTGGTAGAAAAGCTGCATCCCTATACCGAATGGGGCTATGGATTCAGCACCCGCCTCTTTTCTATCGGAGTCTTTGCCGGTTTCAAAAATGCCAAGTTCTATGGCGTAGGCTGCAAGTTCGACTTTGAGCTTTTCCGCAACTGGTAGAAGAATCGAATACTTACAGATAGACATTCTTTAAAACAAACATTCTTACATTATAATATATATGAATTCACAACTCACCGTTTACAAGGCAAGTGCCGGCTCTGGCAAAACCTTCACGCTGGCCAGGGAATATATGACCTTAGTCATTGCCAACCCACATTCGTATCGCACCATCCTGGCAGTGACTTTCACCAATAAAGCCACTGAGGAAATGAAAACACGAATCCTCAGTCAGCTATATGGTATTGCCCATGGACTCGAGGAATCGCATGGTTATCTGGAACAGATAAAGAAAGCTTTGCCCCATCTCACGCAGAAGCAGATAGAGAAGAATGCCGGTACTGCACTCAGTCTGCTCATTCACAACTACAACTACTTTCGCGTTGAAACAATAGATACTTTCTTCCAGAGTGTGCTTCGTAACCTGGCACGTGAGCTCGACCTTACCGCCAACCTTCGCATAGGACTCAACGACTACCAGGTGGAGCAACAGGCTGTAGACCAACTGATTGAGGATCTGGGGCAGACCGACAGGCTTCTGCACTGGATCATGGACTATATCAAGTCGAATATGGCTGATGACAAAAGTTGGAACGTGATCGGTGAAATCAAGAGTTTTGGTGAAAATATCTTCCGCGATTATTACAAGAGTGCCGCCAAGTCGCTCAATGAAGTGATGGAAAAGGAAGACTTTTTCAAAAACTTCACTGCCGAGCTCAGGAAAATGAAACAGGATGCCAAGGAACACTTTGCGCAGATAGCAGCCACCTTCTTTGACACACTCGACGAGAATGGACTTACGGTTTCGGATTTCTCGTATGGCAAAACAGGTGTCTGCAGCTATTTCATCAAATTGAGAGACGGACTTTTCGACGATGAAAAACTCGTTGGCAGACGTGTTGTGTCAGCCATGGAGGACGAGCATACCTGGATGAGTGCGGCAGATGCACAGCCAGGTTCACCTAAGTATGATCTGGTATGCAATACCCTTGCACCATTATTGCGCTATTCTGAAGAGAAGCGCCCAAAGTTGTTGCGTCTTTACAAGAGTGCAGACCTCACCCTGCGCAACCTCAACCAGTTGCGCCTTTTAGGAAGTATAGAGAAGAAAGTCCGTGCACTCAACGAAGAAGCAAACCGTTTTTTGCTCAGTGACACGCAGACGCTGCTCCATTCGCTTATGCAGGACAGTGACTCACCTTTTATCTTTGAGAAAATAGGTACGCAATTGGAGCATGTCATGATAGACGAGTTTCAGGACACCAGCACCATACAATGGCAGAACTTCAAAGTATTGCTCGATGAAACCATGAGTCATCAGGATGCAGGCAACCTCATTGTGGGTGATGTAAAGCAGAGCATTTACCGCTGGCGCTCTGGTGACTGGCGACTGCTTAACAATATACAAGAGCAGTTTGGAGACAAGCGACTTGATATCAAGACCTTGGATACAAACTATCGTTCGGCAAAAAACATCATCGATTTCAATAATGCATTCTTCAAAGCTGCTGCCGAAACTGAATATCAGACTCTCAAGGAGAATACCCCCGAGGAGGCAGAACAACTGAAGATTGCATACTCTGACGTAGCCCAGAGGGTGCCTTCGGGCAAGCCTGCCAATGGCTTTGTGCAGATTAAACTCCTGAACAAGGAAGAATGGAAAGAACGCACACTGAAGGAAACTATGGCAACTATCATGCAACTGACAGAACAGGGTGTAAAGCCCAGTCAGATAGCCATCCTCGTAAGAACCAACCGCACCATTAAGGATTTGGCAGAATTTCTGATGAACAATGGTTGCCCTTACCCTCTTGTTTCCGACGAGGCTTTTCGTCTGGATGCATCCCAGGCGGTCAATTCGCTTGTTACGGCGTTACGTGTACTTATTCATCCCGATGATCCTATTTCCAGGGCTACCCTTCAGAAGTTCGCACTCACCTTCCTTGGTAGCGATGAAATCGTGAAAAAGATTGAGAAGCAGCGTGATATCCTGTTACAGAAACCTATTTTCGATTTAGTGGAAAACCTCTTTGTTGAACTACAGTTAGATACCATAGAGGAGATGAAGAGTCAGAGTGCTTATATCTGCGCCTTCTACGATCAGATGGCTGCTTACCTGCAGGACAACTGCTGCGATATAGACTCTTTTATCAAGGAATGGGACAATACGCTGCACGAGAAAAGCATACATAGCGATGCGCTCAATGGCATACGCCTCGTCACGATTCACAAGAGTAAGGGTCTGGAGTTTGATTATGTTATCATTCCTTTCTGCGACTGGATGTTGGAGACATCCAAAGGTACCCTGTGGTGTACGCCAGCCGAAGCTCCTTTCAACAAAATACCATTGGTTCCTGTCGATTTCATCGCCAAACAGATGAAGGGAAGCATCTACGAGGACGATTACCACCACGAGCATCTGCAGAACATGGTAGACAACATGAACCTGCTATATGTGGCTTTCACACGTGCCAGCCGTGGACTCTTCGTTATTGCTCATCGTGACAAGGAAACATTCCGTAGTTATCTGATAGAAAGTGTGCTATCAGATGTAGAGAAGACACTCAGCAGCGGCAATGTATCTGTAACGCTTTCCAATTCGCAAGACGAGAATATTCTTTTTGAATATGGAACCCTTAAGGTTGAGGAGGCTGATGCTACAGACAAAAAAAAGGAGAAATCGGAGAATGTCTTTTGCCAGCAAGCCACCAATATCGCTGTGCAGCTGAAGGTGAATCCTGCTATGCCTCAGTTCCGGCAGAGTAACAAGAGTCGTGATTTCATAAAGGGCGACGAGAACGAGGAACAGCAGAAGTACTACATCAAGTTGGGTACCATTCTGCACAGTCTCTTCTCCTCCATCCGTACCACCGACGACATAGAGCAGGCCCTTCGTCAACTCGAATTAGACGGAATGCTCTACGACGAGAATCTCTCACGCAAGTACTTGGATTCAATGATACGCAAGCGTCTGCAGTCTCAGCAGGTGGCGCATTGGTTTTCTCCCCACTGGACACTCTTCAACGAGTGCTCTATCCTGAGTGTGGAACATGGCAAGGTGGTGGAACATCGTCCTGACCGAGTGATGAAGGATAGTGAAAAGACCATTGTAGTGGACTTCAAGTTCGGTAAACCCAAGGACGAGCATCACGTACAGGTAAGACAGTACATGCAGTTGCTGGAAGGCATGGAGGCCAACCAAAGTGCAAATCCCGACAACGGAAACGACAGTCATCCACTGATAGAAGGCTATCTGTGGTATGTCTATCCCAACAAGATAGTCAAGGTGGAATTCTGACACCCCAGACTAAGACATAACGACTCTATTTCATCAAGATTATAAAAACAACGAATATGAAATCATTCTTGACATACGTAGCCCAAGACATCATACAGAAATATGGCAACAATCTGAGCGATATAGCCATCGTATTCCCCAACAAGCGTGCCTCGCTGTTTCTCAACGAGCAGTTGGCACGTCTGGTTTCCCATCCTTTGTGGAGCCCCACCTATATCACCATCAGCGACCTCTTTCGTCAGCACACTACGCTGAAGGTGGGTGACCCCATCAAGTTGGTATGCGATCTTCATAAGTCTTTCGTCGAGTGTACTGGCATCGAAGAGACACTCGACCACTTTTACGGCTGGGGACAGCTGCTAATAGCAGACTTCGATGATGTGGACAAGAACATGGCTTCTGCCAGGCAGCTCTTTGCCAACCTCAGTGACATCCATGAACTCGATGACGTGTCTTACCTCACCGAAGAACAGAAGGAAATCATTAAGAAATTCTTTAGCAATTTCTCTGATGACCACAACACCGAACTCAAAAAGCGCTTCCTACAGTTGTGGAGTCATTTCTACGACATCTATACCAATTTCAACCAGCGCCTTGAGGCACAGAACCTTGCCTACGAGGGTGCCTTGTATCGGCGTGTGGTGGAAGACGAGTCGCTTGAGTTCCGGCACAAGAAATATCTCTTTGTGGGCTTCAATATGATGCAATGTGTGGAGCAGAAGCTGTGCTCACGATTGCAGAAAGAGGGCAAGGCTGCCTTCTATTGGGACTTCGACAAATACTATATGAAGAATGGCAACGAGGCCGGATATTACATCCGGCAGTTGATGAGTGCTTTTGGTAACGAGTTGGATTATTTGTCTGATACAGAGCTGTATGACTCTTTTGATTCAACCAAAGATATTACCTATATTAGCGCTCCTACCGATAATATACAGGCTCGCTACATACATAGCTGGCTGATGCAGAACGAGCGATATAAGCAAGGGCGCAGCACTGCCATCGTGCTTGCAGACGAGAGTCTGTTGCCAACTGTCATCCACTCCTTACCTGAGGAGGTGGAGAGTGTAAACATCACATTAGGCTATCCCTTGCAGCAGACTCCATTCTACAGTCTGATACAAACGCTAACCGATCTGCAGACCTTGGGCTATGACAAGGATAGAGATTGCTATCGTCTCCGTTATGTCAACTATGTGCTTCGCCATCCTTACGCCCAGTACATCTCGTCTGCTTATGCCGAACTCATGGGCGAACTTCATGACAAGAAGATATTCTTCCCTTCCCGCAAATGGCTTTGCCAAAAAGAGGACGAGGGACTTGAAATCCTGTTTCAGGAAATGTCATCGGGCGAGAACTTCAACCTTTCGCTCGTACAGTATCTCTTGGACGTGCTGAAGAACATAGGTACACAAGCACGTACGCTTGACGACCCACTCTTTCAGGAATCACTCTTTCGCACCTATACGCTTGTCAACCGTCTCCACGAACTCATCCAGTCGGGTGACCTAATCGTAGATATCATTACCTTACAGCACCTCCTGCTGCAACTCATGCAGACCACCACTATTCCTTTTCATGGTGAGCCCGCCGAAGGTATTCAGATTATGGGAGTTCTCGAAACACGCAATCTTGATTTCGATCATATCATCGTGCTTTCTGCCAGCGAAGGAAATCTTCCCAAGGGCGTCAACGACTCTTCGTTCATTCCTTATTCGTTGCGCAAGGCTTACGGACTTACCACGGTAGACAACAAAGTGGCTATCTTCTCCTACTATTTCCATCGCATGCTGCAACGTTCTGCTGACATCACGCTTACATACAACAACTCTACTGAGGATGGACATACTGGCGAAATGAGCCGCTTCATGCTACAGCTGTTGGTAGAAAGCAAGCACCAGGTGAAAACCGCTGCTCTGTCATCAGGTCAAGTACCACTTCCTCCCGACCAAAAGAAAATAGAAAAAACGGAGGAAATGATTAGTCAACTCATTGATGGAAAGATTATTTCTCCAACATGCCTGAACACTTACTTGAGATGTCAGAAACGTTTCTACTACCGGTATGTGGCTGGACTGAAAGAACCAGAAGAGTTGGATGATGAGATAGACAACCGTTACTTTGGTTTGATTTTCCATCGTGCTGCCGAACTGTTCTATCTTCAGTTTGCCCGTCCCGAAGATTTGCAAACCAATGATAATGGTGAGAAGCAGCTCATTCATCCCCTCATCATCAGCAAGGAGAAGATAGACTATGCGCTCAAACACGAAAACAGCCTGTACAGTTTAGTAGATCAGGCTTTTGCAGAACAGTTGTTCCGCTTGAAGCCCGGATCTAAAATGCCAGAATACAACGGTCTTCAGCTCATCAACCGCGAGGTTATCACAAGCTATCTTAAACAACTCCTCCGCATAGACCAAAAGCTGGCCCCCTATACACTATTAGGACTTGAGAAACAAGTGAATAAAACCTTTAAGTTCAATACTCCTATAGGTAATAAGGCCATCACATTAGGCGGTTTCATCGACCGTCTTGATGCTGTGGCTGCCAATGGTAATCCTGGTCTTGACAATATAGCCGAGCGCATTCGCGTAATCGACTATAAGACAGGACGTATGCCCTCACGGTTCCCTGCTGATGTGGCTACCATATTCGATCCTTCCAAGCTCTCGCTGCACACTGATTATTACCTGCAGGCATTGCTTTATTCTATCATTGTAGGCAATGACGGCCGATATAACAAGACAAAAGACCCTGTTAGTCCGGGATTACTTTTCATTCAGCAAGCGGGAAGCAAGAATTATGACCCGACGCTAAAGTTTGGCCGTAATCCTATCTTTGACGTGGCCGAATATCAGGACGAGTTCATGCAACACATAGAAGCTCTCATCAGCGAGATATGCGATCCCTCTCTTCCACTTGTGGCAACAGAAGACAAGCAGCGTTGTGAGCATTGTCCCTTTACAGCCTTGTGTAAGTAAAGCCTGTTGAGCTCAGCCTTATTAATAATAAGGTGTAAAGAGAGAAGTAGGTCATTTTTATTGATTTTAGAAAACTCTTAGCATCTATATTTGGTCAAGTCTAAAAAAGAATGTACCTTTGCACAATATTATAATTAAGGTAAGCTGCATTTAGACAAAACTTTTAAAAGTTATAACAATGGAAACAGTAAACAAAAATATTCGTATTGCGGTAGCTGGTACAGGCTACGTTGGTCTGAGCATAGCCACGCTGCTGAGCCAGCACCATCAGGTGACGGCTGTTGACGTAGTGCCAGAAAAGGTGGACCTTATCAACAATCGTCAGTCACCCATACAAGACGATTACATTGAGAAGTATTTGGCAGAGAAGGATTTGCATCTCAAGGCGACAACCAATGGAGAAGAAGCATACAAGAATGTCGATTTCATCGTTATAGCCACCCCTACCAACTATGATCCTGTAAAAAACTACTTCGACACGACTCACGTTGAGGAAGTTATCGAGTTGGTGATGCGTGTCAATCCTGATGCCATCATGGTCATCAAGAGCACCATTCCCGTAGGTTACACGGAGAATGTACGAAAGAAGTATCATTGCGACAACATTATCTTCGCTCCCGAGTTTCTACGTGAGAGCAAGGCGCTGTACGACAACCTTTACCCCAGCCGTATCATCGTAGGCCGTCCTGAGGGCGACGAGCGACTCGACCAAGCAGCACATACCTTTGCCTCACTCCTGCAGGAAGGAGCTATCAAACAGGATATTGACACCCTGTTTATGGGACTTACCGAGGCCGAGGCAGTCAAGCTCTTTGCCAACACATATCTGGCACTGCGTGTGAGTTTCTTCAACGAATTGGACACTTATGCCGAGATGAAGGGGCTTGACACAAAGTCGATTATCGATGGTGTGGGACTTGACCCTCGCATCGGTTCTTTCTACAACAACCCGTCGTTTGGCTACGGAGGTTACTGTCTGCCTAAGGACACCAAACAGTTGCTGGCCAACTATGCCGATGTTCCTGAGAACCTTATTCAAGCCATTGTTGAGAGCAACCGCACCCGTAAGGACTTTATCGCCGACCGAGTGCTCAGTATGGCTGGATATTATTTCTATAAGGATAACAGCAGCTATGATCCTCAGAAAGAACACCCTTGCACTATCGGAGTGTATCGACTCACGATGAAGAGCAACAGTGACAATTTCCGCCAGAGCAGTATCCAGGGAGTCATGAAGCGCATCAAGGCTAAAGGTGCACAGGTGATAGTCTATGAGCCAACCCTCGAGGATGGCAGTACTTTCTTCGGCAGCCGTGTTGTCAACGACTTGCAGGAGTTTAAGAAACAAAGTCAGGCCATCATCGCCAACCGTTACGACCCAGTCTTGAATGATGTGAATGAGAAAGTCTATACACGCGACATTTTCAGAAGAGACTAATGAGGAAAGAAGGAGAATTTCCAGGAGAATATTCAATATTTTCACTTCATAATAAAGAAAAAACTATAAAAATAATATATTCAAAACTATGGCAAAATTAATTATCAATTCTTACGAGGAATTTGCATCTCACTTAGGTGAGAGATTAGGTGAATCTGAGTGGTTGCAGGTAGACCAGGAACGTATCAACAAGTTTGCTGATGCTACACTCGACCCACAGTGGATACATATAGACGTGGAGCGTGCAAAAGTAGAGAGTCCTTACCACAGCACTATCGCTCATGGCTACCTCACCCTTTCTTTGTTACCCTACATGTGGCAGCAGATTGTAGAAGTACACAACATCAAGATGTTGGTCAACTATGGCATGGATGAGATGCGTTTCGGTCAGCCTGTCATCACCGGCTCACGTGTTCGCCTTGTGACAACCCTTCATGACATTCAGAACCTTCGTGGCATCTGCAAGGCAAGCATCAAGTTCGATATCGAGATAGAAGGTCGGCGCAAGCCTGCCCTTTCCGGTATTGCCACCTTCTTGTATTACTTCAACTAATTAAGTTGCTAAGCATCACTTCCAAAAACTGAAACGACAATGGGAGCAGGGAAATGGATTGGCGGTGTACTCGGATTCATCACAGGTGGTCCGTTGGGAGCCTTGGCAGGCTATGCCTTAGGCTCTCTCTTCGAACATGGACTTAACGAGGTAAACCGCCAGGATACAGGACAGCAGGAAAGAAACAGCAGCGAGGGACAACGCAACTCGTTCATGTTCTCGTTACTTGTTCTTGCCTCTTACATCATCAAGGCCGACGGCAAGGTGATGCATTCCGAGATGGAGCTCGTGCGTCGCTTCTTACGCCAGAACTTCGGTTTGGGAGCCATGACACAGGGCGAGCAGATTCTTCTGAAACTTTTTGAGGAGCAGAAGCGTGTAGGTGTGTTGCAATATCGCAGCGTGATTCAGGACAGCTGTCAGCAGATTCGCAACAGTATGATGTACGAACAGCGCCTTCAGTTGCTCAATTTCCTGGTTATGATAGCCCAGGCCGACGGTCAGGTGCCAGTTGAGGAACTCACAGCGCTGAAAGAGGTTACCTATCACTTAGGACTTAGTGCTGACGAACTTGACCAAATGCTCAACCTCCGCAGTGGAGCTTCTTCGGCTTCAAGTCTCGACGATGCTTATCATGTACTCGGCATATCGCCATCGGCTACCAATGATGAGGTGAAGAGTGCCTATCGCAAGATGGCTCTCAAGCATCACCCCGACAAGGTGGCTGCCCTTGGCGAGGATGTCCGTAGGGCTGCCGAGAAAAAGTTCCAAGAGATCAATGATGCCAAGGAACGTATCTTCAAGGCTCGTGGATTATAAAGTTGAGTGTTTTTAATCCTGACGAAGCACCAGCTGCCAAACCAAGACGTGACGACATGATTAAGTTCATGGAGTAAGGGCATATAGGCCTTTGGCCGATAAACCACAATACAATAGACCATTAACTCAACTTTCACAAATGTGGAAGTTGAGTTATTTTTTTGTAGACATCGAACGAAATGAAGGAAGGAATAAGAAAAAAGACGAAATAAGCCAGTTTCTCACGCGAAATGGTTGTAGAAAGTACGAAAAGAGAATGTAGTGAGAAAAAACACAGCTAAATATTTGCTTATTCAATAAAAATGCGCTAATTTTGCAAATGATGCGAAGATGACAATGAGTATGATTGTAGCATCACCTTTATTAACTATTTATTATTCAAACAATTCAAAAAAATCATGAGCAATCTTTTCGACATTAAAGATTATGTTGTGGTCATCACAGGTGGAACAGGCGTATTGGGAAAAACTATCGCCAAGTATTTGGCACTCGAGGGAGCCAAAGTTGCCATCCTGGGACGTAAAGAAGAAGTAGGCAACGCTATTGTGGAAGACATCAAACAAGCAGGCGGTGAGGCTTCTTTCTTCAAGACCGATGTGATGAACAAGGAGATCGTAGAGCAGAACTGCAAGGATATCCTCGCTAAATATGGTAAGGTGGACACCCTGCTCAATGCTGCCGGTGGAAACATGAAGGGCGCAACGATCGGCCCCGACCAGACTTTCTTTGACTTGGATACAGAACAGTTTCAGACGGTGCTGAATCTGAACCTCACAGGTACTGTTATACCTACACAAGTATTCCTGAAGCCAATGGTAGAGGCAGGAAAGGGAAGCATCATCAACTTCTCTTCTATGGCAGCCTTCCGCCCAATGACCCGTGTCTGCGGTTATGCAGCAGCCAAGGCAGGCATCTCCAACTTTACAGCATATATGGCTCACGAGACAGCCAAGAAGTTTGGTGAGGGTATCCGTGTAAATGCCATAGCTCCAGGTTTCTTCATCACCGAGCAGAACCGTGCGCTCCTTACCAATCCCGACGGAACCTACACAGAGCGCGGAAAGGATGTTATCCGCCAGACTCCGTTCGGACGTATGGGTAAACCAGAAGAACTCTGCGGCACTATCCAGTATCTGATGAGCGATGCTGCATCATTCGTAACAGGTACTGTGGCTGTTGTGGATGGTGGTTTTAATATTTTCGCCATGTAACAACGCAAACCTTTACGCAACATTTTTGCAACATAAATGTATAACGTAAAGGATATTTTTATACCTTTGCAGCAGAAATAATTAGAAACAATTTAAACAACAAAACAAATCATGAAAGAGCTTAAATCTTTGAACAAGCGTACAGCTCCAAAGAGCGTTATGCCAGAGAAAATTATCCAGTTTGGTGAGGGCAACTTCCTTCGCGCATTTGTTGACTGGATTGTATGGAATATGAACAAGAAGACCGACTTCAACGGTTCTGTTGTTGTCGTTCAGCCTTTGGCTGGCGGTATGGTTGACTGGCTGAACGGTCAGGACTGCCTCTACCATGTAAACCTTCAGGGTAAGGAGAATGGTCAGGTCATCAATACTCTTGAGCGTATCGACGTGATTAGCCGTGCACTCAATCCATATTCTCAGAACCAGGCCTTTATGGCTTTGGCAGAGCAGCCAGAGATGCGTTTCATCATCTCTAACACAACTGAGGCCGGTATCGCATTCGATGATTCTTGCAAGTTTACTGATGCTCCTGCTGCTTCTTATCCAGGTAAGTTGGTACAGTTGCTGTTCCATCGCTACAAGTTCTTCGAGGGCGACCCAACTAAGGGTATGATTCTGATGCCTTGTGAGTTGATCTTCCTCAACGGCCACCACCTGAAGGAGTGCATCTATCAGTACATTGAGCTTTGGAAGGGTGACATGGGCGCTGACTACGAAGGCTTCAAGGAGTGGTTCACCAACCACTGCTACGTATGCGCTACTCTCGTAGACCGTATCGTTCCAGGTTTCCCACGTGATACCATCAAGGAAATTCAGCAGAAAGTTTGCTACAAGGACAACCTCGTAGTTAAGGCTGAGAGCTTCCACCTCTGGGTTATCGAGAAGGCTGAGAATATGACTGTAGAGCAGATGCAGGAAGAATTCCCTGCTCACAAGGCTGGTCTGCACGTTCTCATCACCGACAACGAGAAGCCATACCACGAGCGTAAGGTAACACTGCTCAACGGTCCTCACACTGTATTGAGCCCTGTCACTTACCTGAGCGGTGTAAACATCGTACGCGATGCTTGCGAGCACCCAGTATTGGGCAAGTACATCCACAAAGTACAGTTCGATGAGTTGATGCAGACTCTTAACTTGCCAATGGACGAGTTGCAGAAGTTTGCTTCTGACGTATTGGAGCGCTTCGAGAACCCATTTGTTGACCATCAGGTAACAAGTATCATGCTCAACTCATTCCCTAAGTATGAGACTCGCGACCTCCCAGGCGTGAAGATCTACTTGGAGCGTAAGGGTGAGCTGCCACAGGGCTTGGTATTCGGTTTGGCTGCTATCATCACTTATTACAAGGGTGGCAAGCGTGCTGACGGTGCAGAGATCAAGCCACAGGACGACCAGAAGATTATCGACAAGCTGACAGAGCTCTGGGCTACTGGCGATACTCAGAAGGTGGCTGAGGGTGTTCTTGCTTTCGACTACATCTGGAAGGAAGACCTCAACAAGACTGTTCCTGGCTTGACAGAGTTGGTTAAGAAGGATCTCGACCTCATCCAGGAGAAGGGTATGCTCGAGGCTGTTAAGACCATTCTGTAATCGGAAACTAAGACTGATGTAAATTTTTTGAACATAATGTAAAGAGGATTCCTCCTTCGGGAGAATCCTCTTTTTTTGTTATTCAAACTATATTCAAATATGAAGAAAAACTATCTGTATCTCATCAAGAGTTTCATGGCATGCGCCCTACTCTGCTCTGCCGCTTATGCACAGGCACAGACGAAGACAAAGGATCTGAGCAAGCCACAAACACAGGTCAAAGGTTACTATACCCAGTATTATGGCAATCAACCCGAGCTCATCAAGAAGGCGCAACAGTGGGCAGAGTCGGGCGAATGGCGCAATGGTTTCGTGCAGGCCAAGCCCCACGGCAGCGTGAACCTCGTAGACTTCTATCTGCAATATCAAAAGAACCCTGCACAGTGGAAAGCCCTCTTCGAGTATCTGAGTCATACCGACCTGCTCGCCATCAGCAAGGGCAAGCACAAAATACCCGGCACACAGTTGGTGGTAAGTGTAGAGGATTCACAGAACGGTCCCCTGGCAAAACGAAGGAGCGAGAGTCACAACCACCACATCGATTTCCAGTATGTGGTAAAGGGAACGGAGCGTTTTGGCATCATCGACCATTACACCAGTATACCCAACAGCAAGTACCGACCAGACGTGATACACTATGATTACCAGGTAGAGAAAGCAAGATTCTATGACAGTAATCCCGATGAATTCTTTATTTTCTTCCCTCGCGACTGGCATATAGCCAAAGTGGAAAACGACACTAACGACCAACAAATCAGAGTGATAGTCATCAAGGTGGATTATATGGATTAAAGATTTAGGGTGCAAAGTTTACGTTTTTTTTGCTATTATGAATATTTATTAGTAACTTTGCACCCAAATTTTTGAAAAATATAACACAATAATGAAGGCTTTCAACATTCAGACAAAGTTGTTTTCTTGTTTGAAGACTTACGACAAGAAAACATTCATGTCCGATCTCATGGCAGGTATCATTGTGGGCATCGTAGCCCTTCCTTTGGCCATTGCGTTCGGTATTGCATCGGGAGTAACACCAGAAAAGGGTATCATCACAGCCATTGTGGCTGGTCTCGTCATCTCACTCTTCGGAGGAAGCAAGGTGCAGATAGGCGGACCTACAGGTGCGTTTATTATCATCATCTACGGCATCATACAGAAGTATGGCTTCGAGGGACTCACCATCGCTACCCTGATGGCAGGCTTCTTCCTCGTACTTTTCGGACTGCTTCGATTGGGTACCATCATCAAGTACATTCCCTATCCCATCGTGGTGGGATTCACCAGCGGTATCGCTGTCACTATCTTCACCACCCAGATCAAAGACCTCTTCGGACTGACACTTCCTTCCAACCCTTCCGACTTTATTGAGAAATGGGGAGTCTATCTGCAGAACTTCAATACCATCGACCCTTGGTGCGCTCTGATAGGTGTGGCGAGTGTGGCCGTTATTGCCGTCACTCCACGCTTCAGCAAGAAGATTCCAGGCTCATTGATAGCTATTATCCTGATGACCATCGTTGCCCTGCTGCTGAAAAACTTTGCCGGTGTCCTCTCTATCGAGACCATTGGCGACCGCTTCTCTATCAGCAATGAGTTGCCAGCCGCTCAGGTGCCCGACATGAATTGGGAAACCATCAAGAGCTTGGTATCACCAGCCATCACCATTGCCATCCTGGGAGCCATAGAGTCTTTGCTCTCAGCTACTGTAGCAGATGGTGTTATCGGCGACCACCACGATTCCAATACCGAGTTGGTGGCTCAGGGACTGGCGAACATTGCCTCTCCCCTCTTTGGCGGTATTCCTGCCACAGGAGCCATAGCCCGCACCATGACCAATATTAATAATGGCGGTAAGACCCCTGTTGCTGGCATCATCCATGCCGTGGTATTGTTGCTTATCTTCCTGTTCCTCATGCCTTTGGCCAAGTACATTCCTATGGCTTGTCTGGCAGGTGTGCTGGTGGTAGTTTCTTACGGTATGTGTGGATGGCGCTCGTTCCTCGAACTGATGAAGAATCCTAAGAGCGACGTTACCGTCCTGCTCATCACCTTCTTCCTCACCATCATCTTCGACCTCACCATCGCAATCGAGGTGGGACTCATCATCGCCTGTCTGCTCTTCATGAAACGTATGTCGGAGACTACTGATGTCAAGGCCATCACCGAGGAGATCGACCTCAACCAGGACGCAGAGTTCTCTACAGGAAACCTGGATCACCTCATCATTCCACAGGGTGTGGAGGTGTATGAGATCAATGGTCCTTACTTCTTTGGAGCCGGCAATAAGTTTGAGGAAATCATGGCCTCATTTGGCGACCGTCCTAAAGTGCGCATCATCCGTATGCGTAAGGTGCCCTTCGTTGACTCTACAGGTATCCACAACCTTACCAACCTTTGCGAGATGAGTAAGAAGGAAGGCATCCAGATTGTGCTTTCGGGAGTAAGAGAGAAAGTGAACGGACAGTTGGAGCATGCAGGATTCTATCACCTCATTGGCGAAGAGAACATCTGCAGCCATATCAACCTGGCTTTGAAGAGAGCCAACGAAATCATAGAAAAGTAAATCGTTATGGAGAATAACAACAAGAAACCTATAGAGCTGGTATTTAAGGAAGACCTGCATCAGTATCTCCTCTCAGTGGGGCGAATAGATGAGCGTCTGCCTGAAGCTCACGACATTGAGGCACTCTGGGCAAAAATTGGCGAGAGTTATCTGCCCGATGCCATGCGTGAGTTTGGCAAGTATCCCACTGTAGCCTTGGGTTGGATTATGTTTGTTGGCATGGCCATCGCCAAATACTGGGATGAGGACTGGGAGCTATACGGCAAGGTGGAGGATCTGTATATCTATCTGCGCGACCGCATAGATTTCGACCACATGGATGACTACATCTGTGAAAAGGTTCTGCTGTTGGACGAGAATGCTCACAAAGGCTTATCGAACGTTGTGGCAGAGTGTGCTGCCCGTACCTATAACACACTTATCCATCAAGGTCTGGAGCCAGGTACTGAGGCTGCCTTCAGGGGTTTCATCGCTGCCCTGCACCAGATGTACCTCATGGGCGCAGCCATCCAGCTGAACGCCATGGGTTATCACATGACAAGATTATAGAACTCAACTTTCACAAATGGGAAAGTAAGCATAAGAAGGGAATGAGCATTAATACTCATTCCCTTCTTCTTTGATAATACTGGGACCGTCGATCAGTTCGGGCGCAGGCTTGTTGCGGTTGACGTCACGGTAAGCCTTGCGCAAATCGCCCAGTCCTATGTCGATGCTCTTGTTGACAGGACGGTCTTTATCCACCAGACTATGAGAGAAAAGCCACTCATAGGTTTTCTTGAGATAAAAGATACGGGCAGGTGCTCCATGATTGGCACCAGGTAGCCAGTCGTACAGCAACCGGCTGTCGTTGCCACTCCTTTTCAGTTTCTCCACCACCACCTTCGACTGCTTCACGGGCACGGCTCTGTCGGCAGTACCATGAATAATCCAGAAAGGCAACTTGCCCAGTCCACTCACATCCTTGAGCGAGGTACCTCCGCAGAGTGCCATTCCTGCAGCAATGCGGTCGGGATAGGTGCCGCAGACATCCATAGTGCCATAACCGCCGAGACTCATGCCCAGCACATACACACGGGTAGAGTCGCAGGCGTAATGTTTCCTTACCCAGTCGAAGACATCCATCACCTTCTTCGGGCTCCAGGCTCCACCGGGGTTCTGAGGCACAATGGTGAGGGCATCAATATCCCTGCCTTTCACGATGGCATCGAGAGGACCATAACGGCGAACACGCGAGAGGTCTCTTCCGCAAAGGCTTGCTCCATGCAGGAAGATGATGACAGGAGTCTGCTCCTGAGAATAAAAATAATCTACTGGTGTATAAACCCAGAAGTTGTAGCCTCCGGGGATAGAATCTTTAACGGCTCTGAGGAAATCGTAAGCCGATACCTTCAGAGCCGTCAGAGACAGAACGATTGCAAAAAGTATTTTCTTCATATTTTTGGATATTCGTTATCAGTAAACTTACGAATGCCAAAATTACAAATTATCTTTCTGAATCGCAAATTATTTCAATTACTTTGAAACACATTAATAGGTGTTCACATACTTCTCACTCATTCTGTGATTCATTATTTCTTTCGCTTGAAGCTTATCTGCGCAGGAACTTCTGTGCGACTGTGCTTCCATCCTTGCCCTTGATGAGCACGATGTACATGCCCTTGACAAGGGCTGAGGTGTTGACAAACTGAGAGTCTGTTGAACCTGCCACCTTCTTACCGTCAGCGCTGAATACATTGAGTGAGGCAATGTCACCATAGACGATTAGACCATTGGTGGTCTGGTACATCTGATAGGTCTTTGTGGCGCTCTCCTTCTCTACTTGCTCAATGCCCGTAATGATTGGGTTGCCATCTTCGTCCACCTCCTGGTAAACGCCCAGTGTCAGGTCGGTAAGGTACATGTCGCCACCACCATTATTGGTCAAAGTCACAACAATAGGCTTCTTCTCTATCTTGCCTACCTTTGCTTTCACGTCAACCAGAGTAACACCTTCTGACAAAGAAACAGATGCTGTTCCTGAGTTGGAGTTATCTGCATAATGCCAGTCGATAACGAGTGTACGACCACCCGTGCAATATACATTAGACTTCATCTCAGCAAGAGAAGGCAGGGTGAACTCTACGTTGGTTGTCTTTGGAATCCTGTAAGCACCATAAGTAGCAGAGTATTTCTTTCCTCTCACCGTAGTTTCATCTACGTAGGTCACCGAGCCACTACCATCAGATGACTTACCATAGTATCTTGGATTCACGCCTTCTGCCGTTCCGCCAGTGATATACTTCTTCACCTCATCGGCAATTACCTCATCCTGGAAGAGATAGTTGTTGACTACGGTTGTGGTCACCCAGTTCTTTCCATCGCTTGGCTCAGGTATGGCATCTTCCACCGTACCGTCGTTCACAGGCATTTTGAGCGTATAGGCATTGTCATCGCCACCATATTCGTATGGACCATAGTCGGAAGCCTTGCCTACATAAGGGATGTTGAGGGTTACTGACCAGTTCTGTGGCGCATTGTCCGCATACTCGTATGCAGCCTTATGAGCATCCACCGTCTTGAAATCTGTAATCGGAATACCTGCATCAATCAGCTTGCTGCCTGCTTTCAGACGACCGAACTTCAAAGGCAACTCTCCGTTAGCCTGACGGGCACTGATGCCTGTCTCGTAGGTCAAGTCCTCATATTCAGAAGTGTAGTCGGCGATAGTCTTGTTATACCCCTCACCACCATCTCTATCACTCAGAGGGTTCACATTATCCAAGTCTGTCCATGTGCAAGACTTCACGTCAGGCAAAATCTCGAATTGATGATTACGTTCACCGCCAAAGCCCACGCAGTTACGCAGCACCCAGTTGCCTAGATCAGGAGCCTCCATATTATAACCATAGTTTACACCATTCTCAAAGGAGAGGTCATTGATGAGATAAGAACCCTCGCGATGATGGTTCTGGTCGAAACCTTTTTTGGCGTGGAAAGCGGCAATACAGTTTTTGAATACATGAGCGCCTGTTGAGGTACCGCCCTGCTTGCATCCTCCCATCTTGAATCCGTTGGCATTACCCTTGTCGAAACCATTATTCAAGCACCAGCAGTTGTCAACCACAATAGGGAAAACGGTGTAGTACAAGTCCCAGCCGTCGTCAGAGTTGTGCCAGGCACGACAACCATGAAACTCGTTTCCAGGGCCAGGAAACAGTTTGATGGCGAAACCATCAGCGTTGCCTCCGTGTGACCATGGGTCGTGGTTATCATAAGCATCGCAGTTGACGATAATATTGAATCTTCCGTATTTGAACTCGGTATTGCGGGTGTTGTTGCCTTTATCGTCCTTTCCGAAACCTTGCTGCAATCCTGTGTCCTCATTGCCATAGAAGCGGCAGAGTTCCACCACGCAATAACTACCCTCAAGTTTCATACCGTTGTCAGCAGAATGGCAGATATCGAGACCACGATAATGCCAGTAGTTGGCACCTATCTTGTGCATGATGCCTCGGTTGTTAGCAGCTACATTCTTGTCTGTACGTGGCTGTCCAGAGAAGTCGAATACAGGGCGCTCTGTGTCACCAGGATAGGCAAACACACAGATACGCTTGTCTGCAGTACCTGTCTCAGTCACATTGATGGTTTGTGAAAGATGGTAGGTTCCTCCTCTTACATAGAGAATGTCGCCAGCCTTCAGTGCAGCAAAAGCCTTTACCGGGTCACCAAAAGGCTTGTCGATAGTCATACCATTACCTGTACCATTAGGTGCCAAGTAATAATCTTTAGCCATAGCTCCATGCGAAGCCAAAAGGCACAACGCTACAAGCGCTACCTTTGTCTTTGTTTTAGTTTTCATTTCCACTGTTTTGTTTTAAGTGTTTGTTTTTTGTAGTTTATATTTGTTTTTTTAATTAGTTGTGTGTGAATCCATTTTTTGTTTGTTTTTAGTGTCTTGAGTTTTTGATGCTACAAAAGTAATATTATCATCCGAAAAAGCCATGATTTTCTTTGACAATTAAACATGTTTAACCTTAGGGACGGTAATACCCCCCAGTTTCACATGTGGTTCAAGTACGGGCTTTGTCTCAAGTCGCATTGTGGGGTAAAGGGATATTGTAGGCAGAAGTGGGTATTTCAGCCTCAATTTATATGATAATTCAGTAATGAGAGGACGTGTACACGCAAGAAGGACGTTGAAGGGCTTAGTTGCGGATTTGAGGGACATATTCTTATTTCTGTTGAAGGGACAAAGGTCGAACAGTAATTTGTTTATTTTGTTCTTGTTCACTTTTCCTTCAAGCATTTGCAGCAGTTTCTCCTGTCTGAGCTGACCCATAGTAAGCCTATAGAGCGAAAGCACCTTTATAAGGCGATTGTATTTTGCCACATCCTCGCTCATCGGGTACATTGGCACTATGCGTTCTATCTTTTCTGTGTCAATATCCTTAAACCGCTCATCGTTTAGAGGCAACCACCAGAATGGAATCATTTCGGGATTATTGCCTTTCAACTCTAATGATGCCTTTACGAACATGTCGTCTCAATTGAATATATCTTTACTAAAGTTTCCCACCCTTGTTTATAGGGCATTTTTGAGTCCTTAATATGCCATCAATCCCTATAAACAGGGCATTTTAACGGTTACCTAAAAAGTGTTTCATGCCACTTCTTTCCCATTTTCCCTGTTTTCTATAGTTTTAGCCATGATGAGATAAGCAGATGCAGCTTCTTCGTCGTTGATAAGAGACTCTGTCATTTCATCTACAGTCACGCCAAGATGCTCACAAAGCACCTCCAAAAGTCTCTTGATGCATGCTAGTACTCTCTTCCATAGGGTCAATGCCATGAGGTTTTCCTCCATGCCTGTGAAAAGTTCTCCCATGGTCTCATATTCAGAGAATCGTTTCTCCAAAGTCATGGTTATATATGTGAGGAAACAGAGGGTGCTGTCGGCAATCTGCTCGTCAAAATCTCTTCCAAGGCATTTGCCTAGTCCGAGATACTGTTTACATTCTTTGTTCAAGACTTCTATGTTCCAACGGATTTGGTAAACTTCGAAAGCTTTCACAAAAGTCATAGACAAATCTGTGCTTATCAAAACGTTCCATCTTTGGTTTCTTCCATATCGAATCAGGAATATGCGTACAGGTTGCTCCCCCAGTTTACCTTGCAAAGATATATAATGGCATTTATATTGGCGACAGTTATGAGAACGCTCTCTTTCATATAGAGCTATCAATTCCAAGGCATTGTGTAATTTGCCATGGACAAGATACTTGGCATTTCCCATTTTCGCCAATCCTCCAAGATGCAAGGCTCCTTTGCCAAGCTTTCTAACTTCGCTGATGAGATATTCACAAGTAAACCAGCTGTCACAAAGAACATACTTGGCTCGCAGGCACTTATGGCTCCAGGCTCTCTTTATCATGTCAACGGCAACTTTCAGTTTCGATTCCCTTAGACTCATTAAAGCGGATGGCGTTTGGATTCTCGGCATTACGCTGTTTGGCAAAACGCTTTTTGCGTTGCTTGGAGGTTAGTCCAAAGTCCTTCTTCTTTCCTTTTTCACAGTACAGCGAAAGGTCTATAGGAATAGTACTCTTGCCATCAAAAAATGCACAAGCCAGCAGTTTGTACCCCAACACACATTTGCCTTGGACATGGTCGAATACTCTACTGATTTGTTCCATGCTGAAACCTGTCTTTTCCAAGGTGGTATCGTCCAGGATATAGCTCTCCATTCCAGTAGAGACTTCTGCATGCTCTTTGCGGATGATAGCTAGAAAGCGGAGGGACATACCAAGGAGGAGCTTACGCCAATCCATGGAAGCTCTCGTCATCATTCGATAATAGAAGTTCTTGCCAGTACACAACAAGTCGTAATATGATTCCTTGTACATAGAGTGAATACTTTCACTTGCTATGCGAAACAGACACAAAGACAGGATTAGTTGAACGGCAGGAATACCAGCTTCTTTCTCCAATGACAGCTTGCAGAGGAGATGACCTAGTCCAAGACGGGTAAAAAGTGCCATTAAATTGGTTCGCAATGAACTTTTAACACTTAATATGTTTGATAACTCAGAAAAATTGCTTAATTTTGCATTAATAAAAGTTACTCTTTAAATCGTTGTTTTTTTTGTTCTTTAGCGATTACAAAGATACAACTTTTTATCGAGAAACTGTTATTTTTACCCTATTATTTTGGGATGAGAAACTTTAGATACTAACATCAATTTACATGGATATTTTTACACATTTCAGAACCATAGAAGAGCTGACCAAGACACTCTCACGCGAGCAAAGACTGCTCAGTGAGATGTTCGAGAAGCGGAAATTGATGAAGTTTTCGTTAGGATTGGCACTGGATCTTGTCGGAGACAACGAGAATCGCCTGAAAAGACTAGTTGATTATGGTGTGCTGGTAGAAGCAGGCAATACAGTTGAAATCGAGAGTGACTATCTGAACTTCTTTGAGGAAGTGCTGAATGTCAACGAGGAAATCAGTGTGCTGAGTGTACAGGAATGCATCAACACACTGAAGGAGCATATAGGCTATTTCCTCCAAGAAACCAACGTAAATCGTAAGGCTGGTTATCAGGACAGTGTGCGTCAGCTCTTGAAGAAGACTGGATTCAGAACTTTGAAAAACGTAGTTGACTTGAAACGTAACATGGACCATGCTTATAAGCAGGAACCCAACTACCTCATAAAGAAGACGAGACTCCAGAACCTTGATGAAAAGAGCCATAGTATCCGCTCAATGATCCGTGAATGTGAGAAGTTGATGGAAAATGAGCATGCTTTCTTTATTATGGCCAATGATCCACACATGGCCAAGACGTGCAGCGATGTGAAGCATGATTTTGTGGAGGCTTATCATGCCCTGATGGAGATAGACAGGCAGATTATTGTCTATATCAACCAGATAGACCAACAGAACCAACTCTACAAGAAGATACGCAAACTGAAATATCTACAGGATCAATTGCTCATCAAGACAGATACTAACCTTGTACAAGTGTTAGAAGACAGAAATCCTTTATGGATGGAGTCTCGTCAGTACAGCAAGGTCCGTCTCTCACTGGCAATGCTAAGGGAGAATGATCAGATTGTGAAGATACTCAGACGTATTGCTGAGCGTAATGGCATTCATAAAACGGCACGAACAGAAGCTGAACCGCTGACTGAGGAAGACTTGCAGGAACATGTGCAACGTCTAAAAGAGGTGGATCCTACAGAAGTGTGGAACGCCTTTGCTGCTTCTAGTTACAATCTGTTTGAATTCATTCTGAGATACGACTATAAAGCCAAACGTGATATTGAAGACCACGCAGCTCTTTTCTGCCAACTTGTTATCCTTCATCCTGAAGAATGCCGGATGACTGGCAAATATGTAACTTATCAAGACATTGAATATCCTATTATCTATGCGAAATAACGCCCAAAGAATATACGAGCGACTGAGCCGTGGAGAATTTCTCTCGGTTGACAGTACTGATTCCTCTATCCGCCATCTATATGAGGATATCGAGGAGAATGTTGAAGACTATGCAGACTATTTCAAGGAAATCGGTCTACAACTGGAGTCGGGTAACGGTTACTTCTACTTTTCTCGTTTAGGAGAAGGAAAACAAACCATCGAGCAGAAGTTGGAAAGCTTTTCTAAATGGTTGGATTATCTTGATTTCCTGAAGTGTTACAATCAGTCATTTACTGCTGGCTATCAGTTCCGAAAGAGTCATCTGATAGAGCAGATAAGTCTGGATATTGAACTTAAGGAGAAAGCCTGTCATTTGTTCAAAAAATATGGAGTTGGTTCAAATCTGGAGATTGTGAACAAGCTGTTGCAAGAGATGCAAAGTATGGGCTTTGCAGAGTGTATCAGCGAACAAGATGAGACGTTTAAGGTTACATCTGCATTCCGTTATGCAGAGGAACTTGTCAACATGATTCAAATAGCAAACGAAGATGAAGTACCTGAATAAGATCATATTTATTAATAGCGCCAATATTCCTTATGCAGAGATATCTGTAGATGGTAATGTGCATTTCACTGGAACACAAGGTGTCGGAAAGAGCACTGTGCTGAGAGCCTTGCTTTTCTTCTATAATGCCGACAAGCATCGTTTGGGCATCCAGCAAGGGCAAAAGTCGTTTGATGAGTTCTATTTCCGACAGTCTAACTCGCATATTCTCTATGAGGTGATGCGAGACAATGGTGCATATACCATATTGGTGAGCCGATATCAGGGACGTGCCTCATGGCGATTCATTGATGCTCCTTATCAAAGAGAGTGGCTCATTGATGACGACAAGCAGGTATTGAGTGACTGGGTGAAGATACGTGAGCGTATTGATAAGAATGTGGCAGTATCAGCAAGAATCGACTCTGGAGTGATGTTTAAGGATATTATTTTTGGTAATACACACGACCATAAGTACACACGCTATGCACTTGTACAGAGTGCTCACTATCAGAATATTCCAAGAAGTATCCAGAATGTCTTCCTGAATACCAAGCTTGACGCAGACTTTGTGAAGAATACTATCATACAGTCTATGGCTGATGAAGACCTACCTATAGACTTGCAGACATACAGAAGACTGGTTACAGACTTTGAACGCGAATATGAAGAGATTGACTGTTGGTTTCGTCAGACCCGTGATGGCAATTTCCCTGTACGCACACAGGCTCTCAAAATAGCTGAACAAGGCCGAAAGATCGTTGCACTTGACCAACAATTGCTGGATGTGTGGCAGATGTTGAATCATGTAGTATCTGATTGTGAACAGCAAATTCCACTGCTGGAAGCAGAAGCTAAAGAGGTCAATAACAGTATAGAGAAGGAACGTAGCCGTGAAAAGGAACTTACAGCCGACTATGACAAGGAAAAAGATTCACTCAATCAGGACCTTGGCGGTAAGAAGAGCAAGTTGAAAGAGATAGCTCAGGCAAGGAAGGACTTTGATGCAATGGGCATTAAAGATAAACTTGCACTTGCCGCTCGTGAGGATTCCATCAAGCAAGAAATCGCCAATAAGCAGATGTTGCTGGACGACCTTCTCAAAACTCACGCATCCATAGAGGAAAAATATAATATTGCAAGAGCAAAGCTTCATAATGCGCTTGTGGCATTTGATAATGCTCAGAACGAGGCTTTGTTTCAGAAGCAGGCTTCATTACAGAAAGAACGTAATCGCTATGAGGATGAGCGTTCTAAAGGTAGAAATCACATCATGGAGGAATACCGAGTTTGGTTGCATGAGTCAGATGAACGTCTTCAGGTTCTTTTGTACGAACAGCATAGAGCGGGTAATGCACTGAAAGAACTGAGACAATGGCATCCTATGGCGGACGATCTTAAGCTGGTAGCAGACCAACTTCTACAATTGAATATGGATGAGAAGGATAATGACGCTCAGCAGATGGCAGTAAAGAGTCGGATCGCTCAACTCACGAGTGAATATGAAATGAAGGAAACTGAGTTGAAACAGGCATCTGATCGTGAACATGAACGACTTGAGACAGACCGAACGGTTTGTCGTGAAAGAATATCCAAGATCAATAATTTACTAGCACAATTGGATGGTTCTCTTTATCAGTGGCTATGTGAGCATACTGAAGGTTGGGAAGATACTATTGGAAAAGTAGTTGATGAAGAACGGATACTATATGCACAAGGGCTTGAACCTGAGGCTGCTGGGCAGTCAGAGTCTCTGTTTGGCATAAAACTTAATCTGGACCACATTGATGCAGTCCATCATACTCCTGATGAATACAGGGATGAGAAAAAGGAATTGGAAAAACAACTCCAACAGTTAAACCGACAACTATCTCAGTTGCCAGTGAACCTTCAAGAGAATATTTCTAAACTCGGAAAGAAGTATGGTGCCTCGCTCAATCCGCTTCGACAGAAAGCTACCCAGCTAAAGGTTGAGAAAGAGCAGATTCCAGTGAAGAGACAGAATCTACAGAACAAACAACATGAGTTGGAGATGGAAGAGCAAAAATTGATTGAGCAAGAGAAGGCTAAGCGTGAGCGTGCTTACAATGTTGCCCTTCTTCATGTAGAGTCTGAAAAAGAAGCACGAGAGAAGAAAGAGGCTAAGAATAAAAAGGATTTAAAAGACTTAGATTCTTTATTCAATAAATCTGTAAAGGCTCTTAATGATGATTTGCGTGAATTCCAAGATATGCAAAAATCAGAAGCAGATGATAGACATAACGATTTTGATTATCAAAAGAACCTGTTAGATGAGCAGCAAAAAGCTGAACTTGAAGGAAAGGGCGTTGATGTAAATCTGCTGGCTGGTTATCGCAAAGCATTAGAAGAGCTTAGCCAACTATTACAAGTGATAGAGTCGCATCGCGATGTTGTCATCAGATACCGTTATGCAGAAGAAAATCTCTTCGCTAAGGAACCTGAGATCAGAAAGAGTATCAAGGATATAGAAAATCAGGTTGCCATGTTGCGTCAGCGATACGAAGATAAACGTTCACGCATAGAGAAGAAGAGACATGAATTTGAAGAGCGTCAGAAGATTGTGCTTAATGATCTCGATCATAGACGAGATGGATTGACCCAATATCATCAGGTTGTAGAGAAAGAGCATTTAGTACCAGATACTTATCTTACTGACGATACGATGATTCCGACGCATCAGGATTGTCAACAGTTGTTGATTCAGTTGAGGGGAACGGTGAACCAAAAACGCGAATCAATTGATAAACTGAAAGATATGGTTGTAAGTTTCAATAGATACTTTAAACCTCAGAATGCCTTCCATTTTAACACAATGCCAGTTACAGACAGTGAATATCTACAGATTGCAGTAGATTTGCAAGACTTTATGGACAACAATAAGATTGAAGAATTCCGTAGACGTACGAGCGAACATTACAAGGATATTCTTGGACGTGTGTCGACAGAGATTGGCGCGCTTATGAAGCGCAGGTCAGATGTGGATGGTGTCATACTTGACATCAATCGTGACTTTGTAGAGAAGAACTTTGCGGGTGTGATCAAGAGCATTGAACTAAGAGCCAATGAGTCTTCGGACAAGCTTATGCAGTTGCTGATGTCTATTCATGACTATACAGTAGAGAATGCGCTCTCTATTGGCGAACTCAATCTCTTTTCAAGTGACAATCGAGATGAAGTAAACCGTAAGGTAGTAGATTATCTAAAGAGTTTGTCGCATCAGTTGCAGAACGAACCTAACCGTCCTACGGTGTCGTTGGGTGATGCTTTCCGTTTGCAATTCCGTGTCAAAGAGAATGATAACGACACCAACTGGGTAGAGCGTATTAATAATGTGGGATCTGATGGTACAGACATCTTAGTAAAGGCCATGGTCAACATTATGCTTATTAATGTCTTTAAGAAGAAAGCCGCTCGCAAGAGTGGTGATTTTATCGTGCACTGTATGATGGACGAGATAGGAAGACTGCATCCTAATAACATAAAGGGTATACTGCAGTTTGCTAACTCACGTAATATATATCTGATTAATAGTTCGCCAACATCATACAATCCTTATGATTATCGCTATACTTATCTGTTGAGCAAGCATGGCACTAAAACGAGAGTGGAGAAACTGTTGAAGAGAACAAAATAAAAACAGAATATGGCTATAAGCGCGTCCATACAAGCATTGATATCAGGTGCGACTGTTGCAGGTTCAAAGTTGAGTAAAGGCTTGCTTACAGAACTCATGAATGAGGGACTGTTACAAATCACTACGCATGGTTCAAGAAAATCATATCGTGCCCGTGATATAGAAGCATTGAAAAGATATCTCATTGACAAGGATGAGAATTACCGAATACTGGAAGTCGAAGAATGTGGGTCACGTTCCTCAATGGCTGAAGACACGGGTAATTCCAAACTTGTCATGGTACGCTCTTGTCCAGGATTTCCAGTCAACAGCTATGAACCTATTGATTGTTCATTGGGCGATAAGCGATTTGTGGTCAATCCTCAAGAAGGAAGTTTTGTGTTTGTTACAGACTGGGAGATATTTACAATTCCTGATGATGTTACAGTCATAGGCATAGAGAATATGGAGAACTTTAGGATGATTCGCAAGCAAAGACATCTCTTTGAAGAGTATCTGCATAGGCATAGATTGCCACAAAAAGCTCTGTTCGTATCTCGTTACCCTCAGTCATCAGATCTTAGGAAATGGCTCATATCTATTTCCAATAAGTATCTTCACTTTGGTGACTTTGATCTGGCAGGTATTCATATATTCCTTTCGGAGTTCCAGAAGTATTTAGGCGAAGAACGAACATACTATTTAATCCCAGATGATATTTCATCTCGATTGAAGCATGGTTCTACTAAACGGTATGATGAGCAACTCCTTCGTTTTAAGGAAATCAATACTGCCATTGCTGAACTTCAGCAGTTGATTGATTTAATCAACAGAGAGCGCAAGGGATATGATCAGGAAGGATGCATTAATCCGATTACAGATTAATGTATCCGCCTGTCGTACAGAGTTTGCTCCCCGAAGTAACTCCTAAAAGGAGAGTGTCTAAACTGTTAGTGCAAAGTCAGTTGGCTTTGTTTTTATGTGTTTAAAATCCATTGTAGTTCCTCAATGGACAATCCTGTCATTTCGGCAACAATTTTCTTTTTCTCCGCAGTCCGTATAGCATTCACTATATCACGGTAGACATTTACACTATCCTCGTACATATTTAGTTATTTGTTATTTAACTTGGATATTTCAGCTTGTTCAAAAAGTCGGGTAAAGATGCGCTCTTAAAGTGCTGCTGGGCGTTGCATGAGTCTTGAAAGATTCTTAAGCACATACATCCACTTGTCGTACATGGTTACAAGTTCTGTTTCCTTCTTGTCGAACTTTGGAATCTCCACATATATATATAAGTAGGTTTATCGTAGAATACTTCATGCGTGTCAACCTCCATCAGCTTCACTTCATGATGCCAACGTTTAGCGTTTTGTTGATTTATCCGTCAAAGATAAGTATATTTGTGGATGGATATTTCTTCCACATGGTTTCGTTTGGTTCCTTCTTTTCCTCGCTTCAGGAAAAGGAGCAGCCAGACGTGTTTGCCCACAGCAATCTTCTGTTTGTCCTCATTACTAATAGCTGCTGTTGTGGCAAATCCTTCCTTGCTTATTGTTCCTTCGTTTGTGGGGCGTATGTCTTGGGTTATAGTATAGCGTATGAATTGTTCTTGGCGGTTGACAAATGTAATTTCGGCTTCGTACATTCCGAAGGCTTTGCGTCCTTCGTCTTTGTTGAGTATACGGATTATGGCAGCCGACTTGAAGTGGTCGCCATTAGCTATGATGGGACAAAAGAGTATGAAGCTGCCGTTTGAGATGTTCTGTATGTTTGCCAAACTCCTCGGTAAGGCTAAAGAAGTCGGGGTCGATATGCTTGTTGGCAGAGCAGAATACTGCAATTTTCATAGCTTTATTTGTAACTTAGCGTTTTTAATTTGCTAAGTTACAAATAAAAAATAATATGCCAAAGTCTTTATATAAAATAATTATCCCCAAACCTCCTTGGTAATTGGGTATTATTGTGATAGGCGACTCTCAATTTATTAATCTTTATTCTTGAGCTTCATTTATTGTTCTTTGCTGATTTCCTCAATCTGCTTTATCATTTCGTCATTGGTCTTTTGCATCTTTCGGTATATCCACCATGCAGCAACTACACCAATGAAGGCTCCTGTGCCACCACCATAGAACACAAACCACATGCCAGTATCGGCATTTATGGCAATGAGATGAAAGCCTATTTCTATTAATAACCATATGCTCATGACTACTGTGGCTGTCAACATTATGACGGTTTGCTTGGCGCGACGTTGTTTCATCTTTACCAATTTCTCTATTGTGTCGATAAGGTTGTCGTGACTGTAGTCGCTGTCTTTAACAGCTCGCATGTTGATGTCGTAGTCGCACCAAACATCACATAGAAGCAATATGACGAATGTGCCGACACTCCACCAAGACAAGTCGAAGTAGTACTTGGCGGCAAAAGCTAAGTATAGCAATATAGGGGTGAGAATAATTTCGCCTATGATCATCCTCTTAATCCATGAGAATTTCTTCTTCATCGATTCAGCCATAATACGGCTGTTGATAATCTCTTGTTGTTCAAGTTGTTTCTTGAACGATGCCATCTGCGAACGCATAATCTCGAGTTCGTTGTTATTGTTTATCTTTTCCATATAGAATGATTTTTGTAGGTTGAATATTGATGATAATATAAAGGTTTTCCATTATCTTGTCGAATAATAGATAAAAATATTAACGTTAATGGTTATTCCTTCATTCGTTTCAGTTGTTCACGGATGCGAACCAATCTGACAGAAACATTCTTTGGCGTAATGCCGATGATAGCAGCAATTTCGTCGTAGCTGATGTCTTCGAGCCATAACAACACTATTGCACGGTCGAGAGGTTGCAGGCGGCTTATGCGTCGATGCAGAAACTGAGCCTGTTCTGATTTCACTTCACGGCTGTTGAAATAGTCTACGTCCATAGACAGCTGTGCCTTATGGTTGCGTTTCTTGCGTTTGTCGATGGTGATGCAAGTGTTCAGTGCCACACGGTAAATCCATGTTTTGATGTTGCTGCGTCCGTCAAACGATTCCATGCCGTTCCACAGTCTTATGAGCACCTCCTGAAACATGTCGGCAACCTCGTCGTTGTCTTTAGAGAACATATAGCACACGGTATATATGGTGCTACGGTTGCGACGAACAATGTCGGTGAATTGTTGTTCGTTTTCTTTCATAATTTATGTCTTATTTGTATTTTCTTTACTCTTTAGACTAAGGGTTGGAATGGTTTGCTACATGAAAAAGAAAAAATATTTTTAATAGGTATAGACAGTTTGGGTCGAGCGCACTTCGCCCGACCCACTTATAATTATTATTACAGTTCGTTAATCCACTTGGTTATTGTCTCCAGCACTTCAGGTGCAATGGTTTCTTCTATTTGCTGATATTCCACAACGCTGCCAGTTGAGCAATGCTGGAACAGATGGTTTACACCATCAATCTTCTTTATGGTGTGCTTGCAGTTGGAGAGTCCAGTTTCAAGTATAGTTGTATTGGCGGCGCAGTCCACTTGAGTGTCTTTTGTGCCGTTGAGTGCCAACACTGGGCATTTAATCTTGGACAACTGCTTGCCAGCGTCTATAGTTATGAAATGGCGTATGTATGACGAGTTGGCTTGCTCTAATGATCTCTTTAGGATAGGCTTTAAATTGTCTGGCACTCCGTCGATGGTTATCTCACTTGTCTTCTTGCCATTGGCAATCTCTTCGAGAATATTTGATATGTTATTGCAGTAGGAATCCACCATCTCCTTAGGAAGACCTAAGGATGACATTGCCTGGCGGTTCTGCATCACGAGAGTTTCTTTACCAGATATAGCCATGCCAGCGAGCGACACAATGAAGTCGGCTTTGCCTTCAGCGGCAAGCATCATGGCTATTGTGCCTCCCTCGCTATGTCCTAATATTCCAACCTTATTGAAGCGCTTGCGCAATAATGGTAAGGCAGATGCGGCATCTTGGAGGAAGTCGGCTGTTGTGAATTGACCGAAATCAATATTCTTATCATTCCAACCACGGTCGTCATAACGTAAGGAAGCAATGCCTTGACGAGCCAATGCATCTGCAATTACGGCAAGGGGTTTATGGTAAAACCATTCTTCGTCGCGGTTCTGCTGTCCGCTACCAGTAACCATCAGCACTACGGGAGTCTGCTTAGAATAATTTTGTGGTAGGGTGAGAGTACCGTTGAAAGTATATCCTGCATTTGTGAAGCTTATGTTCTCTTCCTTATATGGAAATGGAGCAACCGGAGTTTGCGGACGTTTAACTACAAGTTTGCCGGGCTTTAGTGTAAGAGGGATGTGGAAACCATTTTGGGTGTATGTACCTTTAATTTCGCTATTCTCCATCTTTCCCTCAAATGTGGCTCCAATCATCGTAACCGAAACCTTTATTGTACCGTCGTCCTTAATAGTCTTCTCGGCTGGTATTCCTTTAGCACCTTGCGAAGGCGAATCCATGGTGCAACCTTCGTTAGAGAAGTTGAATACTAAAGGCAATTTAGTTCCCATTATGTTTAGTTCGCCGTTCCATGCTCCTTCCTGTGCATGGGCTGCAAGTGAGGCAAGCGCAATAAACACTGTTGTGATGATTCTTGTAGCTTTCATAATTGTATTTATTAATTGTATGTATTAATGAATTTTACTTTTTCAGTGCCCTCCCTGGGCTAAGAGCTTCTACCCTTTCAGGGCGTACTTGAACCACAAGCGAAACTTGAGTCATGTTATTCGAAAATTTCCGATTATTCCTCTTGCTTCTTCACCCAAACCTTGTGAGAGCCTCTTCCTTTTGCAGTGATAGGAGAAGAAGGGTCATCTGTCAACGTTTTCAATTCCATGGAGGCGGCTGTCCGGCTTAGATGATTGATGGCTGCATAATCGGTAAGGGTGATGAAACCGTTTTCATGAATCTCTTTCAAGGCACGACTGACACGCTCTTCTTTGGAGTACAGTTCGCGTTTGATAACTTTTACACCACTCATATCACGTTCCAGATCGGAGTTGACAAGTAGTCTTACTTCCTTTATCAACTCGGGCGAGGTCTTGAAATTGATATTCTTTACTCCCACTGTACGATACGCCATCTTGTCATCGTCATGCTGCATCTCGGTAGGTTTTTCGTCTTCGAACCCCAAGGACAACGAAAAGGTTCCCAATCCATCCAGGTTGACATTGTACCCCATAGCCAACATACGGGCCAATATGTTACACATATCCGTTAAAGCAGCCTCTATCGCGCTCGTTGGTAATGCATTGTTATACCACTTCATCTTCTTTATAAACTCTTCTGTAGACAGGGTCCGATAGGTCACCATTTTAGGATAAACCTTGCGTGTGCCGGTCTTATCCATGTCTGCCATTTCTACTAATTTGTACTTTGCCATAGTTATATTAAGTTTTTTATTATTAGGAAATGATTGTCTGTCACCCAAGATGTTGTTGCCAAACGCCTCATAAATCTCCGTTCAAAGGCTTTGAACGGACATTCAAAGGCTCTGAACGGACATTCAAAGGCTCTGAACGGACATTCAAAGTCTTTGAACAGAGATTTATCAAGTGCAAAGATACAATTTAAAAGGGCTTAATGCAAATTTTTAAAGCTATTTCAGCAAAAAATCTTTTAATTCAAGATTTTTATTTCCTATATGGCTATAAAAAAGGGAAGTTAGACTGGTAAGAGGTTCATTGCTTATTGTTTTGTTTTCAAACAATAAAGCATTTGACTCTTAACCCATCTAACTTCCCTTAACTTCTTTATTTTACTCTAAATTTCCGTGCGACCAGAGGAAGCGATAGCTTCGCCTGATTGCTATTACTTGCGTGTCTTAGAACTTATATCCCAAGGTCATGAGCAACTGATGACGGTTGTTGGAAACCTTGGTTGCTGAGACCTCATTGCTGATGGCTGGAGTGAAACCCTCTTTAGTGCCAAAGTTCTTGCTGCTCATAAAGGGATAGAAGTCACCGTCCTGAGCGCTGTACTGGTAAGCCAGGTCGAGGAACATCTTCTTGTAGTTGAAGCCAAGACCCAGAGTGAAGCGGTTGATCGCCTTCCAGTTGGTGTAATCGGTAGAAGTTGCCATGTTGACACCTGTATTACCATCAGCATCATAAGAGCACATCAAAGTCTGGTCGCGCACACCGTCTTCCTTATACAAAGCCGACACATAGTTGTAGCCCACGCGTACAGCCAGCATCGGAATTGGCTTGTACTCCATACCCAACTTCAGGGTGCTCACACCATTCAGGGTTGCCTTGGTGTGGTCGTTCATAGGCTTGTCGCTGCTGCTCGACTCGTAGTAGTCCCATCCGTCATAATAACCACCGTCTTTGATGCGGTTGTCGAAGTGATTGTACCAGGCATATTCGTAGGTGGCACCGAGAGCGAAGTAGTTGCCGATGGTGTGACCCAAGCTCAGACCTGCTTTCCAGGGAGTATTGAGACGATAGTCGTAACCCACGTATGACGAGTTATGTCCGGCAGCATACTGCCCCTGGTCGTTGACAATATTATTGTCGATAAGATACAGATCGGCAGTACCCTTCATAGTCAGGTCATAGAATACAGGCGAGTTGACATAGACACCGATGCGGAAAGGAGAACTCTCCACAGGACGGAAGATGACACCCGCCTTTACATCAAATCCAGTTCCGTCAATCTTCAGACTCTCGCACGACTCGCCATAGGCTTCCTTTTCGGCTACAAAATTCTCAGTATAGTAAGAGTCGCTGTGGTAATTGACATCATGCAATCCCAAGGTGACACCCCACCATACGCGGTTCTTGATGCTTCCACTGATATTGAAGTCGTAGACACCGATGTAGCCATGCTGATACTGTCCGAAAAGGAAGGAACGACCATCATAGAAATTCTGCAAGTTATTCTCGTCCTTACCCATCAACTTATGATAATTCTCGTCCACACCGTTCCAGATCAGGTCACCCGCATTGCGGATGTAGCCATCATATCGTGTGTCGATATAGTTGCTGTAGTCAGTCTTGTTGGCTGCCAACTTAGACTGTGAGGCACCGTTGAGCATACTGGTTGCCGTGAGAATCTGCATGAAGTCGGTACTCTTATGGAAGTTGAATGCCAGGTTGACGTAAGTCTGGTTGCGGTTGGCCATAGACCATACAAAACCAATCTGGTCGAAGCTCACCTTCGAGTTCTTTCCATCAATGTAGGCATTGGTGCCATCAAAAGTGAAGTTCTTGTCGGCCGACGACTGCGCCAGCACACCGGCAGAAAGAGCTGCCTGACTCTTGCGGAACATACCTATACCTGCAGGGTTAGTGCTGATAGTAGAAAGGTCAGCACCTAAAGCCTCCATGGCTCCACCCATGCCCACATAACGGGCAGTACCCGTAAGAGCAGTCTCAGCCAGTTTGGCATCCTGATAAGTTTCCTGTGCCATAGCCGGAATTGTCATGAGTCCCAACAAAGCCGGCAAAATGATCTTTACACGTTTCATATTCTTGAAATATTAAAAAGTTTCTATCTTCTTCCACTACCATAACTGCGCGAACCGCCTCCGCCACCGCTGAAGCCTCCGCCACGGCTGCCTCCAAAGCTTCCGCCATGACTCTGGTTGCCAAAGTTGCTGTAGTTGAAGCTGCGGTTGTTGTTATAATTGTAGTTTCGGTTGCTGTTGGTATTTGTGCTCTCGCGACGGCCAAAGCGATTATATTGTCCAGGATAATTATTCCTGTAAGAGCTATTTACGTTAGAGCCTGATGCAGAATGGCTAAAGCTACGATAGCCGTTGCTTGGGCGCACGTAAGCCACAGCCGGACCTCCCCAATACCAAGGATAATAACCACCCCATCCATACCAGGGACCACCATACCAGCCTGCATAGCCATAATACCACGGGTCGAACCAGGGATCAAACCAGGGATCGTACCATCCTGCATAATAGCCATAACGCCATGGATTGTGCCAGCGCCAGTAAGAACTGCGCCAGTAGTATGGTCCGCAACCGTAATAACTATAGAACCAAGGATCGTAAAATCCGTCCCAACGGCTCAGGTCTCGGGTGCAGTCGAAATCATCACCCATGCCACGCATGTACTTCTCGGCAAAAGCCTCGTCATCGTAGATGGAATCGGGAGCCACGCCCTTGCCCACTCTGAACGATATGATGTCGTTGCCCAAAGAGTCGGCTCCGATGTTCTGATAATGGCTCAACAGTTTACCGCCACGGTTGTATTCATCCACATTTCGGTCGCTTCCCGACCAGTAGAGGGCATATATGCTGTCTTGACGTGCACGCTGGGCAGCCAACAGCTTTGCCTTCTGCACACGTTCCTCGGCTGCCTTCTTGGCTTCTTGCTTCGGGTTGAAGTAGAGGTCATCATCTTGTGCCATCATTGTCAATGGCAGGGCAGCCATAAAGACTGAAAGGACTAACCATTTTTTCATATTCTTTTTCTCCTATTTATTATTGTTGTTCTTCTTATATCTGTTATCTATGTCTATTGATACAATGAATCAAGTGCAAAAATATTGCTTATTTACATGCAAAAATACAGAAAAACCCTAAATAATGGTAGGTTTTTCCCTATTTTTTATATTTTTGCAGTAAAATTTAAAACGAAATTCAATGAAATACTTAGTAGCGACATTCAAAATCGAGGTAGAAGCCGACCTGATGCAGGTGTGCAGAGACCTCTTGGCAGACAGCTCGGCTGAAGCGGGATTCGAGTCTTTCGAGGAAACGGAGCAAGGACTTGAGGCCTATGTGCAGAAAGATTTCTTCGACAAGGAGGCCCTCGACAACAGTATTGCCGATTTTCCCATAGAGAGTGCCCGCATCACTTATGAAGTGAAGGAGGCTGAGGACAAAGACTGGAACCAGGAATGGGAGGAACAGGGGTTTGAACCCATTTGTATCGACGACCAGATTCTCATCTACGACGCCAAACATCCCGACCTGCACCCTACTACCTCGCCCGACCATATAGAAATAGGTATAGAGGCGAAGCTTGCCTTTGGTACGGGCAATCATGAGACCACCCGTATGATCGTCTCTACCCTTCTTGGTATGAACTTAGCGAAGAAGCGCGTTCTCGACTGTGGTTGCGGTACGGGTATTCTCGGTATTGCCTGCGCCAAGATGGGTGCAAGCGAGATTGTGGGTTATGATATTGATGAATGGAGTGTGAACAATGCGCAGCATAATGCCCAACTGAACGGCGTTGACAATATGGAGGTACTCTTCGGCAATGCTTCGGTCATCAACCACATCAGCGGAATGTTCGATCTGGTGATGGCTAACATCAACCGCAACATCTTGTTGGCTGACATGAAGTCGTTCAGAAGCGTGCTCAACGAAGGCGGCTATCTGATACTGAGCGGATTCTATAACGAAGACATTCCCGTGCTGATAGAGAAAGCAGAGGAACTGGGACTGAGAGAGGTAAGCAGAAGAGACGACGAAGGCTGGGCGTGCCTTATTCTGACCACTCCATAAACTTGCGCTCGTTGTTGTTGGCTCCTATGCACAGCTGGCGCAAATCATAATAGCTGCCATTGTAGATATTGAAGTCGACATAACCCTTAATACCTGGCAACTTACCGGCATCGGTATGTTGCCAGAACTTCCATTTACCCTTGTATTGTACCTTGTCTACATAGTAGTGGGCTATCCAATAAGGATAGTCATCGAAAACAGGAGCACCAAGGTACTGCTCCTTAAATTTATAATAGGTGTAAATGATGGGCTTGACATGATAACGGTCTTCCACGATGTGAAGCCAAGTCAGCACATCGCGCTGGAATTCCTCCACACTCTTATCGGCAGGCTTGTGTTCTATATCGAGAACAGGAGGAAGGTCGCCTTCTGTAAGATGCACTTTATCGAGGAAGAAATAAGCCTGTTCGCGTGCCGACGACTTATTGCTCCAGAAGTGGTAAACGCCTCTGATAAAGCCATAATCGCGTGCCTGATTAAAGTTTTCTCTGAAATTCTCGTCAAGACGTGAGGAACCCTCAGTACTCTTGATAATGATAAAGCGCAGGGGACAACCTTTGATCATGGCGTCCTTGAGTTGTTCCCAGTCAATAGTGCCTTGATAATGCGAGATGTCGATGCCTCGTATTTCGTATCCGTCAGGATACTCGGCATCGCCATAAAGCGCACGCCAGCGGAACCCCGTAGGTCCCACAAAGAAATAATAAAACGCACCCACGTAGAGAAGCACAACAGCAATACCTCCTATCCACCATGCCCAGCGAGGGTATCGGCCAAAGAAGCCATGGCGGGTACGAGAAGTGCGACGGCGCCTGACGGGCTGTCGACTTGTTTTGCGTTTTTGTGGTTTACGTTGGGTTTGTACCATTTGGTTTTATGTGCTTTTATGAAGAAAAGCAAAGAGTGAAAAGCGAAGAACCGCATGGATTTAAAATAAAAGCATTTGAATTCTTCACTCTTCACTCTCCTTATTTTATAGGGTAACTTTATTTACCTTCCTGTTCCAGCTTCAGAGTCTTTGTGGTCTGATCACAAACCTCAGCAGGACCCCAGTACTGAATAGGACCAGGATAAACGTAAGAAGTTTCTCTTGCCCAAACATCACGCTTGGCAGCGAAAGCCTTGAATGGAGCACCATCAAGCTCGACGAGAGCCTTGCGGATAACAGGCTTCATCTCACCATTACGCTTCTCCATGTTCATCATCATGGTGATTGGCACACCTCCTGCCTTCCATTCATCGGTATTGGCTGTTGTGTTCTTTACGATGGCCATGTAACCAGTCTTGCCGTTGGCGATAAGCTGTGCAGCGCTGGTTCCAAGTGCGTAGCAGTAGTCTGCGTCAAAGTTGGATGGAGCAGCGCAACGACCTTCGTAACCGAAGAAGTGATGCTGAGCGGCAAACTTACCTACGTACTTGCCTTCCTTCTTCCATTCGTCCAACTTGGCAGCAACCATCTCAGAGAGCAACTTCTCTGTCTCGATGAGAGAAACCTGAACGTTTCCGTGTGGGTCGCGGTCGAGAGAGAGCTGACGGGCAACACCCTCAGGAAGAGTAGCGAATGTCTCGGCATTCTCCTTAGAGAGGTGAGCCAGAATGTACTCACGCTGAGCATCCTTGTCCAAATCCTTATAGTCAGCACCATGAGCAGCCAAGAGGTCGTTCAGTTCCTCAATAAGACGACCGATAGCAGGGATAAATTCTATCAATCCTTCAGGAATCAGCACAACACCGAAGTTGTTACCGTCAGCAGCACGGTCGGCTACTACCTGAGCGATATTCTCTACAATCTGATTCAATGTCATATCCTTGGCCTCTACCTCCTCAGAAACAAGGCAGATGTTAGGCTGTGTCTGAAGCGCGCACTCCAAAGCAATGTGAGAAGCCGAACGACCCATCAACTTGACGAAGTGCCAGTATTTACGTGCAGAATTGCAATCGCGCTCAATGTTACCAATCAACTCAGAATAAGTCTTGCAGGCTGTATCGAAACCAAAAGAAGTCTCAATCTGATCGTTCTTCAAGTCACCGTCGATAGTCTTAGGACAACCGATTACCTGTACACCACACTTCTTGGCAGCATAGTACTCAGCCAATACGCAGGCATTGGTATTAGAGTCGTCACCGCCGATGATAACAACAGCCTGGATGTCCAACTCGCGGATAATCTCCAAACCCTTGTCAAACTGGTCGGTCTTCTCCAACTTGGTGCGGCCAGAACCAATCATATCGAAACCACCAGTATTGCGGTAGTCGTTGATGAAGTCGGCTGTAATCTCCATATAGTTATGGTCAACCAAGCCACCAGGACCCATAAGGAAACCATAAAGGCGGTTGGCTGGGTTCAACTTCTTCAATGCATCAAAAAGACCGCAAATGACATTGTGACCGCCAGGAGCCTGACCGCCACTGAGGATAACACCCACGTTCATCTTAGTGTCGTGAGCCTCGTCACCAGGTACGAACTCTACGAGAGGCATACCATAAGTGTTAGGGAAGAGCTTCTTGATTTCTTCCTGATTGTCTACACTCTGAGTAGGAGCACCTTCTTTCACTTTTACGTTGCCCTGTAATCCTTTAGGGAGTTTAGGAAGGTAGGCTGCTCGTGCTAATTGCAATTCACTTTTTTCCATGTCTTTTAGAATTTATAATTTTTTATTTACTGAAACTTCAAAACATCTGCAAAAGTAATTTATTTTTTCCACATAAAGAAACAAATAAAGCTAAAAATGAGTTAAAGAGAACTTTTTTTTCATTCTTGTGCACGAATTACGAATAAAATTACTATCTTTGAGCATTGAAATCATATTGTCATTCATTTAAAGATAAAAACTATGGCTAATAAAAGAGATTTAAAACGTACAATCAATTACATCACCAGCGATATGTTCGCCGAGTGTGTAGCAGCTTCATTGTATAGCAGCAAACCAGCAGACGAAGACGTCGACGGCATTCTGACTGCTATTGTCATGATTCGCACAGACTTTATCTGCCGCGTGTCACATCCAGAGCCTGGCATGGAGCAGAAAAAGTACTATAAGAAGCTCATTGAAGACTTCAACAAGCAGGCTTGCGAAATTATTGACCAAATCAACAATTTGGATTAATTATTGGAAAGAATTCTGATTATTACATTATTATATAATATAAGTTTTCTAACCAAAAACTTCGAAACACACTGTAATGATTCAACAACTATCCAAATGGATACTCTATAAGCGCTTGGGATGGACCAAGGAGATTACCATAGCCCATCCCGAGAAGTATATTATCTGTCTTGCTCCACATACCAGCAACTGGGACCTCCTCATCGGACAACTCTACGCTCATGCCGAAGGAATCAAAAGCAACTTCCTGATGAAGAAGGAATGGTTCTTCTGGCCATTGGGACCCATCTTCCGCAAGATGGGAGGAATACCGGTATGGCGAAGCAAGCACACCAGCATGACCGACAACCTGGCTGAGGAAGCCCGCAAGCGAGACCACTTCTGTCTCTGCATCACACCCGAGGGAACCCGTTCGCTCAACCCCGACTGGAAGAAGGGATTCTACTTCATTGCCCTCAAGGCAGGTATTCCTATCCTGCTCTATGGCGCAGACTATCAGAAACGGCTCATTACGTGCACCAAGCAGATTATACCATCTGGCGACCTGGATGCCGACATGCGAGAAATCAAGTTGTACTTCAAAGACTTCAAGGGAAAGAAGCCCGAGAAGTTTACGATAGGCAACATATAAAAACTCTGATGAAAGAAAAACTCTACATGATACGACTGTTGACTTGCAGTTTAGCTGCATGCTCATTCCTTTCCTTGCCCGTCGCAGCTCAGTCTGTGACGGGCAAGGTATACCTTGACGGCAACACAAGAGCATGGGAAGATATCAACTACGAGGGAGACCCATGGGTCTTCAACATGTCTCGTCCCTACTTTGTAACGCGTGGACTGCAGAACAGACACCTCTCGGTATGGGCATCGCACGGAAGATATTATGATGGAGACCAGAGAAGATGGAAATGGCAACGCCCCAACCTCTTCGGCACTACCGAGGACCTCTTCACGCAAACCATCGTGGTGCCCTACCTCATACCCATGCTGCAGAATGCCGGAGCCATTGTCTTCACTCCACGTGAGCGTGACTGGCAGAAGCATGAAGTGATCGTCGACAACGATGATGCCTTCAAACGCCCGTATTATGTTGAGACCGTCAACGGTAAAAAATGGAAAGACTGTGATTCCATAGGTTTCGCTGCCAGAAGAAGATATTATGAAGACAATCAGAATCCCTTTACCGACGGAACTGTAAGGAAGGCAAAAGCCACCAAGAAGAAGAACCATAGCGAGATAAGCTATCAGCCCGACCTGCCCGAAGCAGGCAAGTATGCTGTCTACGTAAGCTACCAAAGTCTGCCCAAGAGTGTGACCGACGCGAAATACATCGTCTACCACAAGGGAGAAGCAACCGAGTTTTCCGTCAACCAGCGCATGGGCGGAGGAACATGGGTCTACTTGGGCACATTCGACTTTGACAAGGGCTGCAATACACTCAACCGTGTGGTGGTAACCAATCAAGCTTCCAAACGAGGAGTGGTGACCAGTGATGCCGTACGTTTTGGTGGCGGCATGGGCAACATCCTGAGGGGCAACAACTCGAGCGGTATGCCCCGCTGCCTCGAAGGAGCACGATACTATGCACAGTGGGCAGGTGCTCCCTATCATGTATACGGAGGAAGAAAAGGAGCCAATGACTACGCCGACGACATCAACACACGCTCGCTGATGACCAACTGGTTGGGAGGCGGAAGTCCCTATATGCCTGCGCTTCAGGGCAAGAAGGTTCCTATAGAACTCTCACTTGCCGTACACAGCGACGCGGGTTACAACAAGGACGGAAAGACAACCTGGGGCTCCCTGGCCATCTGCACCACCAACTTCAACGACGGCATGCTGAACAGCGGCATCTCGCGCATGACATCCAAGGACTTGGCCAAGGCTTTGCTCAAGAATCTGGTCAGCGACCTTAGACAGCAGTATGGCGAATTCTCAGAGCGTTATCTCTGGGACCGCAACTACTCCGAAACCCGTTTGCCCGAAGTTCCTGCCGCCATCATCGAGACCCTGTCGCACCAGAGTTTCCCCGACATGAAGATTGGTCAGGACCCGATGGGCAAATTCACCATAGCACGCTCGCTCTATAAGACCATCTTGAGATATGTATGCACCAACCACGGTCTGCCATATGTAGTTCAACCCCTTGCACCCAACAATTTCTCGGTAGAGATTGATGCCCAAGGAACAGCCCACCTGTCATGGAGTCCACAGACCGACCGCAGCGAGCCTACTGCCCAGCCTACATCGTATATTCTGTATACAGCTATGGGTAAAGGAGGCTTTGACAACGGACAGATCATTAAGCGAGCCTCTTGCAGCATGAACTTGAAGCCGGGCGAACTCTATACTTTCAAGGTGGCGGCTATCAACAGCGGTGGGGAGAGTTTCCCAACCGAGAAACTTTGTGCGCGATACGAGCCAGCAGCCACCAAGACGGTCTTGATCGTCAACAACTTCCATCGGTTGGCAGCGCCTCAGGTCATCGACAACGACTCCCTGCAAGGATTCGACATGGAACAAGACCCTGGCGTAAGCTATGGATTGACGGCAGGATGGAGTGGTAAGCAACTTGTCTTCGACCGACAGAGGATGGGCAACGAGAGCAGTTCCGGCTTGGGCTATTCTGGCAACGAACTGGCAGGAGACTTCATTGCCGGCAACGATTTCAGTTATGTGGAAGAACATGCTCGCAGTATAGCTGCCAGCCAAAAATACAATGTGGCAAGCTGTTCGAGTGAATGTGTCGCAGCAGGAAAGGTGAAGATGAATGCCTACCCTGTAGTCGACCTCATCAATGGTTTGGAACGCTACGACGGTTACACACCCACCTATTACAAATCGTTCACCCATACCCTGCAGCAACGGCTCAAGGCTTATACACAGGGAGGCGGAGCCTTGCTGGTAAGCGGTTCCTATATAGGCAGCGACATGACCACACCCGATGAGAGGAACTTCCTGAGCGATGTGCTGAAAGTAAGTTATCCAACCAATGACAGCATCACACAGACTACCGACAGCGTATCGGGCTTAGGTCTACGTTTCGCTTATTACAACACGCTCAATGACAGGCATTATGCTGCCACACATCCCGATGTACTCTTGCCGACAACGACAGTTGGTACCGCTCCCTTCAGCGCCATGGTTTACACATCAGGCAGTAGTGCTGCAGTAGCATACAGGGGAAATGACTATCGCTCATTCACCATGGGGTTTCCCCTCGAATGTATCAACGAGGAAAAGACTCGCACAAGCATCCTCTTGGGAATACTCCGTTTTCTGACAGAGTAGGAACAGAGGCGCTAAGTTTGCGCTTGTGTAAGCTAAAGATAAAAGTTCAATAAAGATAAAAACAACAACATAAAAACAGAAAGACTATGTACAAAATTCAAGCAAACCAGTCAGGCACACGCTCTATAGAAGTGAGCGACCTGCACCTTGAGACCATCGACAAATACCAGTTGCTCCGCAACCTCGTAGACAGCAACGGCATCATCGACGAGGGAGTATTGGAGAAACTCAAGCTCAACGTACGTGCCCTGCTCGAAGCGGACAACTGCCAGGACAAGGCATTGCTCGACTTGTGTCTCGACGTCATCTACAACAGTAACATGAAAGCACTCGGCCTTCACAACCTCGTCCTGCTCTATGTGGACTGGCTCGACAAACGTGCCGCCAACGAGGCAGAAGACACAAACGCAATAACAGACTAAAACGTAAGAATGGAATACAGACTGACAGATTTTCTGCCTACCACTAAGAAGGAATGCGAACTGCGAGGATGGGATCAGCTCGATGTCATCCTCTTCTCGGGTGATGCCTACGTGGATCATCCATCCTTCGGTCCTGCCGTCATAGCACGCACGCTCGAAGCTCATGGATACAAAGTAGCCATCGTACCTCAACCCGACTGGCATGGTGACTTTAGAGATTTCAAGAAACTGGGACGTCCCCGTCTCTTCTTTGGAGTCTCGCCAGGCGCAATGGACTCGATGGTAAACCGCTACACAGCCAATCGGCGTATGCGCAGCGAGGATGCTTTCAGTCCAGACTCACGTCACGACATGCGCCCCGACTATCCTTCTATCGTCTACACACAGATTCTCAAGAAACTCTATCCCGATGTTCCTGTATCATTGGGCGGCATTGAAGCCTCCATGCGCCGCATCAGTCATTATGACTACTGGCAGGATAAGCTGAAGAAATGTATTCTTTGTGATTCGGGTGCCGACATCATCCTCTATGGTATGGGTGAGAAGTCTATCATTGCCTTGGCCGAAGCACTCGACAGCGGTCGCACAATCAAGGAGATAAGAGACATTCCGCAGACAGTCTTTCTCTGTCGCGAGGACGAGATCCCCGGCGGTATCAAGGAAGATGACATCATGCTGCACAGCCATGAGGAATGCCTGCAGAACAAGAAAGGACAAGCAGAGAATGTACGTCATCTGGAAGAAGAATCGAACAAGGTTCATGCCCAGCGCATGATCCAGCCCGTGGATGGCAAGGTGGTGGTGGTCAATCCTCCATTTCCTACCATGACAACGGAGGAACTCGACGCCTCCTTCGACCTTCCCTATACCCGATTGCCTCACCCTAAATACAAAGGTAAGACCATACCTGCCTACGAGATGATCAAGTTCTCGGTCAACCTTCACCGTGGCTGTTTCGGTGGCTGTTCCTTCTGCACCATCTCTGCACATCAGGGCAAGTTTGTAGTTTGCCGCAGCAAGGAAAGCATCCTCAAGGAGGTGAAAAAGATTATCCAGATGCCCGACTTCAAGGGTTATCTGAGCGACCTCGGCGGACCATCAGCCAACATGTATGGAATGCATGGCAATAACCTCAAGGCATGTGAGAAGTGCAAACGACCTTCCTGTGTGAACCCACAGATTTGTCCCAACCTCAACACCGACCACAGCAAACTGCTCGACATCTATCATGCCGTGGATGCTCTGCCCGGCATCAAGAAGAGTTTTATCGGCAGTGGTGTGCGCTACGACCTGTTGTTGCACAAGAGCAAGGATGAGAAGATCAATGCCGCAGCCCGTCAGTACACCCGCGAACTCATTACCAAGCATGTGAGTGGTCGACTCAAAGTGGCACCAGAGCACACCAGCCCAGAAGTACTGAAGTTCATGCGCAAGCCGTCATTCGACCTGTTCTATGAGTTCAAGCGCATCTTCGATCGCATCAATAAGGAGGAAGGACTCAACCAGCAGATCATCCCTTACTTCATCAGTTCGCATCCCGGCTGTCATGAGGAGGATATGGCTGAGTTGGCTGTCATCACCAAAGGACTCGATTTCCATCTGGAGCAGGTGCAGGACTTCACTCCTACACCCATGACCATCTCTACCGAGACTTGGTATACTGGCTATGATCCCTACACGCTCGAACCGGTGTTCAGCGCTAAGACTCCAAAGGAAAAACTTGCCCAGCGCATGTTCTTCTTCTGGTACAAGCCTGAGGAGCGTCGAGCTATTGAGTCAGAATTGAAGCGCATTGGCCGTTCCGACCTGATAGCCAAGCTCTACGACAAACCATTGAGAGGTGGAAAAGGCAGAATGTCTCAAGCTCATTACGACGACAAGCCCATTGGCTCTACTTACGACAATCCAGGAGTAGGACGTGGATCCAAAGGCAAGCGTGGCAGCAACCGACAGGAGAATCAGCGTGGAGCCTACAGACAAGACTCACAACGAGGCGGCTATCGTCAGAATGTACAGAGAGGAAAAAACGAATATGCTCCAAAGGGTTATGGCAACGTGGGTTGTTACGACGAAGAGAAATATCTCAATGATGGCAAACCGCTGAACGGAAAGTCTGCCAACATACGTGATGTTGTGGCAGCTGCCAGGGCCGAATTGCACGAAGCCAAAGCCAAGGGTGCCGGCTTCTTCAAAGGCAAAAAGAAGAAAAGCTTCAATCCCAACTTCGACAGCAACAACCGAAACAAAAGAGGAAAGAAATAAAGGAGTTTCATAAAACACCCGTGCGCAAGTATTCCAATAATTACAAATGATATTTGTTGGAATACTTGCGCTTGGCTTTTACTGGTGCACCATGAAAACCACCACCAATACTTCCGCCACTAAAGCCTCGGCTGCCGCCAGCCACGCCACAATAGTCAGCCCACCGCGCACGGATACGGTCTACATAGTCGGCAGTTTCCAAACCACGCATATATCCATATTTCACTACTGGGTCGCTGTAATAAGCAGGCTGAGACAATCGCAATACAAACTCGCGTACATCACCCCAGTTGTATGCATTCCTGCCATGTTTACGTGCCAAAGACATGGCATCACGCACATGATGGAATCCACCATTATAGGCAGCTAAGGCGAAAAGTATACGCTGCGATGGGTCTCCGACATCAGCGAAATGCCCCTGCAGTTCAGCCATGTATCTTGCAGCAGCAGCCACATTAGCCTCAGGTTCATGCACCTGACTCATGGGCAAACCTAAGTGAGCGGCTGTAGAAGGCATAATCTGCATCAGTCCGCAGGCGCCAGCCCACGACTTTGCATTCGGGTCGAAGCAACTCTCCTGATAACACTGGGCAGCCATCAGTCGCCAGTCCATACGGGCAGCTCCGGCATACATCTGGAATAATCTGTCGTATTTAGATATCACACCTTTAGAACGATTGAGGAAAGGAGAGTAAACATGACGGCTGATGCTGCGTGAAGAAAGCAAGAAACTCTCCTCCAGTTTCACCTCTGCTATCATCTTAGGATTGAACCAACTGTTGAGGGTATCGGCAAGACTCTTGTTGCCAGCAGCTACCGACCATTGTTCATCATCCGTTTTCACACCACAGAAGAGCAATCCGCCCTTCGCCTTCACACGAGCCAAAGGTACGGCTATCAGGTCGCCTTCGCCTTTCTGCAACTTACTCACCATTTCAGCCGTGTCCTTACATTCCTCCACACGTAACGACACACCAATCTGTTGCGCGAACTTCTCGCATAACAGATATTGCAATCCCATTCCATGCCCATGATAATCATAATAGGTGGTAGGTCCATTCACGGTCAGCATGATGAGTTCACCACCCGACACGATATCATCGAGCGACAAACCCTTGCCTTGAGACTGAGGAGCAGGCTCATCAGAAACCTCTACTTCCCCCACGGGCGTACCCCATGGAGTAAGCTCTGGTTGTTCCTTTTTTGAGGAGCAACCCAAGAGCATAAAACCTGCAACAAATACAAATAAATATTCTTTCTTCATGTTTAATGCTACAAAAGTACAAATATTCTTGCATATTCGGGCAAAAATCTGTACTTTTGCATTGATTTTTAATAAAAATGAAGAAATATGTTACGAATAGCAGTGCAGTCAAAGGGTCGTCTCTTCGATGACACCATGAATCTTCTCTCGGAAGCAGACATTAAAGTAAGTGCCTCGAAGCGTACGCTCTTGGTACAGTCAACCAATTTCCCTATCGAGGTGCTCTATCTTCGCGATGATGATATACCTCAGAGCGTGGCATCAGGAGTAGCCGATATCGGTATCGTTGGCGAGAACGAATTTGTAGAACGTGGCGAGAACGCTCAGATTATCGACCGTCTGGGTTTCAGCAAGTGTCGCCTGAGCCTTGCCATTCCTAAGAAGATCGACTATACCGGTCTGAAATGGTTCGACGGCAAGAAGATAGCCACCTCCTACCCCAACATCCTTAGCAACTTCATGAAGAAGAACGGCATCAACGCCGACATTCATGTCATCACAGGTTCTGTAGAAATCAGCCCCGGTATCGGTTTGGCAGATGGTATCTTCGATATTGTCAGCTCAGGCTCTACCCTTATCAGCAACAACCTGGCTGAAGTAGAGGTCGTGATGAAGAGCGAGGCTCTCCTCATCGGCAACTGGAACATGGACGAGCAGAAACATCAGATTCTCAACGAGATGCTGTTCCGCTTTGAGGCAGTACGTTCAGCCCAGGACAAGAAATACGTGATGATGAATGCCCCTAAGGATAAAATTGATGCCATCACTGAGGTGTTGCCAGGTATCAAGAGTCCTACCATCATCCCTCTTGCCGACGAGAATTGGTGCTCTATCCATACCGTTCTCGACGAGAAGCGTTTCTGGGAAATTATCGGTAAGCTGAAGGAATTGGGAGCACAGGGCATCCTGGTAACTCCTATCGAGAAAATGATTTTGTAACAACCACTTGCAAATATCTTTGCATAAATAGTAAACCGAAGTTTCGCATGTGGTTCAAGTACGGGCTGAAGGCCCAAAAGCTCCTAGCCCAGGGCATCGCCCTGGGTATAATGGCAATCAGCAATGCGCCCTGTAAGGGCAACAGCTTTATATATTGCCTGGAGTTTTAAAGCTTTTGCCCTTACAGGGCGACAGGTTACCGCCCCAAACAACCCAGGGCGATGCCCTGGGCTAAGAGTTTCTGCCCTTTCAGGGCGTGTGGGGCTTACTTGCGAAACTTGAATATATAAAACTTAAATTGGAATGAAGGTAATAAAGTATCCTGCAAAGGAAGAATGGAAGGAACTCGTTAAGCGTCCGCACCTCGATGTATCGCAGCTCAATGCGACTGTTGAGGGAGTTTTGGAAGACGTAAGAAATCATGGCGATGAAGCCGTGAAGCGCTATGAAGAGAAATTCGACCATGCCCATCTCGACAGTTTGTCTGTATCCGAGGCTGAGATGGACGAAGCAGAACACATGGTGTCGGCTGAGCTTAAACATGCACTGGAGCTCGCCCATCATAACATTGCCCGATTCCATGAAAGTCAGAAGTTTGAAGGAAGCAAGGTGGAAACCTGCCCTGGCGTGGAGTGCTGGCAGAAAAGTGTCGCCATACAGAAGGTGGGTCTCTATATACCTGGAGGTACAGCTCCTCTTTTCTCTACCGTACTGATGCTTGCCACACCAGCCAAGATAGCTGGTTGCGAGGAGATAGTTCTCTGTACCCCTCCTAACGCAGAAGGTAAAGTAAACCCAGCCATCCTCATGGCCGCCAAGATAGCCGGAGTCAGCAAGATTTTCAAGGCAGGTGGTGTTCAGGCTATCGGTGCCATGGCTTATGGTACAGAGAGTGTGCCAAAGGTGTATAAAATCTTTGGTCCTGGCAACCAGTTTGTGATGGCAGCCAAGCAGCATGTCTCACTACACGATGTGGCGATAGACATGCCAGCTGGTCCATCAGAGGTTTGTGTCATTGCCGATGAAAGCAGCAACCCTGTCTTTGTCGCTGCCGACCTGTTGTCGCAGGCGGAACATGGTTTCGACTCTCAGGTGTTCTTCATTACCACCTCCGAGGAGATGATTTCTAAGGTGGTAAAAGAGGTTGAACAACAGTTGGAGCGTTTGCCACGTAAGGAGATGGCACACACATCGTTAGACAACTCGAAGTTCATCCTCGTCAAAGACAAGCAGGAGGCCATTGATCTGAGCAATGCCTATGCTCCCGAGCATCTCATCATAGCCACAAGCGACTACGATCAGTTGGCAGAGAAGGTGGTGAATGCAGGAAGTGTATTCTTAGGCAACTATGCCTGTGAGAGTGCCGGCGATTATGCCAGCGGTACCAATCACACCTTGCCGACTCATGGCTATGCCTTGGCATATAATGGTGTAAATCTCGACAGCTACAATCGCAAAATCACATTCCAGCATCTCAGCAAGGAAGGCATCCGAAGCATCGGCAAGGCTGTAGTCACAATGGCAGAAAATGAACAGCTCGAAGCCCACGCCAACGCCATGCGACTGAGAGTGGAAAGCCTTGGTGAAAGGTAAAAAGGTAAAAAAGTAAAAAGTAAAAAGGTAAAGAAGCGTTTCATATGCTTTTTTACCTTCAAATTTCTGACAAAATCATAATGAAAGAACTGAAACAACTTTGCCGAGAGAACATATGGAACTTGGCACCCTATAGTTGCGCCCGCAATGAGTTTAGTGGTCGCACAGCCCGCGTCTTCCTCGACGCTAATGAGAATCCATACAACGACCCATACAACCGCTATCCAGACCCCTTGCAACTCGAATTGAAGAAACAGCTCAGTAAAGTGAAGGGCGTGGCAGAAGACAAGATCTTCTTGGGCAATGGTTCAGATGAGGCCATCGATTTGGTTTACAGAGTGTTCTGTCGACCAGGTAAGGACAATGTAGTGGCCATAACTCCCACTTATGGTATGTATGAAGTATGTGCCGACATCAATGACGTGGAATACCGCCCAGTATTGCTCAACGAGCAGTTCCAGACCACAGCCGACCATCTCTTAGCAGCCTGCGACGAGAATACTAAGGTTATCTGGATATGCAGTCCCAACAATCCAACCGGCAATCTCATCTCACCCGACACCATTGATGGTGTATTGTCACGCTTCGACGGCATCGTAGTAGTCGATGAAGCCTATGGCGACTTTGCCAAGACCCGCCCCTACCGCCTGCAGCTGGCAAAATATCCAAACCTTATCGTGCTCAACACGATGAGTAAGGCATGGGGTTGTGCTGCCATCCGTCTGGGCATGGCATTTGCCAGCAAGCAGATAGTAGATATATTCAATAAGGTGAAATACCCTTACAACATCAACCTCCTCACCCAGCAGCAGGCACTCGAGGTTCTGAAAGATCCCTATCAGGTAGACGACTGGGTGAAGACCATTCTGCAGGAACGGGGCAAGGTGATGGCAGCCTTCACCGACCTGCCTATCTGCCAGAAGGTGTACCCCACAGAAGCCAACTTCTTCCTCGCAAAGATGACAGATGCTACAGCCATCTATAACTATTTGGTCAATCAGGGCATCATTGTGCGCAATCGCAACAATGTGCAACTTTGTGGCAACTGTCTGCGTATCACAGTCGGCAAAAAGAGCGAAAATATCGACCTTTTGGCTGCACTCCGCCAGTATTGAGAAAAAAAGCCATGCTCCTTTACAACAAATTACACAATTTAGAGTTATTAAATAATAGGAATAGAATATAAATAGCATAATTATTTCAAAATAGCATACGAATAACAATGAAGAAATATATCATTTTTGCGCTCATGCTGCTGTCTACAAGTTCAGTTATGGCACAGTCAGGCATGACGGATGATCAAGTGATGAGTTTTGTAGCCAAGGAGCATAATGCAGGCACCTCTAATTCGCAGATTGTCACCAAGCTGATGCAGCGTGGTGTCGACATTTCTCAGATTCGCCGAGTACGTGAGAAGTATGAGAAGATGCAGAAGCAAGGTTCTTTGGCCAGTGCTACCGACCGCACAGGAAATACAAGTCGTCTGCGCAGCAATAATGGCAAGACACGTTCCGACTATGGAAAACAGTCCGACAAAGAGGCTGCCAACTACTCCAACTATCGTGTGCAAGCCCAGCGCGACTATTCTTACAGACACACTTACGACAGCAATGACGAGGAATATGGCGACATGCAGAACGAGTTGAATGGCATTGTGCCCGATTCCACACAGATGCTCAAACAGTTGTTGGCTCAGCAGGCTAAAGATAAACATCGCGTTTTCGGCCGTGACATCTTCAATAACAAGGAGTTAAGCTTCGAGCCTAACATGAACATCGCTACCCCACAGAACTATCGTCTGGGGCCAGGCGATGCAGTTATCATTGATATTTACGGAGCATCTCAGCGCACCATTCAGAGCACAGTTTCTCCCGATGGCGAAGTAACCATCGAGGGTTATGGCCCTGTCAATGTCAGTGGACTGACTGTAGCACAAGCCAATGCCCGCTTACGCAACACACTCGGAAGCCGTTATCGCAGCAGCCGTGTGAAACTGACAGTAGGCCAGACCAAGACCATCATGGTCAATGTGATGGGCGAAGTAAAGGCACCGGGTACCTATACCCTATCAGCCTTTGCCACTGTGTTCCATGCCCTGTATATGGCAGGAGGCACCAACAACCTCGGAACCCTGCGCAACATCAAGGTTTATCGTCACAATCGACTTGTAACCGTAGTAGATATCTACGACTATATTCTCAACGGCAAACTGACAGGCAACGTTCGCTTGGCCGATAATGATGTCATCGTGGTAGGCCCATACGACTGCTTGGTCAACATCAGCGGAAAGGTAAAGCGCCCTATGTTCTACGAGATGAAGAAGAACGAGAGCCTAAACTCCGTACTCAAGTATGCCGGTGGTTTTACAGGAGATGCCTATACCAAGGCCGTTCGCGTGAATCGTAAGACAGGCAGAGAGTATTCAGTATTCAACGTAGAAGAATTCGATTACGCCAACTTCCGTATAGCTGATGGCGACTCTGTTAGCGTTGACTCTATCCTGCCACGTTATGCCAATACCGTAGAAATCAAAGGAGCTGTGTTCCGTCCCGGCATGTACAACTTGGGCGAACAGATCAACAGCGTTCGCACTCTCGTAGAACATGCAGAGGGACTTACCGAGGAAGCATTTACAGCCCGTGCCGTAATGCATCGCATGAAGACCGACCGCTCTTTGGAGGTAATCAGCGTCGATATTGCAGGCATCATGAGTGGTAAGGTGGCCGACATCCCATTGAAGGAGAATGATGTACTCTTCATCCCTACCCGTCAGGACAAAATGATAGAACGCACCATCACAATCCGAGGCGAAGTAAACTATCCTGGCACATACAAGTATGCCGACAATGAGACCATCGAGGACTTCGTTCTTCAGGCAGGCGGACTCACCGACAAGGCATCTGTAGTGAAAGTCAACGTAAGCCGTCGAGTCAACAATCCGAAGGCATTGCGTCCTGACAGCATCATTGCCAAGAGTTTCGAACTCACCTTGAAGGACGGTTTCGTTATCGACGGCACACCAGGCTTTACCCTGATGCCATTCGATGAGGTTTATATCCGCAAAAATCCAAGTTATACAGAACAGCAAAATGTAAGTATCGAAGGAGAGGTTGTGTTCCAAGGTGCCTACACCATGACCAAGTGCCCTTCACGTCTGAGCGACCTGTATCACATGGCAGGCGGTGCTACCGACCATGCCTACATCAAGGGAGCCCGTCTTCTTCGCCGCACCAATCAGGCTGAACGCGACCTGATGTACGCTATCTATAAAAAGGAACGCGAAAACCAGCAGAAGAACCTCCTTCAGTTGGCTGCCAGCAGCAACAATGGCTCCGCCATACAGCAGTCAGCCGAAAGTGCCAAAAATGCAGAACTTGAGAAGTTCAATATTCCAGACGAATACCCAGTAGGAATCGACTTGGCAGAAGCACTCAAGAATCCTGGCTCTGACGAAGACTTGGTATTGCGTGAGGGCGACCGCCTCATCGTACCACAGTACGACGGAACCGTTAAGATCAATGGAGCTGTTATGTTCGCCAACACTGTGGCATACGTCAAGGGCAAGCGAGCAAGCTATTATATTGATGAAGCTGGTGGTTTCGTATCTGATGCAGTGAAGAGCAAGGCATACGTCATCTATATGAATGGCAAGGTGGCAAAGGTAAGTCAAGGAGCCCGCATCCAGCCAGGTTGCGAAATCGTTGTACCATCCAAGTTGAAGCGTAAGATGAGTGTTGCCGAAACCATGAGCCTTGGTTCAAGCATGTCGAGCATCGCCGCCATGATAGCTACCATCGCCAATATGACGAAGTAAGAGCATGACACCTCAAACGAAGGAGTCATTCTTATGAAATATCCTATGCGTTGGTTAATGGGATAAGTTGTGATGAATAACTAAAGAAATTATGGAAGCAATCAAGAGATTACCAATAGGAATATCCGACTTCAAGACCCTACAGAGAAGTCAAAAGTATTTTGTTGACAAAACAATGTACTTGCCATTATTAGAGAAGATTTCAAATTTTCTCTTCTTGATACGTCCACGTCGTTTTGGCAAGAGTTTGTTTTTGTCAATGGTAGCCGATTACTTCGATTGCGCCAACAAAGATATCGAAAAAGAATATCAAGGCACATGGATAGAAACACATCCTTTAGAATCAAAAGGCAAGTTTCAGATTTTGCAATTCGACTTTTCCCAGGTTTTGGACAGAGTAGAGAATCTTGAGGTCGACTTCAACACATACTGTTGCAGTTGTCTGAATCAATTTGTTCAAAAATACCAGAACTATTATACAAAAGACACGGTAGAATGGGCTTTGGCAGCCACTACTTCCAAGGACAAAATCAACATTCTGTCCAAAGAAGCCAAGGAGCGAGGCTATCATCTTTATCTCATCATTGACGAATACGACAACTTCACCAACACCGTTCTCAATGAGTTGGGCGAGGATACCTATCATAACATGACCCACAGCAGTGGTTTTTACCGCAATGCCTTCAAGATATTCAAACCGAACTTCGAGCGTATTCTCTTTATGGGTGTCAGTCCTATCACCCTCAACGATTTGACCAGTGGCTTCAACATCGCCACCAACATCAGCCTTCATCCATGGTTCAACATGATGTTAGGCTTCAGCGAAGAAGAAGTACGCCAAATGATATCCTACTACATATCTGTAGGACTTATCAAAACGAATGATACTATTGGAGTCACCATCAGTGAGGATGAAAAGATCAATGCGATTATAGCAGAGATGAAACCATGGTACGACAACTACTGCTTTTCAGAAGACAGATACAATATCGATCCGAGCATGTACAACAGCAACATGGTACTCTACTATCTCAACAACCTCATCACAACAGGAAAAGCTCCCAAGGAGATGGCAGATCCAAGTTGTCGTACAGATTATGCCAAGTTGAAGAACCTCGTAAGGCTCGACCATCTGGATGGCGACCGCAAAGGAGTCTTGATGAAGATTGCCGAGAAAGGCTTTATTGATGCCTCTATTGCTGATTCTTTTGCAGCAGAGGAAGTAATGAATCCTGACCGTTTCGTCAGCCTATTGTACTACTATGGAATGTTGACTATTGGAGGAACCGACCTTGATGCACTTCATCTTGTCATTCCCAACAACACCATCCGCAAGATGTATTACGACTTTCTGGTAGAACAGTTTCAGACATTGCATAGCTTAGATCTCAATGACTTATCAGCAATGTACCGTAAGGCAGCACAAGAAGGAGAATGGCAACCTCTATTTGAATATCTTTCCAGTTCATACAGGAAAGACAGCAGCATCAGAAATACATAGCAGATACAAATATTCAAAGTCTATCCGCAGGAACACAACTTCACGGAATATACCTCATATTCCAGCAAGGTAATGCGACAGAGATAGGAGAAATATAAAATATCTGAATCAAAACAAAATAAATCAGATATTTTTGCATTATATATATAAATACACATATAATATTCATGCCAAGAGGATGCCAAAAGACAAATGAGACTGTAAATGAGACTGTAAATGAGACTGTAAATGAGACTGTAAATGAGACCGCCACCCGACAAGTACCCGACAAGCTCAGAGCTCACCTCATCATCCTAAGCAGAAATACTTGCTTACAGAGAAGGGAAAGGAACGCCTTGAAAGAGAAGATGGCAAACATTTCACAAAATAACAGCATATGTATACCAATTATATAATAAAATAAAGACAAGATTATGGATTTACATACATTAATACAAGCACAGATGGAGCTGATGGGCAACGACCAACCAGTTGCTTCTTCCGGTCTTCACGGTGCTACAAGAAGAGACGTAATAGAACAAGCAATTGAATATCTCCAAAAATCATTAGCCAACACCGAACGCGACGAGCCTTCCGGATATGGCTATCGCATAAATGTAGAGATCTTCAAAAAAGGGAAGCCAAGATTCTAATCACAGCAAATCCCGACACAAGACTTTAAGAAAATCCACAAGGAGGGTTCTGCTTTTTATGACTTAGAGAGCGAATGGACGTTATCATCCAAACTTCTAACTACATCTACATCATAGAATGTAAATTAGACGGAAGTGCAGAAGAAGCACTGCAGCAGATAGAATCAAAAAACTATGCTGCTCCTTTCACTATGGATAAGCGAAATATTATCAAACTCGGCATCAACTTCTCAAGCAAGACAAGAGGAGTCGAGAGTTGGAAGGTGGGATAATTCAGGCATTGTTTCATTTTAGACTATTGCGAAATAAAAGACAGCAGAGATTGGAAAGATATAAACATTAGCAAGAGGGAGTGTCATAAGTCTGTGACGCACCCTTTTTTATTTTTTCATCTTTCCTCTAACACGAAAAAAGAAAATTTCATTTTTATTTACAACAAAGCCCAAACTTTCACAAGCTCGGGCTTTGTCTTTCCGCAAAAAAATATGTATCTTTGCAGAAAACTTCTTAAAGTATGGCAAAGATACAAATAAAATCTGAA
>OIWT01000265.1_pt1 | contig 76166 bp, 75 predicted proteins | sample 1587701 | NCBI WGS metagenome assembly OIWT01 (sample SAMEA3888904, study PRJEB22519) | human gut metagenome | biome: human gut; feature: human-associated habitat; material: faeces | place: Denmark | collected 2009
TTTGGCTCGAATTCGGGTGCTCCGCACTTTAATTAATTCAATCGCCAAAAATCTTAACAAACTGTAAATCTGCCTGCGCTTTTATTCTTTTTACAAAAAACTTGACATTCAGGCTACTTAACAATGATAAGTTTGTAATCTATATTTTAATGATGGAAAAGCCTGATTCCTGTAAATGCCATTGCCATTCCGTAGGTGTCTGCGGTCTGGATTACCTGGTCGTCGCGTACTGAGCCGCCAGGCTGGGCAACTACTGTTACGCCGGATTTTCGGGCGCGCTCAATGTTGTCTCCGAACGGGAAGAATGCGTCCGAGCCGATTGCGACATCTGTGTTCTTGTCGAGCCATGCGCGTTTTTCTTCGCGTGTGAAAACAGCCGGTTTTGTCTTGAAGAATTTCTGCCATTTTCCTTCTGCAAGAACATCCTCGTATTCTTCGCCGATGTAAACATCTATTGTGTTGTCGCGGTCTGCGCGTTTGATTCCGTCAACAAATTCAAGTCCAAGAACCTGCGGGCTTTGTCGCAGCCACCAGTTGTCCGCTTTTTGTCCTGCAAGTCGTGTGCAGTGAACGCGGCTCTGCTGTCCGGCTCCGATTCCTATTGCCTGTCCGTCTTTTACGTAGCAGACAGAATTTGACTGTGTGTATTTTAAGATTATCAGCGAAATCACAAGGTTCATTCTGTCTTCTTCGCTCATATTCTTGTTTTTAGTAACAATGTTTGAAAGGCAGCTTTCGTCGATTTTAAGGAAGTTGTGCCCCTGTTCAAAAGTAACGCCGAAAACCTGCTTTTTTTCAAGCGCGGCAGGAACGTAGTCTGAATCTATCTGGATTACGCAGTAATTTCCGTTTTTCTTTGCCTTTAAGATTTCAAGGGCTTTCTCTGAATATCCCGGAGCGATGATTCCGTCTGAAACTTCTTTTTTTATAAGAAGGGCGGTTGCCTCGTCACATTCGTCCGAAAGGGAGATAAAATCACCAAAACTTGACATTCTGTCTGCGCCGCGGGCGCGCGCATAGGCCGAAGCTAAAGGTGAAAGCTCGACTCCGTCTGTAAAATAAATTTTCTTCAAAGTGTCTGAAAGTGGTTTTCCGACTGCTGCTCCTGCCGGGGAAACGTGCTTGAATGATGTTGCCGCAGGAAGTCCGGTTGCTTCCTTTAGTTCCTTTACAAGCTGCCAGCCGTTCAATGCGTCCAGCAGATTGATATATCCTGGTTTTCCGTTTAAAACTGTGATTGGCAAATCAGTTCCGTCTTCCATAAAAACCCTTGCCGGCTTCTGGTTCGGGTTGCATCCATATTTTAATTGTAGTTCATTCATAAGTTTAGAATACTTTAATATGTGAAAATAATAAATAGCGTGAATTTGCAGTTTTTTTTGAAAATATTCTGAAAGAACGCTTCCGGCAGATTTCAATTTGCTCCAGACGGATTTGGCTCGCGCTCCGCTTGTAAAGATTCGGGTGCTCCGCACTTTAATTTGCTTAATCGCCAAAAGTCTTCGTAAATTGCCCTCTGCCTGCGCTATTATTTCATTTTGTAAAAACTGCAGATTCATGCAGTTTTTTTTAATAAAACCTATTGACTTAGTGGGAAATTAAATTTATTATCTGATTATCAAATTAAATTATCTTTTTTATAGGAGGAACGCAATGAAAGTTTATTTTGAAAAACTTGTAAGAGAAAACTTTAGAAACGGAGTCATGCGTTCCTTTTGTCTTTGTTAGTTTTTATAAAAATATTTTTTTTCACAATTTTTAAAGCGTGGTTTTAGGAGCGCGGCTCCTAGGAAAGGGGGCAGGCGAAAACGAATTGACGCTTTGCGGCGATTTGGTTGAGCCGAGGGGGACTTTTCCCCCTTTTAAGTAAAGACAAAAAAAGAGGAATTTAATTATGGCAATTTTTGATAATACACATTTTGAGACAAAACAGCTTCATGTAGGACAGGAGTCGGCTGATCCGGCTTCGGATGCGCGCGCAGTTCCGATTTATCAGACAACTTCTTATGTTTTCCACAACTCGCAGCATGCGGCGGACAGGTTTGGTCTTGCGGACGCTGGAAATATTTACGGCCGGCTTACGAATTCTACACAGGATGTTTTTGAAAAACGGATTGCGGCTCTGGAAGGCGGTTCGGCTGCTCTGGCTGTGGCTAGCGGCGCGGCGGCGATTACGTATGCGATAGAGGCTCTGGCGCAGTCCGGCGACCATGTTGTGGCGCAAAAAACGATTTACGGCGGAACTTACAATCTTTTGAAGCATACTTTAAAGCCGTTCGGTGTGGAAACAACTTTTGTTGACGCTCATAATTTGAAGGAAGTTGAAGGCGCAATCAGGGAAAACACAAAAGTTCTTTATCTTGAAACTCTGGGCAACCCGAACGCTGATATTCCGGATTTGGACGCGCTGATTGAGCTTGGCCACAAATACGGTCTGGCGGTTGTTGTTGACAATACTTTTGGAACTCCGTTTTTGATTCGTCCGCTTGAGCACGGCGCGGATGTTGTTGTTCATTCTGCTACAAAATTTATTGGCGGCCACGGAACAACTTTGGGCGGAATTATTGTTGAGTCCGGTAAAACAAACTGGAAGAGCGGAAAATTCAAGGCGATTTCAAAGCCGAACGAAAGCTACCACGGTGTTTCTTTTGCGGATGCAGTTCCGGGCGCGGCTTTTGTAACGTACATCCGTGCGATTCTGCTGCGCGACCAGGGCGCGGCGATTTCTCCGTTCAATGCGTGGGCGCTTATCCAGGGAACAGAAACTTTGTCGCTTAGAATTGAGTGCCACATTGAAAATACAAAAAAAGTTGTTGAATATCTTGCGAAAAATCCGAAGGTTGCGAAGGTGAACCATCCGTCGCTTGCAAGCCATCCGGATCATGCGCTTTACGAAAAATATTTTCCGAATGGCGGCGCTTCAATCTTTACTTTTGAAATAAAGGGTGGCCGTGAGGCTGCATGGAAGTTTATTGACAGCCTTAAGATTTTCAGCCTTCTTGCGAATGTTGCTGACGTAAAGTCGCTTGTTATTCATCCTGCGTCGACAACTCATTCCGAGCTGAATGAAACGGAGCTTGAAGAGCAGGGGATTACGCAGGGCACAATACGCCTTTCAATCGGAACGGAGCACATTGACGACATAATCGCGGATTTGGCCCAGGCTTTTGCAAAGGTTTAAGTTTTTCGCCGTTCAAGCCGCGTTGCGTCTTTCACTACTCAGAATGAGCTGTTTCACATCTCATTCTGACTCGGCTCAAACCTTGCGGTTTTTGCCTACCCCTTCTAGAGGATGTCCAATAAGTATCTTTTATGTCATTTTCGGGCTTGACCCGAAAATCTGAATGTATATATTACAATCATTTCGAGATTGTTGCTCAAGATGCCAATGACATTTGGAACTTATTGGACATCACCAACGCCCTCCTTTCTTACTGCTAAAAAAGTATGTTATAATCTCCGATAATTAACTGAGAAAATTTAATTTTGGAGTTTTTATTGAAAAACTTTTTTATATGCGATTTTTTTGATTTTTCCCGCAAATTCTTTAAGGCTTTTTTCGCCTTTTTTGTATTGTTTTTTTTGAATTTCAGCGCCTTTGCAGAAAATGTTTATTATCGCTGGACGCCGTATACGGATTCAAATGGAGACTGGAATGGAATTTGGAGCACATTTTATGACGACGGTGGTATATATAAGGCAAAGTTCTGGTCGTATTGGGATGGCTCTAAGTGGGAAAAGGCTTCTGATTTTCCGGGTTTTTATTCAAACAAGCCTGCCTATACATATTTTACAGGGGAACATGATGTAGCCGCGAAGCTGGATTCTTCTCCGGCTAATGAGCTTGAAGAGCTTCATATTGGCGATTGCTACAATTCTCAGGCTGCCGGTTCTTCCGTAGGAACTGAGAAGATAACTATAGATTTGTACAAGTATGAACTAAAATCAAAAACTCTTGTGCTCGGTAGTTCGACCGCTAGAGTTTCTTCTGTGAACTTTGTGCTAAATGGCGACGTAACGGGCGGCGGAAAGTTAAAGGTTTCTGAAAAAATGTCTTTTGCGGCCGCTCCCGGCGTTTCCTGTACGTATAATATCGAGGTTGCATCAGGAACTGTTCTGGATGTTTCTTCTATTGAACTGAATGATCCCCGTGCAACTGTTAATTTTATAGGTGATGGGACGCTTAAAGTCGGGGTCAGGGATGCAATTTTTTCCGCCGGAGAAATCAATATAAACGTAAAAAATCTGGAAATTTCCGGAAAAGCGGAATTTTCCGGTGGAAGCAAGATCAGCTTTGGCGGCGCAGTAACGAATTCCGGCTCGGTGAAGTTTAAGGATTCGGCAGAAGGAACATTTAACGGAACTGTGAAAAACTCCGGGACGCTTGGCTTTTCAGACACGGCGGGCGGAACATTTGCGCAGGATTTTACCAATAATACAGGTGGCACGGTTTCTTTTTCAGGCACAGCCAAAGGAACTTTTTCCGGCGCAGTTACAAACGCTACCAGAGGAATTTTTGGCTTTTCAGGTTCTGCGGAAGGAACTTTTAGCGAAAATGTGAAAAACTCCGGAATTTTTGGCTTTTTAGGCACGGCGAGCGGAACATTTGCGCAGGATTTTACCAATAATGCAGGCGGCGCGGTTTCTTTTTCAGACACAGCCAAAGGAACTTTTAACGGTGCAGTTACAAACGCTACCGGCGAAATTTTTGGCTTTTCGGATTCGGCAGAAGGAACATTTAACGGAACTGTAAAAAACTCCGGGACGCTTGGCTTTTCAGGCAAAGCCAAAGGAACTTTTTCCGGCGCAGTTACAAACGATACCGTCGGAACTTTCGATTTTTCCGGCTTGGCGGAAGGAACTTTTAACGGAACTGTAGAAAACTCCGGAACTCTGGACTTTTCAGACACAGCAACCGGAACATTTGCGCAGGATTTTACCAATAATACAGGCGGCACGGTTGACTTAAAGAATGCTTCTTCGCAGATAAAATTTGGAGGAAGCTTTACTAACAACAAGGACGGAACTGTAACTCTTCCGGATGCCGCCGGCGTAGGCGTTACTTTTGGAACTGGAACAGCCGCGTTCTCAAACTTGGGAACGGTTAATTCATCCGGGCTTTGCACTGTCGCCTTTGCGAACCACCCGGTTACGGATGAAGGAACATGGATTTACACAGGAGGAACTTCATCTGGAAAAGTTATCCTTACAGATATTTCGTATAACATTCTGATTTTAAGGGGAAACCTTGAAGTTTCCGGCAATTTGACGGCAAAAGATATTAGTGTTGAAACGAATTCTCTGAAAATTCATGGGGAAATAAGTTCGGAGCAGGTTAGCCTTAATACAGACAACCCAATTGAACTGGATTCTGATGAAAATATAGATTCGAAGAAAATTGTTCTTTTAAAAAATGCTAAATTCAACCTTAAAGGTCATAAGCTTGTTTTTGGAAAAGCAGGGAAGGCAAGTCGTATAAGCAATACGGCAGGCAATAGCTTAAATCTGATTCTTTCAGATTCTCCTTTGCCATCACGAGGAAAGGCATTTTTTTATTCTTCTGTAGGAACAGAGTCGGAGCGTCTTGTAGAAATAGTTTCTGACGCAGACCTTGAGTTTTTTTCAGACGTCCACGCAAAATCCCTGACCGCAAAAAAAGATGCGGAAATCCATGCCGCGGAAATCAATACATCAGGAAAACAGGAATATTCCGGCGCGGTTACGGTCGCCGGCGCTTCTCCTCTTGCAGTTTTCGCCTCGGAAGCAACTTTTTCCGGCGCAGTAACGACTTTTTCAAAAACCAGGATTACAGCCAGAAGCGGAGCGGTCAAGTTTGAAAAACCTGTTGAGGCCGGAGATGAATTTTCCGTAAATGCGGATTCTACCGGCGGCTCGGTAACTTTTGCCAGCACCGTGAACAGCACCTCAAAAATAGAGGTATCGGCAAAAACCGCAAGGTTCAACTCCACGGTTTCGGCAGGAGCACTTTCTGTGATTGCCGAAAAATCTTTTTTCCGCTCGGATGTGAACGTTTCCGGCAAGGTCGATATTTCCGGCAGGGCGGCTTCTGTTCAGTTTGATTCTGATTTTATAAGTTCTGGAATTTCTGTTTTCAACGCTGATGTATATTTTTCTGCAAAAGGAAAAAATGATGTTGAAATCAGAACGGAAAAAATATCTGTCGGTTCTGAAAATTCAGAAAAAAATCTTTACGTTTCGGCTGTTGACGACGCGGCGGCTTCTGCAAAAAAAATAAACTGGAGCACTCCTGCGGATGTCAGCGGAAATTTTGTTTTACTGAACGGCAATATAACGCTTTTAAATAATCATTTCGGAAAAACTCCTGATATTTCGGCTGGAAAAGACATTGTTCTGCTGAACGGAGATTCTTCTTCGATGTACAATGATTCTGTTTCTGCGGATTTCAACTGGCGAAGCGACGCTGAAGGGATTTTTAAATATTTAGGGCGTGAAAATTCAAACGCAGTTTTTCCTGACGCTTTCCCAGATGGAACGAAAGTAAGTTCTGAAAAATTTATTTCTTCCCTGAGCGGTCTTGAAAATGGCGTTACGCTTTCTGCCGGAAAAAATTTCTATTGCAACGGCGTAAATCTTGAAGGCGATTCTGCATGGAATCTGAAAGCCGGAAACAACGAAAACTCTGAAAACTTTGCGGAAGCGTACGCTTCTTCTATAAAAAACTGTAATTTTTCTTCTTCCGGGAACGGAATTTCTTTCCTTTCTGCGGCAGAGTCTTTTGACAAAACCGGAAACAATAAAAATGTATGCTTTGGACACCCGGAAATCGCTCTTGCACGCACAGTTTATGACGATGTCATTGAAGTTTCGTTTAAGGATTCTGTTTCTGGACAAGCGGTAAAAATTGAAAATTCAAACAATGAAATCTGGAAAAACATTGCGAAAAATTCAACCTTTTTAACATATGAAAATAACGGTTCAAAAATCAGTTTTACAGGGACTTTTGTTGATGCGGAATGTACGGAATCCACGGATGGAAAAGGCGACCTTGAAAAATTCTTTATAAAAGCGCCGGAATCATGGAATACGGATGCGACAGGAAAGTCTCCGGGAGCAGCGCAAAGTACGGATATGAATGGAATCCATCGTTCTGCTGTTCCGTATTTGAATATTGTTCGTGCGGTTTCAGGAAATTTGCAGGGGCTTCGGGATGAGCATAAAAACCGTATTGCAAGTTATGATGGAGCGGCAAAACGTTTTGATGGTGTTACGGATTCTTGTCCGCCGGTTCTGCTTGCGGTTCGCACCGGGCAGGAGCTTCACGAAAAATTGCCGGAAAAACAAAAAACGCATGATTCCCACAACTTTTTGGAATTTCAGTATTCGGAAGAAATCTTTGTGAATGGCGGCGATTCTTCCGTCGTTAATGTGCAGTCTTCTGCGGAGCTTGCAGGAATTTCAAATTCTTCTGAAAACGGAATTCTTGTTTCCGGACTTGCGCAGTTTGAAAGCGGAAAAGTAAGCCTTGGCTCGGAATCAGGCATTGCTCCTGAAAAATTGAATTCAATTTACCGCAATTTTGCCGTTTCCCTTTCAAAAGGCGAATCACCGCAGACTCATCGTTTTAGAATTTCACTCGCCGGCTATCAAAGTCAGACAGCCGCAGAAAATTCTTCCGGCTACCCTTATTGGCCGGGCTACATCGATTCTGAAAATCCACAAATGCCTTCCGGAAAAATAACGCTTGTTCCGCATGGAAATCAGCCTTCCGCGGAAAATCAGAAATTCAACGATTTTATAAAAGATTCTGAAGGAAACAGCCTTCTTGTAAAATCGCAGGAAAACCATCCGTTAAAAAATCTGTCTGTAATTTCAGATTCTTCCGGCGATGTTTATAATCCTGACTGGAACGATTCCGTTTATGGAATCTGGGATTTGTCTGCGCCGGTTTTTGCAGTTTATCGTTCGTTCAATTCGAATGGCGCCGCAAAATCTTCTGAATTTTACGAGGTTCTGGGAGCCTGCAAGACTTCCGGAACATTCCTGGATAGAATTGAATTCCACGTTTTTGACAACTCTGAGGATGAATATTTTGGCGGCGCAAAATGGTTTTCACAGTTCGGCTGGGGAAAAGATAAGAGTACGCTTTTTACAGGAGATTCGTATGCTTCCGATATTTTCGGCGGTTCAAGGCCTTTTGGAAACTCTCCGGGCGGTTCTGCAAGAACTTCAGGCGGAATAAGATATTCAACGCTATATAATAAATCTTCATATTTTAAGTATGGAGTCGACTATGAAGCGCCTGTTTCGGAATTTAAAAATTCTCGGATTGAATCAGGCGCGTTCAGCACCCTGTTTTTGTCAAAAAACGACGGCAAAAGGGAAATTTCTTCCGGGGATTCTCTTTATTTTTCAGTTTTCTTAAAAGACGGAACAAAATTGCCGCTGAAGACGAATTTTTCAGTAAGATACGACCAGCAGGGCTGTGTTACCGATCTTGCGGGAAATCTTATGAAGTCAGCGGAAGCGAAATCTGTTGACCGTGTTTCTCCGCGTTTTAATATGACTTCTGCAAAAGTTTCGGGAAACAAGCTTTACGTTGTCTTTAATAAAGAAATCAACCTTGAACCGGTGGAACTTGAATTTTCCGATGGCACAAAAAAATCATTCGGCATTTCTGATTCCCTGCGCTTTATAAAAATTCCTGCCGACGGACATAAATTTGAAGATTCCGATGTTGTTTCTGATTTATATATTGAAAAAGAAACTGCGCCGCTTAAAACTTATTCTTCTGCTACTTTTACCGGACTGATTTTTACCTTGAACAGAAATGTTACTTTAAAAGACGTGAAAAATTATTATATTCAGAGTTTTTCTCCAGGATCCGGAAAATTTATCGATCCTTTTACCGGCATTAAAGATGTAAAAGTCACAGCGATAACGGATGTGAATGGAAACTATATGTCGCACGGAGATGCCCATGCTTTGAGCGATTTTGCGGTTGACGTGGTGAATCCTGTATATGCTTACGATGACAGATTTATGGAAGAGAAAGTCGGTTTTTCAGCTTCCGCGGCGGCCCAAAGCAATCTTTCTGTTCGCGAATGGGACGAAGACCAGCAGAAGGACGGAACTTTGCTTACAGAGCACAATCTTTTTGTGGTGACATCGCAGGATTCTGGAAATTCTGAGGATGCGGAATCCTTGCCGGAAAAAATAATAATGTATTACGATAAATCTCCTGATTCTGATTCAGTTTCAAATGAGTATAATAAAAACCTGGAGCAGAACCTTCGCGTCTGGATTCCGTCCTTAGTTCCTGTTGACGAACGGATTTCTCCACTTACGGCGCTTGCTTCGGCGACAAATTCAAACAATCTGTTTGCGGCCGGTGAAGTCAGCAAAAATATCGCCAAATTTACGCTGGACTGGGAAATTATGGAAAAAAACGGATACTCATCTGGAAATCAGGTTTCTTTTCTTTTTGGACTTGCTGAACCGGATGGATCGCCTGTAAAAATATGCCATGCTCCTTCCTATGATGAAATAACCGGAGTGTACAGGCTGGAGCATCAGCCGCTTTTTGCATTGCGCCTAAAAAATTCAAATGATCCGGTTTCTCTGGATTTGTGGTCGTTCAGGCTGAAAAGCGCGGTTCTGCAGCGTGGAAATGTAACGATTTTTAACAATGTTATTGATGTGAACAAGGCTGAAATGTCCGTTGTCCGCGTAAATATGCCTTCGGAAGGAAGACTGGATGTAATTGTGATGACTCTTGACGGAAATATAATCCGTTACCTTCAGCACGGAACTGCTTCAGCCGGCGAGCATAATTATTCATGGAACGGAACTTCAAAATCCGGCAAAAAAGTTGCCCGCGGACTTTATTTTGTCCGTGTCTTTGGAAACGGCATTGATGAAACTAGAAAAATAATGGTTGTAAAGAACTGACCAATTCTCTATACTTTTAGAGTTATGAATTCAAAAGAAAGGCTTTCGCAGCGTTTTGAAGATATTGGAAGATTCTTATCGCCGGACTTGTGTGCGCTTCCGGGTACTCTTGAAAACATAAGCCGTGAAGGCTGCAAAATTCATTATTCGTTTCCTGTTTCTGTAGACATGAACTGCGATTATGAATCAAAAATTACTTTCTCTCGCGCGGCAAACGAAAGTCTTGCGCTGATTTGTCATCCATGCTGGGTAAAATCAGAAGGAAGCGGTACTGATATTGGATTTCAGATACTTCCTTCAACAGACTATATGCGTCTTGAAAAATATATAAAAAAACTTGGTAGCGACTCGGAAGACAGTCTTTCTGATGAAATAAGCGATTCAATATGCCAGATAATTTGATGAAAATACAAGACCTTCCGGGAGCGGCGTTTCTTGCTTATCCGGATATGACAGGAATGCTGCAGACGGAGCTTTCGGGGCGTTTGCATTTTAACTCAAAGCCTGCGGCGGTTTACGGAGAACTACTTTATTACAGTGATTTTTCTGTTGATTCTGTAAAAACTCCCGATGATTTGCCTTATTGGGCCCGCTCTGCAATGCTAAAGCCGCGGATTCTTGATTTTGAATCGATAGGCGAGGCCGCTAATTCCTTAAAAAATATTCAGAGAAACTGGGCACCGTACCAGTACCAGTATTTCCGCCGTGCAAATTTAATTCAGGAAAAACTGCCATACATTAATTTGAAGCCGCGCTCGTTTCCTGTAAAAATTCCTGCTAAACCGATAGGGCTTTACACATTGATTTCAGAAAAACAGATGATTTTCAGCGCGGAAACCTCAAGTTTTCTCCCGGCAGGAAAAATAACCTTTCTGGAAGACCACGAAAATCCGCCTAGCCGCGCATATTTAAAAATTCAGGAAAGCCTTGCAATGGCAAATCTTTTGAACGGCACGGAATTTCCTAAACCCGGAGAGCACTGCTTTGAAGCCGGAGCGTGTCCCGGCGGCTGGACGTGGGTTCTGGTTGGACTCGGGGCTTCTGTCCATGCCGTTGACCGCGCGGAGCTTTCTCCAGAGCTTATGGAAAATCCGCTGGTAAAATTTCAGGCGCACGATGCGTTTACGTTAAAACCGCAGGACATAGGCTTTTGCGACTGGGTTTTCAGCGATGTGATATGCTACCCGGAACGGCTTTTAAAGTGGGTTAATGAATGGCTGGAAAGCGGACTGTGCAGAAATATGATTTGCACAATAAAAATGCAGGGAGAGCCGGACTGGAACATTATAAAGCAGTTTTCAGAAATTCCTGGCAGCCGGATTGTTCATTTGAACTACAACAAGCATGAGCTGACCTGGATTCATACCTGCTGATTCGTGCGCCGTTGGCTGAAAGAGGTCGTTCAATTAAAAATTTTTCTGATAAGAGTCGCAATGTCTTTTACAACTTCAACGCCTTCTGTTTTTTCTGCCGCAAAAATGTTCTTAAAACCAAGACCTTCCGCGGTTTTTGCCCTCTGCCGGATTTTTGAGACAGCGCGGATTTCGCCTGCAAGGCTTAATTCTCCAAAAATTGCGGTTCCCGCCGCGACAGGCCTGTCCGTTCTTGCGGAATACATCGCGACCGCTAGCGCCGCGTCGACAGCGCTCTCGCTAAGCCTTATTCCTCCGGCTACATTTATGTAGATGTCCTGTCCAAGAAATTTTATGCCTACGCGCTTTTCAAGAATCGCGGCGATTCTTGAAACTCTTGCGGATTCAATCTTGTCTGTAAAAACCCTGGAAATCGCGGCCTTTGCCGGTGCGGTCAGAGCCTGGATTTCAACAAGAAAAACCCTGTTCCCTTCAAAAACTGCGCAGCAGGCGACGCCGGCAGGCTGGTTTTCCCTTGTTTCCGAAAGAAACATTGTCGCCGGATTTAGAACCGGCGCAAGACCTTTTTCCGTCATGTTAAAAATTCCAAGTTCATCAACTGAACCGAATCTGTTTTTCTGCGCATGAAGAAATCTTACGTCATCGCTGTTTCTTTCAAAGGAAATTACAGTGTCAACCATGTGCTCAAGAGTTTTTGGACCGGCAATCGTTCCTTCTTTTGTAACGTGCGCAGTCATCAGCAAGACAGAATCGCGTTCTTTTACCCAGCCGATAAGCTCGTTCGAGCAGTATTTAAGCTGATTTATTGTTCCGGGAATAATGCCGGCTTCCGCGGAATAAACTGTCTGTATTGAATCAATTATCGCGATTGCCGGATTTATTTTATCCATCGCATCAAGGATGTCTTCCAGCCTCATTGTGCATAGAATCTCTATGCCTTTGCATTCAAGATTCAGCCGTTCTGCGCGTTCTTTTATCTGGGCGCCGGATTCTTCCCCGGAAACGTACAGAATTTTTCCGCATCCGGTTTTTGCCGCGGCTGCCGCCGTCTGAATAAGCAGCGTCGATTTTCCAATTCCAGGCTCGCCGCCCAAAAGAATCGCGGAACGTTTTGTTGCTCCGCCGCCAAGAACGCGGTCAAATTCTCCAATTCCGGTTATAAAACGCAGATTGTCCTTGGCCTTGATTGATTCCAGCGGCACAGGCTTTGCTTTTTCACTGATTGCAGAATTGTTTCTTGAAGCGCCTTGCGCATTTGAATCTATTATGCATTCTTCAAGAGAATTCCATTCTCCGCAGTCAGGGCAGCGCCCAAGCCACTTCGGCTGGCTGTACCCGCAGTTTGAACATTTGTAAACAATCGAGCCGTTCTTTTTCGCCATAAAAAATCCTCTTGCGCAATCTTAAAGCATTTTTTTAATTCGCTGAATCTTAAAATATTTTTAGAACCAAAACACCGGGTTTTCGCGAATATGCAAAAAACCGGTGTTTTGGCATTATGAAAAAAAACAGAATCAAACAATATTCTGCACAACTTTATATCGCAAATAAATTTAAAAAACAGAAATAAAACACAAATTTTTTTACAAAAATTTTAAAAAAATCTCAAAACAACAAAAAATATTTAATTTTTGTTTGTAAAAGTCGTTCCCGGCGCAATCGATTCTGTAACCCAGGTATTTCCCCCGATTATGCTGCCTTTTCCAATCACTGTGTTTCCTCCCAGAATCGTGGCGTTCGCATAAATCGTCACGTCGTCTTCTATAGTAGGATGCCGCTTTTTGTTCATCAGTTCCTTTTTTACGCTCAATGCGCCCAAAGTTACACCCTGGTAAAGCTTTACGTTGTTCCCGATTATTGTCGATTCCCCGATTACAACGCCACTTCCGTGGTCAATAAAAAAAGATTCGCCGATTGCCGCACCCGGATTTATGTCGATTCCCGTACGTCCGTGAATGTGCTCGCTCATGATTCTTGGAATAATCGGAATTCCGTTTCTGCAAAGAAAATGCGCGATTCTGTAAACTGCAATCGCCTGCAGCCCCGGATAAGAGATAATTACATCTTCGTTGCTTTTTGCCGCGGGATCGCCTCTGAACGCCGCCGCGACGTCCAGCATCAGGAGCCGCCGGATTTCAGGAATTTCTTCGATTAAAGCGAAGGTTGTTTTTTCTGCCAATTTAAAGCAGTGCGAATCCCTGAATTTTTTGTCATCCTCAATATTTTTGCAAACCGTATACGCAAGCGCCTTCTGAATTTCTTTTGTCAGCACGGTGATAATATGGTTCACTTTTTGCCCGGTTATGTACCGTATGTTTGTGGGCGTAATATCTTCCGCGTTCTTGAATCCCGGAAAAACAAGCGTCTGCAGCTCATTCAGAACCGCGATTACATTTTCCCTGTTCGGAAAATTTTCGGCGCCAGTCCGGTTTATTCCGCCATATCTGTCGTAAGAATCAAGAATTCCGTCAATAAGCATATCAATATTCATCAAAAAATCCTCTTTTTTGCAGTCTTCATAAAAATATGGGTGTGTCCTGCCGTTCGGCAGGCCGGGCTTTTCAGGGCTGCGGCTTCCGCCTCCGACCAAACGCAGGCGTTTGTTTTCGCGCATTTTTCCAAAACGCGCTCACACGCGCCGGCAAAAAAATAATTTGCCTGCAAGTTGTTTCAGCCGGCTGTCGAGTTTTGCTTTGCAAAACTCGCTTTTATTTCTTTCCTAGGAAAGAAATGTGTTCGCAAGCAAGCCGCGGGGCTGCAAGCAGTCCCTCACACGCGCCGGCATATCGGGTTTTGTCCGCCCGGAGCCACAAATACTTATACCATAAATCCGCGTAAAAGACCACAATCACAAGGTTCTGTTAAAATATAAATCAGCTGGATTTCAATTTTTTTCAAATAGTCAGAAAAAAATCTATTTGATTTGTAATAGGTTGAATATCGAGTTTTTTTGCAAAAAGAATAAAAGCGCAGGCAGATTTGCAATTTGTGAAGATTTTTGGCGATTGAATTAATTAAAGTGCGGAGCACCCGAATTAATACAAGCGTAGCGCGAGCCAAATCCATCTGAGCAAATTGGAAATATGCCGAAAGCGTTCTTTCGTAATTTGTAAAAAAAACTCGAAATTAAGCCTAATATTTTAAAATTCAAATAAATTTCAATTGACATAAAAACCGCTCTTCTATATAGTAATAAAACGCATATTTTGAAGACTAAAAAGGTGTGCTGAACGCCCTTGTAGCTCAGCCGGTAGAGCGCAGCCATGGTAAGGCTGAGGTCTGCGGTTCGAATCCGCACGGGGGCTCAAGTTCTTCAATGTTGCTGGAACGAATTTAAAATTTATTTAGGAGTATAGATATGGGTAGCAAGAAGAAGGGTGCAGTTGAAATCATCGCTTTGCAGTGTTCAGAATGTAAACGTAAGAACTATACAACTTACAAGAACCGTAAGAATATCACCGGCAAGCTTGAATTGAAAAAGTATTGTCCGTTTGAACGCAAGCACACATTGCACAAAGAAACAAAGGCAAAATAAGCTTTTGCATAATTAATTTGTATATTAACTGTCTGTTTTTTCGGACAGTTTTTATATAGGGCAGTAGTTCAGTTGGTAGAGCAGCGGTCTCCAAAACCGCCTGTCGTGGGTTCAAATCCTGCCTGCCCTGTTTTTTATTACTACGTTGTTGGAGGAATTATGTCAAAAATCGGTCAGTTTTTCCGTGAAAGCAAAGCAGAATTGAAAAAAGTAGTATGGCCATCACGTGATGATGTTGTTTCATCAATCAAGGTTGTAATTATCTCCACGATTGTTGTTGCTGTTATTCTCGGTTTGTTGGATTTTGCTTTTACAGAAGCGTTCCGCGCAATAATGAAATAGGGTAAGCAAAGAATGTCTAGAAGTTGGTACATGCTTCAGGTTTTTGTTGGTCATGAAGCAAAAATAGAAAGAACAGTCAGGACTCTTCTTGAAAAAAAAGAGCTTGACTCAGCGGTTGTAACAGATGTAAAAGTTCCGCTGGAAGAAGTAATAGAAATAAAAGACGGCAAAAGAAAGGCCAAACACGTTAATTTTATGCCAGGTTATCTTATGGTCGAGCTTGACCTCCCTGAGTTAGGATGGAAAGATACCTGCTCAAAGCTTCGCAAGGTTCAGGGAATCATGGGTTTTGTAGGAACTGATTCAAATGTCAGACCGCGCCCGATTTCAACTGCCGAGGCAAAAAATCTTCTTCAGAAAATCGGTGTAATAAAATCTGAAAAAAGCGTACGCATTCAGCAGAATTTTGCTGTCGGCGATATTGTCAAGATTACAGACGGACCGTTTGCTTCGTTTCAGGGCAACATCGAAGAAGTTAGCGATGAAAAAGAAAAGTTGCGCGTAAATGTACAGATTTTTGGCCGTGCGACACCAGTTGAAGTAAACATGCTTCAGGTGGAACGAGTTAATTAGAACAAAATTTCAGGTGTCTGCATGCCAATGCGGACATTACCTGTTTTTGGGAGAAATACACGTCCGTTGGACAAAGGTATTTCGTTAGAGCGGTTTTTATAACGGCTCACACCAATTTAGGAGAATCAAAATGGCAACAAAGAAGGTAACAGCCGTAATCAAATTGCAGTGCCCAGCTGGCGCAGCTACTCCGGCTCCTCCGATTGGTCCTGCTCTTGGACCTCATGGCGTTTCTGCGCCGAAGTTTGTCCAGGAATTCAACGACAGAACAAAGACTATGGAAAAAGGACTTATCATTCCTGTAGTTCTTACTGTCTATGCGGACAAATCTTACACTTTCATTCTTAAGACTCCTCCAGCAGCAGTTCTTATTAAGAAAGCTCTTAAACTTCAGAAAGGTTCTGGAAATCCGCTTCTTAACAAAGTTGGAACTCTTTCAAAGAAAGACCTTGAAGAAATTGCAAAGACAAAGCTTCCGGACGTTAACGCTAACGATCTTGAGGCGGCTAAAAAAATCATCGCCGGTACTGCGCGCAGTATGGGTGTAGAGGTGGAGCAGTAATATGAAACACGGAAAGAAATATCGCGCATCTGCCGCAAAATATGATCTTACAAAAAAATACGATGTTGCTGCTGCTTGTCAGATGGTAAAAGACATGAAGGTTGCGAATTTTGACGAGACAGTTGAAGTTCATGTAAACCTTAAAATGGATAAATCTACATCAGTACGTGACACACTTGTATTCCCAAATCAGTTCAAGGGTGAAAAACGCGTTCTTGTTTTCTGTAAGGGAGATAAAGTTGACGAAGCTCTTAATGCTGGAGCGGCTTTCGCAGGTTCTGATGAATACATTGAAAAAGTAAAGGGTGGCTGGCTCGACTTTGATGTTGCGGTTGCTACTCCTGATATGATGAAAGATGTAGGTCGTCTTGGTATGGTTTTGGGCCGCAAGGGTCTTATGCCTAACCCTAAGACAGGAACTGTAACCAACGATATAGTTGCTGCAATCAGCGAACTTAAGAAAGGTCGTACAGAATACCGTGCAGATAAAGGCGGAGTAATCCACATTGCTGTAGGTAAGCTTTCTATGGAACCGGCTAAAGTTGCGGAAAATGTTAATGTACTTTTGTCTGAAGTTGCAAAAAAAGCTCCGAACGGAGTTGTGCAGAACTTCATTACATCTGTATCCCTCAGTTCAACTATGGGCCCAGGCGTTTGGGTTGACATGAAGGTAGGTGAATAATTATGGCAATGTTGGCACATAAAGTTCAGTCTGCTAAAACAGCAGCTATTGAAGAAGCAAAAAAGACATTTGCAGATTACAACAGTTTTATTTTCGCTGATTTCCGCGGAATGACTGTAGAGCAGATTACAAGTCTGCGCAAAAAACTTCGTGAGCAGAATGCAGTTCTTAAGGTTGTAAAAAACAATTTTGCACGGATTGCGTTTGAAGAAATGGACATCAACGATGTTGCGGAACTTCTTAAAGGACCTACAGTTGTTGCAATGGCCAATGCGGATGCTAACGTTGTGGCGAAAACACTTTTTGATTTTGCAAAAGAAACTCCTGTTATTACAGTAAAAGGTGCTTGTGTAGAAAAAGAAGTGTACGACGCAGCGAAAATCGAGGCGTTCTCAAAAGTTCCTGGAAAGAAGGAGCTTATCGCAATGCTTATGTCTGCAATCAACGGACCGGCTCGTCAGCTGGCTGCGACAATCAAGGCGTATGCAGAAAAGAAAGAAGCGGAAGGCTCAAACTAACTGCTTGATTTCTTTTGATAATGATTCTTATGAATCTATACACGGTCAGGCTTCATAGCTGTCGACTGTCCGTGGTAAAACGCAGAAACATTCGTATGAATGCCTACTGCGCAACCTGATGGTTGAATATATTAAAAACATATTTGTGAGGAAGACAATATGGCAGCATTAACAACAGATCAGATTCTTGATGCGATCTCTGGAATGACAGTTCTTGAATGTTCAGAACTTGTAAAGGCAATGGAAGAAAAATTCGGTGTAACAGCAGCAGTAGCAGTTGCAGCAGCTCCTGGAGCAGCAGCTGGTCCGGCAGCAGAAGAACAGACTGAATTCACTGTATCTTTGGATTCATTCGATGCAGCTAAGAAGATTCCAGTTATCAAGGCTGTTCGCGAAATCACTGGTCTTGGTCTTGGCGAAGCAAAAGCTCTTGTTGAAGGCGCACCAAAAGTTCTTAAAGAAAGCGTAAGCAAAGCTGATGCTGACGAAATGATTAAAAAGATTGAAGAAGCCGGTGGTAAGGCTTCTAAAAAATAAGTTATTTTTAGAAATGGCTTGATAAATCAGAAGGGGGTGCCTGAAAAAAATCAGGTATCCCTTTTTGTGCGTTTACTATATTATTCAGATCTTTTAAAATTATAATAATTGCCTTTACCCAAGGCGAAAGCGGATGTTTCTGTGCTGTGCAGAGTTTCTTGCATGTAGCAGATTCTGTCTGAACTTAAAATTATGGGGGCAATGATGTTCGCAAAGACACGAACAATCAACCGGCAGTATGTTGGTAAGGATATTAAAAGTTTTATCGATATTCCTAACCTTATTGCCATTCAAACTTCTTCTTATGAAAGTTTTCTTCAGGCTGAACGGCTGAAGAAAGGTGAGCCATTGCTTAATCAGGGATTGCAGGAAGCGTTTAACACTACATTCCCTATTGAAAGTCCTAATGGCGACATGTCTCTTGAGTTCGAATATTATGAACTTGATTACGCTAACATTAAATTTTCAGAACTTGAATGTAAACAGAAAGGTGTAACTTATTCTGTTCCTTTAAAAGCAAGAATCGATCTTGTTTTCTTGAATGACGGTCATATCATCCAGAAGGATATTTATATGGGCGATATTCCGCTCATGACAGACAGGGGAACATTTATCATAAACGGTGCGGAACGCGTTGTTGTTTCTCAGATTCACCGTTCGCCTGGCGTTATTTTTACGCATGACAAAGATGTTTACGGAAGCCGCATTATTCCTTACCGCGGTTCGTGGCTCGAGTTTGAAATCGACCAGAAAAAAGAGTTGATTTATGCAAAAATCGACCGTAAAAAGAAAATCCTTGGAACAATATTCCTTCGTGCGCTTGGCTATTCAACGCGTGAAGAGATAATCCGTTGTTTCTATAAAACAGAAACTGTAGATGTCATTGATTCTACTGAAGAACGAGAGGCTCTGGTTAACAAAGTTCTTTCTGAGGCAGTTATTTTAAAGGACGAAAATGGCGAAGAAAAGCGTTTGTTCAATGCCGGCGTTCGTCTTCATCCACATGACGTTGACACTTTGGTTTCTAATAAAATCTCAAAAATCAATGTTATAAAATTCAATACAAAAAAAGATCCGAACGATAAGGATGAAAAAAATGATTCCCTTGATTCGGAAATTATCATCAACTGCTTTGAAAAAGAAGAGGTTCGTTTTGTAAAAGAAGGCTCTGTCGACATGGAAGTGTCTAAGGAAGACGCTTTGAATGCCGTTTATGCAATTCTTCAGCCTGGCGAGCCTATGACAGTTGATGCCGCGGAAAAAGACCTTAATTCAATGTTCTTTTCTGACCGTCGTTATGACCTTAACCGGGTTGGACGCTACAAGCTGAACAAAAAGTTTGACTACGCTGATGAAGTGAAAGAGACGACCTTGATAAAGGACGATATTATCAACACGATGAAAACTCTTATCAATGTTTATATTGGTGAAGATGTTATTGATGATATTGACCATCTTGGAAACCGCCGTATCCGTTGCGTAGGAGAGCTTCTTACAAATCAGCTTAAGACTGCGTTCAGCAGAATGGAACGAATTGTAAAAGAGCGAATGGGACTTAAGGAAACTGAAACAATGAAGCCTCAGGATCTTGTTTCAATTAAGCCGATTGTTGCCGCAATCCGCGAATTCTTTGGCTCTTCACAGCTTTCTCAGTTCATGGATCAGATTAACCCGCTTTCAGAGCTTACTCACAAGCGTCGTCTTTCTGCCTTGGGTTCGGGAGGTCTTTCGCGTGACCGAGCCGGCTTTGAAGTCCGAGACGTTCATTATTCTCATTATGGACGAATGTGCCCGATTGAAACTCCTGAAGGACCGAACATCGGTTTGATTGTTTCTTTGGCTATGTTCACTAGAATCAACGAGTATGGATTCCTGGAAGCGCCGTTCCGCAAGGTTGAAAACGGCAAGGCTACGGACAAGGTTGAATACCTTTCTGCAATGGACGAAGATAAGTACTACATTGGTCAGCTTGTTCCAGGAATGAAGGACGATGGTTCGTTCCCTACGGATATGATTTCTGTCCGCCGCCGCGGCGACTATACCCAGCGTTCTGTAAAAGGTGTCCAGTATATCGATGTTTCTCCACGTGAAGTAATTTCGGTTTCTGCATCGTTGATTCCGTTCCTTGAACACGACGATGCCAACCGCGCGCTCATGGGTTGTAACATGCAGCGTCAGGGTGTACCTTTGCTTTTCCCGGAACCGCCTCATGTCGGTACTGGTATGGAACGCAAGACTGCCTATGACTCAGGTGTTCTTGTAAAGGCAAAATATGAAGGAGATGTAACTTACGTTTCTTCTGAGCTTATTAAGGTTAAACCGACAGATTCTTCTGCGGGTGATGTAAACGAATATCATCTTATTAAATATCAGAGAACTAACAATGATACTTGGAATCATCAGCGTCCGATTGTTGAGGTTGGTGAACACGTAAAACAGGGTCAGGTGATTGCTGACGGTCCTGCTACTTTCAATGGTGAGCTTGCTCTCGGAAGAAACCTTCTTGTAGGATTCGTTCCGTGGAACGGTTACAACTATGAGGATGCTGTTTTGATTTCTCAGCGTGTTGTTCGCGAGGATATGTATACAACAATTCATATCAAGGAATTTGAGACAGAAATCCGCGAGACAAAGCTTGGACCGGAAAAAATTACTAGAGATATTCCGAATACTTCAGAGAAGGCGCTGGACAATCTTGATGCCGAAGGTATCGTACGCATCGGCGCAAAAGTTCGCTCTGGCGATATTCTGGTTGGTAAAGTAACTCCAAAGAGCGAGACAGAGACAACTCCTGAATTTAAGCTTTTGAATTCAATCTTCGGTGAAAAAGCCAAGGAAGTGCGTGATTCTTCTTTGAAGCTTCCGCATGGTGTTGAAGGCGTTGTAATTGATGTTCAGCGAATGAAGCGAATGGAAGGCGATGAGCTTTCTCCTGGAGTTGATGAGGTTGTAAAGGTAATCATTGCCAATAAGCGAAAACTTCGTGAGGGTGATAAGATGGCTGGCCGCCACGGAAACAAGGGTGTTGTCGCCCGAATTCTTCCGCCGGAGGATATGCCGTATCTTGAAGACGGAACTCCGCTTGATGTATGTCTGAATCCGCTTGGTGTTCCTTCCCGAATGAATATCGGTCAGATTATGGAATCTGAGCTTGGAATCGCCGGAAAATACTTGAATCAGTTCTTTGAGTCTCCTGTATTCCAGTCTCCAAGTCAGGAGCAGATTGCTGAAAAGTTAAAGGAAGCCGGACTTTCTACTGACTGTAAGCAGATTGTTCGTTCCGGCCAGACTGGCGAGCCGTTTGTAAATCCAATCTTTGTAGGTGTGATTTACTTTATGAAGCTCCATCACCTTGTAGATGACAAGATGCATGCCCGTTCAACCGGACCGTATTCTCTTGTTACACAGCAGCCGCTTGGCGGTAAGGCGCAGTTTGGTGGACAGCGTCTTGGAGAAATGGAAGTTTGGGCTCTTGAAGCTTATGGCGCCGCAAACTGTCTTCAGGAAATGATGACAATCAAGTCTGATGATATGACTGGACGTTCAAAGATTTATGAATCGATTGTAAAGGGTGATCCTTCTTCGCCGGCAGGTGTACCGGAAGCATTCAATGTAATGGTTCAGGAGCTCCGCGGTCTGGCGCTTGATTTTACAATTTATGATGAAAAGGGTAAGCAGATTGCTCTTACGGAACGTGATCAGGAATTGATTGATAAAGCCGCATCAGGTTTTGACAAGGAGAATGCTAATGCGTGATATTCAGGATTTCGCAAGCCTTAAAATTAAACTGGCTTCCCCGGAAACTATCCGGGCATGGTCGTATGGCGAAGTAAAAAAGCCGGAAACAATAAATTATCGTACTCTTCGTCCGGAGAAAGACGGTCTTTTCTGCGAGCGCATTTTCGGAACTACAAAGGAATGGGAATGTTATTGCGGAAAATTCAAGTCAATCCGTTATAAGGGTGTAATATGTGACCGCTGCGGTGTTGAGGTTACGCACTTTAAAGTTCGCCGCGAAAGAACCGGCCATATCGAGCTGGCGGCTCCAGTAAGCCACATCTGGTATTATCGTTCTGTTCCAAGCCGAATGGGACTTTTGCTTGATATGCAGGTTGCCCAGTTAAAGGCTGTACTTTATTATGAAAAATACATAGTAATTGATGCCGGTGATACTGACTTGAAGAAAATGCAGCTTCTTACGGAAGATGAATACATTGAAGCGCGTGAACGCTATGGTGAGACTTTCACGGCGGATATGGGCGCGGAAGCTATTAAAACCCTTCTTGACTCAATTGATCTGGATGCGCTTGCTGTGGAGCTTCGCGCTAAGATGATTGAAAAGGGCGCAAAGTCAGACAAGCGTTTGCTGAAGAGAATTGAAATCGTGGAAAATTTCCTTTCTTCAGGAAACAAAGCTTCTTGGATGATTCTGGATGTTGTTCCTGTAATTCCGCCGGATCTTCGCCCGATGGTTCAGCTTGACGGCGGCCGCTTTGCAACATCAGATTTGAATGATCTTTACCGCCGCGTAATCAACCGGAACAATCGTCTTAAGAGATTGCTTCAGCTTTCTGCGCCGGATATCATTATCCGCAACGAAAAGCGAATGCTTCAGGAAGCGGTGGATGCGCTGTTTGATAATTCAAAGCGTAAGCGTTCTGTAAAGGGCGCTTCTAACCGTCCTTTAAAATCAATCTCTGATATGATTAAAGGTAAGCAGGGACGTTTCCGCCAGAATCTTCTTGGTAAACGCGTTGACTATTCGGGCCGTTCTGTAATTGTTGTAGGACCGGAATTAAAGCTCTGGCAGTGCGGTCTTCCTACAAAAATGGCGCTGGAGCTCTTTAAGCCGTTTATAATGAAGAAACTTGTTGATAAGCAGGTTGTTTTCAATATAAAAAAGGCTAAGCTTCTTGTAGAGCAGGAAGCGCCGGAAGTATTCAGTATTCTTGACGAAGTTGTAAGCGAGCATCCGGTTATGCTGAACCGTGCGCCTACGCTTCACCGCCTTGGTATCCTTGCTTTTGAACCGGTTCTTGTGGAAGGAAAAGCGCTTAAGCTGCATCCGCTTGCCTGTAAATCATTCAACGCCGACTTCGACGGTGACCAGATGGCTATTCACGTGCCGCTTACACAGGCTGCGCAGATGGAATGCTGGACTTTGATGCTTTCTGCAAGAAACTTGCTTGACCCTGCGAACGGAAATACAATTGTAGCTCCATCACAGGATATGGTTCTTGGTATTTACTATATGACTTCTATAAAGCCTAATGCCAAGGGAACCGGAAAAAGATTTGCTTCTTCTGATGAAGTTCGCCTTGCCGCGGAATCCGGAGCGATTGAATGGCAGGCAAGGATTTCTGTTCCTGCGCCAAAAGACTGTTTTGACGGCGCAAAATATTGCTGGGATGGAAAGGCGTTCAAGGCCGGCGATTTGATTGAGACAACAGCCGGAACACTGGCGTTTAATGAGTCTATGCCGGAAGGCGTACGCTATATCAATAAGCAGATGGGCGACAAGGCGCTGAAGTCCATGATTGAGTATGTTTACCACACTCAGGGACCTTGGCTTACAGTTCAGATGCTTGATGCCGTTAAATCTGTAGGTTACAAGAATGCCACATTCTATGGCGCTACGCTTTCTATGGATGATATTATCATTCCTGAAGAAAAGAAGGATATGATTTCAAAGGCTGATGCCGAAGTTGCAAAAATTGTAAACGACAACGCTCATGGTATTATTACCGATGAAGAACGCTTCTCTAAGGTAACTGATATTTGGGCCCGTACAAATGAAAAGCTTACTGAAATCATGTACAACAAAATGGCCAAGGATAAAGACGGATTCAATACTATCTATATGATGGCTACGTCCGGAGCCCGAGGTTCTCGAAAACAGATTTCTCAGCTTGCCGCAATGCGTGGTTTGATGGCTAAGCCAGGTGGAGATATTATTGAGCTTCCTGTTAAGTCAAACTTTAAGGAAGGTCTTTCCGTAATTGAATACTTTATTTCTTCAAACGGTGCCCGAAAAGGTCTTTCTGATACTGCGCTTAAGACAGCTGATGCCGGATATATGACCCGCCGTCTTGTTGATGTTTCCCAGGATGTTGTTGTAAACGAAGAGGACTGCGGAACAATCAACGGTATTGACTATGAGGCTATAAAAGAAGGCGATGAAATTACAGTTCACCTTAAGGACAGGATTGTCGGCCACTACACGATTGAAGATGTTTTCCATCCTATTACTGGAGAACGAATCTGTGAAGTCAATCAGTATATAGATGAGGCTCTTGCCGCAAAAATCGAAGAGTCTGGTGTGGAAAAAGTAAAGCTCCGCACAGTTCTTACCTGCGAGGCTCAGCACGGAATTTGTGTAAAATGTTATGGTCAGAACCTTGCCCGCAATAAGATTGTAGAAATTGGTGAGGCCGTTGGAATTGTTGCGGCTCAGTCAATCGGTCAGCCGGGTACTCAGCTTACACTTCGAACGTTCCACTCTGGTGGTACTGCCGATAAGGCTGTTGAAGACAATAGGATTGTTCTTAAATACAATGCCATTATCAATGACATTCAGGGTACTCACGTTGAAAAAGCGGATGGAAGCTGGCTGTTTACCCGCAAGGGCTTTATGAAAGTCCTTAGAATTCTTGATACTGTAAAAATTGAAAAAGGAGACAAGCTGAACGTTCAGGATGGCGTAAGTCTTCTGAAGGATTCTGTTCTCCTTACGCGAAACGGCAAGGAAGTCGCTTCTTCTGTTTCAGGTAAAATTATAATCCGCGGTGATGAGATTTACATTACAAACAAAGAGGTCAAGGTTGAAATCAGCAACGGTTCAAATGTTTTTGTAAAGGTCGGCGACATTGTAAAAGCCGGTTCTTCTCTTGGAACTTTTGAGCAGTATTCTGACCCTATTATCGCTGAAAACGACGGTTATGTTCATTTTGAAGACATTATTCCTGGCTCGACCTTGCTTGAAAAGGTTGATAACACAAACGGAAATGTTGAAAGAACAATTACGGATCTTCACCTTGATATTAAGCAGCCTAGAATTCTTATTACCGATGAAGCCGGAAACGAGCTTGGAAGTTACTATCTTCCGGCCGGCGCTGTTCTGTCGGTTGATGACAATCAGCCGGTCAAGGCAGGTGATACTCTTGCAAAGATGACGAAAGAGGCTACAAAATCACAGGATATTACTGGTGGTATTCCTCGCGTTACAGAATTGTTCGAGGCTCGCCGACCAAAAGTTCCTTCTGTTCTTGCCCAGATTTCTGGTGTCGTTAAATTCAAGGGAATCCAGAAGGCAAAGCGAATTGTAACTGTTGAAGACGAATTCGGAAAGGTTTTTGAGCATCTTGTTCCTACGAACAAGCACATGATTGTTCGTGATGGCGACCATGTTGAGGCAGGAGAGCCTTTGTGCGACGGCGCTCCGAATCCGGCGGATATTCTTGCAATTCTTGGTGAGAATGCGCTTCAGAATTTCTTGATGAAAGAAATTGATGCTGTTTACCGCGCTCAGGGTGTAAGCATCAACGACAAGCATATTGGTGTTATTATCCGCCAGATGTTAAGAAAGGTTGAAATCGTCGCGGTCGGCGATACAAAATTTATCTTCGGCCAGCAGGTTGACAAGTACAAGTTCCATGAAGAGAACCGCCGTGTAATTGCAAATGGCGGTCAGCCGGCGGTAGCCCGCCCTATGTATCAGGGTATTACAAAGGCTGCGCTGAATGTTGATTCGTTCATCTCGGCTGCGTCGTTCCAGGAAACAACGCGTGTTCTTACGAATGCCGCGATTTCCGGCGCAACGGACGGTCTGCATGGTATTAAGGAAAATGTCGCAATCGGACACATGATTCCTGCAGGTACAGGTATCAGAAACTACAAGAATATAAAGCTGTTCGATGGCAGCGACAAGGACCTTGATATCCAGATGGAAGAAATTCTTGAAAGGCGAAAACTGGAAAAAGAACAGGAAGAAAACAGTTCTATTGAGCCGGTTTTTGAAAGCGAAGAGTCGGATTAATTTTTCGGTTCTTGGCGGAATTTGTCCAGCGCTGTAAAATTTTTATGGCTCTGGCACTGTTCAATCCTGATAACAGGCATAAAACCGGTGGTTTTTGAAAATTCCGCCGGTTTTTTTTATATTTTTTCAAATTCTAAAAAAAATCTATTGAATTCATCTTCTGAATTTAATAGAATGGATAAACCTGTCATTATAGGGATATTATATGTCAAATCTTCCGGAGTGCTGGCCGGAATAAATATAGGAGAATAGGCGATGCCTACAATCAATCAATTAATTCGTCAGGGACGTCAGTCAGTGCCTAACAGAACCAAGTCTCCCGCGCTTGAGTCTTGCCCGCAGAAACGTGGTGTTTGTACACGCGTTATGACTGTAACTCCAAAAAAACCGAACTCGGCTCTTAGAAAGGTTGCCCGTGTTCGCTTGTCAAATGGTATTGAAGTAACTGCATACATTCCTGGTATTGGTCATAACCTTCAGGAACACTCAGTTGTACTTATTCGCGGTGGTCGTGTAAAGGACCTTCCTGGTGTACGCTATCATATTATCCGCGGTACAAAAGATACTCTTGGTGTTGAAGACAGAAAACGCGGCCGTTCTAAGTACGGCGCAAAAAGACCAAAGGCTTAATGGAGGACTAAGATGGGAAGACATAAGAAATCAATCGAACGTCCATGTATGCCAGACGTTAAATATAATAGTACAGTTATTACAAAATTTATCAGCCGCATGATGCTTGATGGAAAAAAATCTATCTGTACAAAGATTATCTACGAAGCGTTGGATAAGCTTAAGACAAAGACAGATAAAGATCCTCTTGAGGTATTCCTTAAGGCTGTTGATAATGTAAAGCCTATGGTTGAGGTAAAGTCTCGCCGTGTTGGTGGTGCTACATATCAGGTTCCGATGGAAATCCGCGAGGCTCGCCGCGAGGCATTGGCTATGCGCTGGATTATAGGCGCTGCCCGCTCTCGCTCAGGACACGGAATGGCTGATACATTGGCTTCTGAGCTTATGGATGCCTTTAATAATACTGGTACTGCTTTCAAGAAAAAGGAAGATGTACACAAGATGGCGGAAGCGAACAAGGCTTTTGCTCATTTCAGATGGTAGTTTAAGGCTCTGTAAAAAGATGCTCCGGAAATGGAGCATCTTTTTTTTGCATAATTTGTTTGCAGGTATTGAAATAAATTAAAAAAAAGTGTATAAATTAAAAACTATCCTTATCGTTAAGGATAGGAACTAGGGTTCTTTGAAAGTTGGCGGGCTGCTGTTGCGCGGCTCTGGTATTTCTGTAAAGCTAACTGCGTTTTGCGGTTTCCAAGAAATACGACCCTAAAATGTGTTTCGCGCCGTTGGCGTGAAAGTTGATGACTTATGCGTTTCAGGGTTTCAACTGATCTGAGGTACAGATTGGGTTCTGAATTCCATACCAGTTATCAAAATTGAACGTTTGATGGTGTTTGGTGGTGACAGACCGGGATATTTCGAAAAAACGATGGAATATCATGAAAGTAAAATACTTTTTTAGTCCGTTAAATCACAAACCGAATATTCTCATAAAAACGCAAATAAAGTGTGTCTGCGAACATATTTGATAACTGTTGTTGTTGAATGTGTTCTGGCTTAAAGTGCAACACATAAAAAATAAAGATGTCGGCCTGGGGAAATACAGGAGCCGACAAGGAGACAAACATGGCAAAGGAGAAGTTCGTTAGAACTAAACCTCACATGAACGTTGGTACTATTGGTCACGTTGACCATGGTAAGACTACTCTTTCTGCGGCTATCACTACTTATTGTGCAAAAAAATATGGTGATAAGCTTTTAAGGTACGATGAAATCGACAATGCTCCAGAGGAAAAGGAACGTGGTATCACAATTAATACACGTCACCTTGAGTATCAGTCAGACAAACGTCACTATGCTCACATCGACTGTCCTGGACATGCCGACTACATTAAGAACATGATTACTGGTGCTGCTCAGATGGATGGTGCTATTCTTGTAATCGCTGCTTCTGATGGTGTTATGGCTCAGACTCGTGAACACCTTTTGCTTGCTCGTCAGGTAGGTGTACCAAAGATTATCGTATTCTTGAACAAAGTTGACCAGCTCGACGGTGATGAAGAAATGTTGATGCTTGTTGAAGAAGAAGTAAAAGATACAATTCAGCAGTACGGTTTCTCTCCAGATACACCAATCATCAAGGGTTCTGCATTCAAGGCTTTGAATGAACCGGAAAATCCTGAGAACACAAAATGTATTGAAGAGTTGCTTACAGCTATGGATACATGGTTCGATGATCCTGTTCGCGATGAAGATAAGCCGTTCCTTATGCCTATTGAGGACATCTTCACAATTTCTGGACGTGGTACAGTAGTAACAGGTCGTGTAGAGCGCGGTGTTATCAACATGAACGATGCTGCTGAAATTGTAGGTATTCACCCGACAGCTACAACAACTATTACTGGTATCGAAATGTTCCAGAAAACTCTTGATCAGGCTATCCCTGGTGATAACGTTGGTGTTCTTCTCCGCGGTATCGAAAAGAAAGATGTTGTTCGTGGTCAGGTTCTTGCAAAGCCGGGTTCAATCCACCCGCACACAAAATTCGAAGCTCAGCTTTACGTTTTGACAAAAGAAGAAGGTGGACGTCACTCTTCATTCCGCAATGGTTACCGCCCACAGTTCTACTTCCGTACAACAGATATTACAGGTACTGTAACTCTTGGTGATGGTGTAGAAATGGTAAACCCAGGTGATAACGTTAAGGTTATCGGTGAACTTATCCACCCAGTTGCTATGGACGAAGGTCTTAAACTTGCTATCCGTGAAGGCGGTCATACAATCGCTTCTGGACAGGTTACAAAGATTATCGAGTAGTATTAAGATGGTCGGCTGGTCAGATGAGAAATCAGTTCTGGCCAGTTGAAATCTTGGAGGATTAAATTCATGGCTAATGGAAAGATTCGTGTTCGACTTCGCGCATTTGATGTTGAACTGATCGATCAGAGTGCTAAGGCTATCGTGCAGGCTGTTCAGAAAGCGGGTGCAAAGGTTTCAGGCCCGATTCCGCTTCCGACAAGAATCAGTAAGGTAACAGTTCTTCGTTCACCACACGTAAATAAAAAGTCACGTGAACAGTTTGAAATGAGAACTCACAAGCGTCTTATTGACATATTGAATCCATCTACTGATGTAATGGAATCATTGATGAAGCTTGAGCTTCCTGCAGGCGTTGCTGTAGAAATTAAACAGTAATTTTGCTGTTGATTAAGGTACGGACCCTCCGGATCTGGGTTGGCGGCCAATAAAACAATGGACGAAAGTCCTATTAGGAGTTATCAGAATGAAAGGTCTGATTGCAAAAAAAGTAGGAATGACACAGGTATTCGACGAAGCCGGTAACTTAACACCTGTTACTGTGATCCGCGTTGAACCGAACACTGTTGTTGCTACTAAGACAAAGGAAACATGCGGATACGATGCTGTTGTTCTTGGTGTAGACGATATGAAGGCTAACAAGGCAAACAAGGCATACGCAGGCATTTTCCCGGAAAACGTTTCACCGAAACGTACTTTGAAAGAATTCCGCGACTTTGAATCAGAAGTAAAAGTCGGCGATTCTGTTGGATTGGAATTGTTTGAAGGAACACGGTTCCTGGATGTAACTGCCACATCAAAAGGTAAGGGTTTCCAGGGTGTAATGAAGAGATGGGGCTTCCATGGTGGACGCGCTACTCACGGTTCTAAATTCCATCGCGAAGCTGGTGGTACAGGTGCTTGTACAACTCCTGGACACTGTTTTAAGAATATCAAAATGCCGGGACACATGGGATTCAGAAAGATTACTGTACAGAATCTCAAGATTGTTAAGGTTGATCCAGAACTGAATATTATTTTGGTTCGTGGTGCTGTGCCGGGTGTAAAAGACTGCACACTCATCGTGAAGTCCGCAGTAAAGAAAAACTAGGAGATTAGGATATGGAAAAGAAAGTATATTCAACTTCTGGAAAAGAACTGCGTACAATCACTCTTGATGATAATGTATTCGGTCTTCCAGTAAATGATGATGTTATTTACTATGCTATTACAAATGAACTTGCAAATATGCGTGTTGGAACTGCTTGCACAAAGACCCGTTCGGAAGTTCATGGTAGCAATGCTAAGCCTTATAAGCAGAAGGGAACTGGTAATGCCCGCCGCGGTGATAAAAAATCTCCGGTTCTGGTAGGCGGTGGTACAATTTTTGGACCAAAACCTCGTGATTATAGCTATTCAATGCCTAAAAAAGCAAAGCGTCTTGCTATTAAATCAATTCTTAGTATGCAGGCTCAGAGCGATAGATTTACAGTGGTTGAAGATTTTACTGTTGAAAGCGGTAAAACTAAGGATCTTGCAAAGATTCTTTCAAACTTTGTTAATGGCGAAAGAACAGTAATTGTTCTTAAGGATGATGATGCGATGATTAAGCGTTCTGGAAGAAATCTTCCGAATGTTTCTTTCCTCTCTTTCAATCGTCTTAGAGCTCATGATTTGTTCTATGCCCGCAAAGTGGTAGTTCTTGAATCTGCTGTTAAAAATCTTTCAGATTTTTATGCTGAAGATAAGGAGGCTAAATAATGAATTATTCTGATATTCTTATTGAGCCTATTGTTTCAGAAAAAGCTAATGACCTTCGTGGACAGAACAAATATGTTTTCAAGGTAGCTCCATCTGCGACAAAAACAGAAATCAAAGAAGCTGTGGCAAAACTTTTCAATGTAAAAGTTGTTGACTGCACGACTATTAATGTTATGGGTAAAATGAAAAGGCTTCGTGGTAAACCTGGCCGCACAAGCTCATACAAGAAAGCAATTGTACGCATAGCTGACGGTGAATCAATCGCAGTTTTTGAAGGCGTATAATTACAATAACTAAGGGGAATTAAAATGGCTCTTAAGGTATTTAAGCCAATAACTCCAGGTACACGTGGACGCGTTGACCTGATTAGAGAAGAACTGACAACCGATAGACCCGAAAAAACTTTGGTGTCAGGTAAAAAGTCTAATGGTGGTCGTGGTCAGGGTGGTCGTATTTCTGTACGTCATCAGGGCGGCGGACACAAAAGACGTTATCGTGAGATTGATTTCAAACGAGAAAAGCACGGAATTCCTGGAACTGTAAAAACTATTGAGTATGATCCAAACAGAAGTGCTAACATTGCTTTGATTTATTATGCTGACGGTGATAAGCGTTATATCATTGCTCCTAAAGGTCTGCAGATTGAACAGAAAATCATGTCTGGCGAAAATGCGGCTCCAACAGTAGGAAACGCTCTTCCTCTTGACAACATTCCTGTCGGATTCACAATTCATAACATTGAATTGACTCTTGGTCAGGGTGGTCAGTTGGTTCGTTCTGCCGGTGCGAGCGCTATGATTGCCGGTCGCGAAGGCGCTTATGTGATTGTTCGTCTTCCTTCTGGAGAAATGCGAAAAATCAACGGACGCTGCTATGCTACAATCGGTGTTGTAGGTAATGAAGAGCACATGAACGTTCAGCTTGGAAAAGCTGGTCACAAACGATGGCTCGGTATTCGTCCTACAGTTCGCGGTATGGCCATGAACCCGGTAGATCACCCGCTTGGTGGTGGTGAAGGTGCCGGTAAAGGTCGTAACCCTGTTACTCCTTGGGGACAGCCTTGTAAGGGTTACAAAACTCGTAACAAGAGAAAGCCGTCTAACAATTTTATTGTTTCACGTCGCAAAAAGTAGTCGCATAGGAGATAACGGTGTCAAGATCTGTTAAAAAAGGACCTTTTGTAGAAAAATCTCTTTACAAAAAGGTTTCAGCAATGAATAAAGAAGCAGATAAGAAGATGATTAAAACATATTCGCGCTGCTCTACAATCATACCTGAAATGGTAGGTAATACTATTTCTGTTTATAATGGTAAATCATGGATTCCTGTATACGTTACAGAAAACCTCGTTGGTCATAAACTCGGCGAGTTTGCTCCTACACGTACTTTCAAAGGCCATGGTGGTACAGATAAAACTGCTTCGGCAAAATAAAGGTGGATATTATGGCTGAAAAGAAAGGTTATGTAGCCACTTCAAAGTTCCTTATTGCTTCTCCAACTAAGGTTCGTCCAGTTGCAAAGCTTGTTAACCAGAAACCTGTAACAAAGGCTCTGGCAATTCTTGAGAATATGCCACAGAAAGGTGCAGGTCTTATTAATGCAACTTTGAAATCAGCGATTGCAAATGCGCTGAATTTGAACAATAAGCTTGATGAAGATATGCTATACGTAAAAGAAATAAGAATTGACGAAGGTCCAAGACTTAAGAGAGTCTGGTTCCGTGCGCGTGGTCGTGCAGATCAGCTTTTGAAACGTATGTGTCATATTACCGTCATCGTTGACGAGAAGGCGGGGGAATAAAGTGGGTCAGAAAGTTAGTCCAATCGGTTTGCGCTTAGGCGTAAACAAAACATGGCAGTCACGTTGGTATGCAGATTTCCGTGATTATGCAGACCTGGTTCTTGAAGATGTAAAACTTAGAAAAATGGTTATGGATCTTCCTGAATGTAAAAACGCAGACATTGCTGAAATTGAAATTATCCGTCACCCACAGCGTGTTACAATTGTAATTCACACTGCTCGACCTGGTGTTATCATCGGTGTAAAGGGTGCAACAATCGAAAAGATTAGTGCTGATATTCAGGCGCAGCTTACAAAGAAAGTTCAGATCAAGATTAAGGAAGTTAAACGTGCAGATGTAAATGCAAGTTTGATTGCCCAGAATGTTGGTCGTCAGCTTGCTGGCCATGGTTCATTCCGCAAGGCTTTGAAACAGGCTGTAAGCAATGCTATGAGAGCTGGCGCTCAGGGAATTAAAATCCGTCTTTCAGGCCGTCTTGGCGGTGCTGAAATGACAAGAACTGAAGAGCATAAAGAAGGACGCGTTCCGCTTCACACTCTTCGTGCTGATATAGACTATAGTACATACGAAGCGCATACTGCATACGGAAAAATCGGTGTAAAAGTATGGGTTTATAACGGAATGAACTATGGTGTTGAACAGAACGAAGATGCAGGCCAGCTTGTTCGCAAGCCACGTCGTGAACGTTCTCAGCGTCCAGCGGCAGATAAGGCTGAAAAATCAGAACCTTCTGCTAAGGAAAGGAGCTAAGTTATGCCATTAAGTCCTAAAAGAGTTATGCACCGAAAGGTGCAGCGTGGTAGAGAAAAAGGAAATGCTACACGCGACAATTTTATTGACTTCGGTAACATTGCTCTTGTTGCAATGGAACCTACTTGGTTGAGTGCCCGTGTTATTGAAGCGGCCCGTGTTGCTATTAACCGTACTCTTGACCGTAAGGGACAGGTTTGGATTCGTGTTTTCCCGGATAAACCGATTTCAAAGAAACCTGCTGAAGTTCGAATGGGTAAGGGTAAGGGTGCTCCTGAATCATGGGCTGCCGTTATCAAGCCTGGTATGATTTTGTTTGAAGTTGGCGGTGTTGATCAGAAGCTTGCGCAGAAAGCGCTTGAACTTGCTGGTGATAAACTTCCAATTACAACAAGAGTCGCATTTAAGCCTACACAGGACTAAGGAGGAATAAGATGGCTGAATCAAAGAAAAAGACAGATAAAGAATTATCTTATTCTGAACTTGTTGCAAAACGTGATGAGCTTAAGAAAAAGTACATGGATCTCCGTTTCAAGATGGTTGTTTCTCATGTAGATAACCCAATGCAGAAACGTACAATGCGTCGAGAAATTGCACGTTTGAATACTTTCATTCAGCAGAAAAAAACTGCTGAAGAAAATAAGTAGGAGCTGAACCGTGGCAGAAAATACTGTTCAGACTGTAAAGACAGCGAAAAAACGTGAATTTGTTGGTCTTGTTACAAGCGATAAAATGGAAAAAACCGTTGTAGTAACAGTAACAACAAAGAAGATGGATCGTCTTTACAAGAAATATGTTACCCGCTCAAAGAAGTATATGGCCCATGATGAAACGAACGATGCTCATATTGGCGATACAGTTCGAATCGTGGAATGCAGACCGCTTAGCAAAAATAAAGCTTGGCGTCTTGTAGAAATTGTTGAACGTGCTAAATAAGGTATAAGGAGTAAAAAGTTATGATTCAGATGCAGTCATGTATGACAGTTGCTGATAACTCCGGTGCTAAGATTGCTCAGTGTATCAAAGTGCTTGGCGGAACACACCGCCGTTATGCCGGAATTGGCGATATCGTTGTTGTTGCAATTAAAGATGCTATTCCGACATCCACAATTAAAAAGGGTGCGATTCAGAAGGCTGTAATTGTAAGACAATCAAAAGAATACCGTCGTCCTGATGGAACTTATATTCGTTTTGATGATAACGCTTGCGTTATTGTTGATGAAAATAAGAATCCGAAGGGAAAACGCATCTTTGGACCTGTTGCTCGTGAGCTTCGTGATATGGATTTTATGAAAATCGTATCTTTGGCTCCAGAGGTACTTTAAGGGGTTATGGTTATGGAAAAGAAATTTAAGATCCGTAAAGATGACACTGTAGAAGTTATTGCAGGTAAAGATAAAGGAAAACGCGGTACTGTTGTTCGCGTTATTACTAAAAAAGATGCAGTAATAGTATCTGGTGTTAATATTGTTAAAAAGGCAATGAAAAAGCGTAGTCAGCAGGATCAGGGTGGAATCGTAGAGATTGAAGCGCCGCTCAACATTTCGAATGTTGGCATTGTTTGCAAGAAATGCGGTCGTCCTGTAAAAGCTGGCTATAAATTGAACGGGGATAAAAAAGTCCGCGTTTGCCGTAAATGTGGAGAAACATTGTAATGGCTAATTACGTACCTCGGCTTAAGAAAGTCTATAAAGACGAAATCGCTCCAGCACTTGTAAAAGAGTTTAATTACACAACTCCAATGCAGGTTCCTGTATTGAAGAAAATTGTTGTAAGTATGGGTGTTGGTGAGGCTCTCACAAATAAGAAACTCCTTGATGCCGCAGTTACTGACTTGACACAGATTACAGGTCAGAAAGCTGTAAAGACAAGAGCAAAAAAGAGTATCGCTAACTTTAAATTGCGTGAGGGTAATGAAGTGGGTGCAATGGTTACATTGCGCGGTGCAATTATGTATGAATTCTTGGACCGTCTTATTAACGTTGCGTTCCCGCGAATTAAGGATTTCCGTGGTATCAAGGCGACTGGCTTTGATGGACGCGGAAACTTCTCAGTTGGTATTACTGAACAGTTGATTTTCCCAGAAATCGATTTTGATAAAATCACAAAGGTTGCTGGAATGAATATTACGTTCGTAACAAGTGCAAAGACTGATGCAGAGGCAAAAGCTTTGCTTGCCAAATTCAATATGCCATTCCGTAAGTAGAGTGAGGGATACATGGCTAAGAAATCATTGATCATAAAAGCCGCTCGCAAACAGAAGTATGAAACCAGGCAGTATAACCGCTGTCAGATTTGCGGACGTCCACGTGGATATTTGCGAAAGTACAAGATGTGTCGTCTTTGTTTCCGCAAATTAGCAAGTGAAGGCCTTCTTCCAGGCGTCACAAAATCATCTTGGTAGAGTGGTAGGAGAATAGAAATGAGTGCATCAGATCCAGTAGCAGACATGCTCACTAAGGTTCGCAATGCGGCTAATGCCCGCCACGAAAAAGTAGATATTCCTGCTTCGAAGCTTAAGCTTGAAATCGTAAAGATTATGAAGACAGAAGGATATATCAAGAATTTTAAGAAGGTTCAGGAAGACGGACATTCTGTTATCCGTATTATCTTGAAATATGATGACAGCAATAATCCTGTAATCCACGGTGCTAAGAAAATTTCTACACCTGGACGTCGTGTTTATTCTGGCTATAAAGATTTGCCACGTGTATTCAACGGATACGGTACAATCATCGTTTCAACTTCTGCAGGTATTACAACTGGCAAGAAGGCAACTGAAAAGCAGGTTGGTGGCGAATTAATCTGCTCTATCTGGTAATAGGAGGAAGAAATGTCAAAAATTGGTAAACTTCCTGTAGCTATTCCAGCTGGAGTTACAGTTACAGTTGCTGATGGCGTTGTAACTGTAAAAGGTCCAAAGGGTGAACTTAAACAGGAATTCGGCAACAATGTTAAAGTTGAAGTAAAAGACGGTAGCGTTGATGTTTTTCAGGCAGCTGAGACAAAACAGGGCAATGCTTTTCACGGTCTTTACAGAAATCTTATTCATAATATGGTTACCGGAGTGTCAACTGGTTTTACAAAAAAACTGGTTATTACTGGTGTTGGTTATCGTGCGGAAGTTCAGGGTAAGATTCTTATGTTGAACCTTGGTTTTTCAAACGATTTCTTTGTAACAATTCCGGAAGGTCTTACTGTAACGTCAGATGCAAATGGAAACGTTTCTATTTCTGGCATTGATAAGCAGCTTGTTGGTGAATTCAGTGCTCAGATTCGTAAGCTCAGACTGCCTGAACCTTATAAGGGAAAGGGTATCCGCTACGACAATGAAGTTATCCGACGCAAAGTTGGTAAGACTGGTGTAAAATAAGGTAGGCCGCTATGTTTAAGAAACTTAATGATAAAGACAGAAAGCGCCTTCACAGAAAAGTTCACATTCGTAAGACTGTGTATGGAACAGCAGACCGTCCTCGTATGACTGTAACTCGTTCCAATAAAAACCTTTCTGTTCAGGTTATTAATGATGACGAGGGAACGACACTCGCTTCAATTTCTACACTAGAAAAAGAATTCGAAGCTCTTAAGCCAAATATTGACGGAGCTAAGAAACTTGGTGAAGCTTTTGGTGCGCGCCTTAAGGATAAGAAAATTACAAAGGTAGTTTTTGACCGCAATGGTTATCTTTACCACGGCGTTGTAAAAGCCCTTGCAGACGGCACTCGTAGTGCTGGAATTGAGTTCTAGGAGTTAAAATGGAACGCAAGAATTTTGATAAAGAACCTAAAGAGTTTGTTGAAAAACTTGTAACTCTTAACAGAACTGCAAAGACTGTAAAAGGTGGACGCCGAATGTCTTTCTCTGCACTTACTGTTGTTGGTGATCAAAAAGGTCGCGTAGGATACGGATTTGGCAAGGCTAATGATGTATCTGAAGCTATTAAAAAGAGCATTGAGCATGCCAAGAGAAATCTTGTTGTTATGTCAATGAAAAATGGTACTTTACCACATGAAATTATTGGAAAATACAAGAGTTCTTCTGTTCTTCTGAAGCCTGCATGTGCCGGTACTGGTATTAAAGCCGGTGGCGCTGTTCGTTCAGTAATGGATGCAGTTGGAATTACAGATGTTATTTCAAAATCATTGGGCTCAAGTTCATCTGTGAATGTAGTGCGCGCAACTTTCAATGCTATTGAAAATCTTATGGATGCAAAAGCTGTTGCTGCCGCTCGTGGCAAGACACTTGACGAATTGTGGGGTTAATTATGGCAAAGGCTAAACAGTTAAAGATTACGCTTGTAAGAAGTACAATCGGACAGAAACCTGCCAAAGTTGCCACAGTTCGCAGCCTTGGATTGAGGAAGATTAACTCTTCTGTAGTACAGGACGATAACGATGCAATTCGTGGAATGATCGCTTCTGTTGCTCATCTTGTAAAAGTAGAGGAGGCAGAATAATGTCTGAATACAATCCAGTACTTAGCGCTCCAATGGGTGCAAATAAAAAGCCGAAGCGTGTTGGACGCGGTTCATCTTCTGGACTTGGTACAACAGCTGGTAAAGGTAATAAAGGTCAGCAGTCGCGTTCTGGTTCTTCAACTCCTTATGTAGGATTTGAAGGCGGTCAGATGCCGCTTTACAGACGTGTTGCTAGACGTGGATTCTCAAACTATCCTTTCAAGAAAGAATTTGTTTGTATTAATGTTGGAATTCTTGATGCAAGATTTGCAGATGGAGAAACAGTAAACAAAGAAACTCTTGCGGCAAAGGGATTCATTTCTGCAAAGGCAGCTCCGCTTGTTAAGATTCTTGGCAACGGAGAAATTACAAAGAAACTTACTATTGATGTAGATAAAGTTTCTGAGTCTGCTAAAGCTAAAATAGAAAAGGCTGGTGGCAGCGTAAAGGCTGTTGCTGCTGAAGAATCTAAATAGGTGTCGGGGTAGAACATGGCAAGCAATCCAGTAGTAAATATGTTTAGAGTAAAGGAAATCCGTGTAAGATTGCTCTTTACATTCTTGATTTTGGCAATTTTCCGTTTGGGAAGTGTTCTTACAATTCCTGGTATTGATGCAACGGTCTTGTTTGATTATTTTAACAATCTTGCTTCGCAGAACAAGAACGCTTTTGCTAGTTACATGGACTTTTTTGTAGGCGGCGCTTTCTCAAATTTCTCAATTTTTATGTTGGGAGTAATGCCATACATTTCTACACAGATTATTTTGCAGCTTGCTGTGATTATTTTCCCAAGTATGAAACGAACTATTCAGGAAGATGGCGGACAGCGTAAAATGGCTGCATGGACTAGAATCGGTACAGTGTTTGTATGTCTTCTTCAGTCTTATGCAGTTACAGTTTATGCGCGCTCTATTCCTGGATGTATTGTGTTCTCTTCGCTTTTGAAGTTTAATCTTTTGGCTATCCTTACGGTAACTACAGGATCTATGGTTACTATATGGCTTGGCGATCAGATTACAGCTAACGGTATCGGCAATGGTATTTCTATGATGATTTTTGCCGGTATTGTTGCTCGTCTTCCTAATGCAATTGCTGAACTTGTAAGAAAGGTTTCTGCAGGCGAAATCCAGTTGGTTTTTGTTATTGTAGTGCTGATTATGTTCGTTGCTATTATCGCTCTGGTAATATTTGAAGAATCTGGTGAAAGAAAAATTCCGGTTCATTATGCAAAACGGGTTGTTGGAAGAAAAATGTATGGTGGTCAAAACACTTATATTCCTTTCAAGGTAAATCCGTCGAACGTAATTCCGTTGATTTTTGCTTCATCCCTTCTTACATTGCCATTGCAGATTGTTTCTACTTTGGGAAGTAACCAGGAATCTGCCAGGTGGATAATCCGCCTTTCGAATATTTTGACACCGAACGGACTCTGGTACAATGTTTTGTTGGTTATTCTTATAGTTTTCTTCGCATATTTCTATACTCAGGTAACTTTGAATCCTGTTGAAATTGCAAAGAATATTCGCGAAAATGGCGGTTCTATTCCAGGCGTAAGCACTGATAAGACAGAAGAGTATCTTAATAAAATATTGAACCGGCTTGTTTTACCAGGTTCTTTGTTCTTGGCATTTATTGCCATTGTTCCATCTGTGATTCAGAGATTGTTCAATTTCCCGCAGTCGGTTGCGATGCTGATGGGCGGAACTTCGCTTATCATTATGGTAGGTGTTGATTTGGATACTATGAGTCAGGTAGAAGCTCTCTTGAAAATGCATCATCAGGATGGATTGACAAAGAAAGGTAAGATTAGATCACGAAATCTTTAGAAAAGTTTAGAAAATAGTGCTCTAAGTAGTAGAAAAAGATTGAGAATATATGTTATATTATTTTTCACCGAATTGTCTCTCATTGCGAGGTGCTAAGATTCGGTGAGAATGTTTATTCTCAGGGGGTCTTTATGAAAGTACGAACCAGTGTAAAACCTATCTGTGATAAGTGTAAGGTAATCAAAAGAAACGGAATTATCCGTATCATTTGTTCAAATCCAAAACACAAGCAGAGACAGGGCTAAGGAGTAACAGATGGCTCGAATATCGGGAGTTGATATCCCAAATAAACACATAAGTATTGCTTTAACTTATATTTATGGTATCGGAAATTCTTTGGCTAAAAAAATTCTTGAAGAAGCTAAGATTGATCCAGCAAAAATGGCAAACGATCTTACTCAGGATGAAATAGCAAAGATTCGTGATATTCTGGATAAGAACTACAAGGTTGAAGGTCGTCTTCGTTCAGAAATCGGTCTTAACCTTAAACGCCTTATTGATATTGGCTGTTACCGCGGTCTTAGACACAAAAGAGGTCTTCCAGTTCGTGGTCAGAGAACTCGCACAAATTCTCGTACCCGCAAAGGTAAGAAGAAGACTGTTGCTAACAAGAAGAAGTAAGGCGGAGGAAACTAATGGCTACAGCTAAAAAACGAAAGGAAAAGAAAAGCGTTTACGAAGGTAATGTTTACATTCAGGCAACGTTTAATAATACTATCGTTACAATTACAGACTTGAATGGTAATGCTCTGTCTTGGGCGTCATCAGGCGGTCTTGGTTTCCGTGGAGCAAAGAAATCTACTCCATTTGCTGCTCAGTCAGTTGCTGAAACAGCTGTACAGAAGGCAGTAAGTTACGGTTTGCGGGAAGTTCACGTTTATGTAAAGGGACCTGGAATGGGACGCGAAAACGCTATCCGTTCACTTGGTGCGATGGGATTAAGAGTAAAATCTATTCATGATGTTACTCCGATTCCGCATAACGGATGCCGACCACGCAAAACTCGCCGTATGTAACGGAAAAAAGATAGTAATCCTGTCTGCCGGATGTCAGTGGCAGACTGTTTTGACAGAGATGTCTAAACGAAGTAATAAGCCAGAGAAGTCTGGTTTGTCTGATGTAAATTGGGGGGTTGAGTTTTTCAACCTCAAGAGGAGTTCTGATGGCTCGCAAAAATCTGCTTAAAGGTTTTAAGAAACCAAAAGGTATTACTTTTGAGCATCTTGAGACTAATCCGAATTATGGTAAGTTCACAGCTTATCCTTTTGAAACAGGTTTTGGTACAACAGTAGGAAATACTTTGCGCCGTGTATTGCTTTCATCAATTCAGGGTTACGCCATCACATCTGTCCGCATTACTTCTTATGATGCAGATGGTGTGCCGCACGTAATTTCGAGCGAATTTGAAGCAATTCCGAATGTTTCTGAAGATACATTGGAAATCATCAACAGTCTTAAACAGATTCGTTTGCGTCTTCCTGACGATATTGAGCAGGACACTATCCTTTATGAATTTAAAGGCCCTGGTGTTGTAAAGAGCGATGACCTTGCCAAGGAAAATCAGCTTGAAGTTATGACTAAAGATATGGTTGTCTTTACGATGATGGAAGGCTGCAACCTTGAAATTGAAATGCAGGTTGATCTTGGCCGCGGTTATGTTCCTGCAGAAGTAAACGAACACTATATAGAAATTGTTGGTACGCTTCCTATGGATGCAATCTTTACGCCTGTTCCAAAGGTAAAGTATTCTATTGAACCTTGTCGTGTAGGACAGCGTAATGATTATGATAAGCTTGTTCTTGAAATTTGGACAGATGGAACAATTGCACCTGAAGATGCATTGGCAGAAGCTGCAAAAATTGCAAAAGACCATTTTTCAATTTTTGTAAACTTTAATGACAGTGATGTCGCTAGTAGTGAAGAAGACAGCGAAGATGATGCAAGAATTAAGGAAATACTTAATACTCCTGTGGAAGAACTTGAACTTTCTGTTCGTTCTTCAAATTGTCTTAAAAACGCAAATATTCGCACTATTGGTGAATTAACTAAAAAGACAGAAGATGATATTGCAAAGACTCGAAACTTTGGTAAGAAGAGTCTTACAGAAATCAAAGAAAAACTTCAGGAATGGGGCTTGACTCTTGGTATGACTGACTATAGTCATCTGAAGAATGCTGCAAACTTAACAAAGCAGAAGGAAGAAACAGATGAATCATAGAAATGGTTTTAATCCGCTTTCGCGCACAACAGCACACCGTCGTGCAATGTCACGCAACATGGTGACTTCACTCTTTAGATTTGAACGTATTACTACAACAAAAGCTAAGGCATTGGAAGTTCGCAAGGCTGCTGAAAAATTAATTACTAGAAGTAAAATAGATTCAGTTCACAATCGTCGTGAAGCTGCGAAATTTATTGCAGATGAAAAGATTTTGAACAAACTTTTTACTGAAATCGGTCCTAGAATGAAAGACCGTAACGGTGGATATACTCGTGTTCTTAAAATTGGCTTCCGACAGGGTGATGCCGCAGATATGGTTATTCTTGAACTCGTAGATTATAAGCTTGACTCTGAAGCAAAAGAAGAAAAATCTGGTGCTAAGACAAAAAAGGCTGCTAAGTCTACAGAAGAAAAGAAAGAACCAGCTAAGAAAGCTGCGACTGCTGAAAAAAAGCCTGCTGCAAAGAAAACTTCTGCAGCTAAGAAAACAACTGCAAAAAAAGCTGCTGAACCAAAGGCAGAAGAAGCAGATAAGGAGTAGGAAATGTCTAAGAACCATCGTGGAACTGGTATCCGTTCGCTTCCGGCACACGGAAGAGCTACTTGCCCTATCTGTAAGAAGACAAATGTAAAATGTCTTTATGAAAAAGAAGTTGACGGACAGACTTTAAATATCTGCAAAGTATGCAATGCTACTTTGAAGAATAAAGAAAGAGTTGCTGCTAAGGCTGCGGCAAAGGCAGCGCCTGCTGCTGAAGAATCTGCACCAGCTGCAGAGTAAAAAATTAAATAGGAGCATAAAATGGCTACTAGAAGAAGTCCTCGTTTTAAAGAATGTAGAAGACTTGGTGTAAACGTTTGTGGACACCCTAAAGCACTGGAAAGAGCAAATTCCCCTGCTTTTGCTAAAAAAAAGAAGGTTTCAGAATATGGTCTTCAGTTGATTGAAAAACAGAAGGTAAAGGCATATTACGGAATCCTTGAAAAACAGATGAGAAGATATTTCGATGCGGCTGCTCGTGCAACTGGTAATACTGGTGACGAATTGCTTATTCTTTTGGAACGCCGTCTTGATAATCTTGTATACCGTGCTGGTTTTGCTAAGTCTATTCGTCAGGCTCGCCAGATGGTTAGTCATGGACACTTTACTGTTGATGGAAAGAAAGTTAATATTCCTTCTTTCTCTGTAAAAGTTGGACAGACAATCGCTTTGAGTGAAAAAGCTCAGAAGTCAGGTTCGTTAAAAGCAATCTTCCTTGAAGATAAAGCTGGAAAACTTGAATATATTGAAAAGAACGTTGATGGTTTTAGCGCTAAATTTAGCCGCTTGCCTCTTCGCGCTGAAATTCCAGTTGATGTTAAGGAAAATCTTGTAATCGAATACTATTCTAAATAGTTTTTGAATGCAGAACAAACGACAGTCCAGGCGGCTGTCGTTTTTTTTTATTCTTTTGAATTTTTTAAAAACTACTTCCATAAGAATTTGAAATAAATTATTATGGAATTTGAAATTCAGGCTGTATAGTCTAAAATATTTTTCATTTTCGGAGGAAAATATGAAAAAGTTTGTTGGATTTGCTGGTTTTGCTGTAATGGCATTTTCTTTGGCAAGCTGCTCAAAAAGTTCTGGTGATACTGTAAAAATAGGTGGAGTAGCGCCGCTTTCTGGCAGTGTTGCTGTATATGGTGTTGAATGTAAGAACGGTATTGACCTTGCTGTTGAGGAAATTAATGCTGCTGGTGGAATTGCCGGAAAAAAAGTTGAATTTATCTGTGAAGATGACGAAGGTTCTCCAGATAAGACTGTAAATGCTTTTAAGAAGCTTATTACAAAAGACGGTGTTAAGTATGTAATCGGTTCTTTGACTAGCGGTTGTGCTCAGGCTATTACTACTTTGGCTCAGGCAAGCAAAGTTATTCAGATTGCACCGGCCGCAACTGCCCCGGCTATTACGGATGCCGGTAATTATATTTTCCGCGCATGTTTTATTGATCCGTTTCAGGGAACTGTCGGTGGAAAATTTGCCGCTGAAAATTTGAAGGCAAAGCGCGCTGCTATTCTTTATGATAGCGGAAACGATTATTCTGTTGGTCTTTCTGAAAATTTCAAGATTTCTTTTAAGGCTAACGGCGGTACTGTTGTTGCTCTTGAAGCATATTCTACTGGCGATAAAGATTTTAATGCTCAGCTTACAAAGATTAAAAATGCCAATCCTGATGTAGTTTATCTGCCTGATTACTATGGAACTGTTGCTTTGATTGCAAAGCAGCTTAGGGCTCAGGGAATAAATACTCCTATTGTTGGTGCTGACGGTTGGGACGGTCTTACTGCAAATGCCGGTGAAGAAGTATTGAACGGTTATTATTCAAATCACTATGCGGAGGATTCAACAGAGCCTGCTGTTCAGAATCTTGTAAAGGCATTTAAGGCAAAATATAACAAGTCGCCTAATTCTTTCGCTGTTCTTGGTTATGATTCTGTTTATATGTTGAAGGATGCCATTGAGGCGGCTGGAACTCTTGATGTTGAAAAAGTTCGCGATGCTCTTGAAAAGACAGACGGAAATTATGTTACAGGTCATATTACTTTTGATGAAAAAAGGAATCCTGTAAAGTCTGCGGTTATGATTCAGTTCGTAAAAGGCGCTGACGGAAAAATAACAACAGCTTATAAGACTACGGTAAATCCGTAAAAAAAAGCATCCTTGCTTTTTTTTACTTACGAGAAATCCTGTCGGATTTCTCGCTTGGCTAGGTGCGGGCGTCCGTGCCCGCGGATGGTTGAGGGAAACTGGTTTTTTTAGCAAGGGTGCGGAAAAAAAAGCATCCTTGCTTTTTTTTACTTACGAGAAATTCTGGCGGATTTCTCGCTCGGCTGGGTGCGGGCGTCCGTGCCTGCGGATGGTTGAGGGAAACTAGTTTTTTAGCAAGGGTGCGGAAAAAAAGCATCCTTGCTTTTTTTTTTACTAAGTGCGGGCGTCCGTGCCCGCGATTGGTTGGGGAAAACTAGTTTTTTTAACAGGGGTGCGGAAAAAAAGCATCCTTGCTTTTTTTTACTTACGAGAAATCCTGGCGGATTTCTCGCTTTGCTAAGTGCGGGCGTCCGTGTCCGCAGGTGGTTGGGAAAACTGTTTTTTTTGCTGTGAAAATTGAAGGTGCTGGTGGCTTTTTAGTTGCCGGCACTTTTTTTATTGTATGGCGGCTTTGTGGAAGCTGCCTTTTGCGTTTTTGGTAATAGGCGCGGTTTGCGCGGTGTGAAACTTGCGCGGGGGTGGAGCGGCCGCCGCAGGCGGTTGCGAAAAAAAACGCCTGGGAGATTTTTTTTTGAAAAGGATGATTTGTTTTCTGGGGGCTTTTTTGTTTTTTTTAATAGAACTGGCGTTTTGTTTTTGCAATGAGGTTACGAAACCGCGGAACACCCGTTGCGGTGGTATTTTGCGCCCAAAGAAAGAAAAAACTTATTCAAAATCTGCGTTGAAAGGGCGTTTGAATATCTTTATAATGTAATTTATGTTTCGTTTATATGTAGAAAGGAAGCCTGGTTTTGCTAACGAGGCTGAAAGTTATTTGTCGCAGATTAATAATTTTTTGGGAATTTCTAGTGTGACTGGAGTTCGTTATCTTAACCGCTATGATGTTGAAAATATCGGCGAGGCTGTTGGGAAGGCTGCTGCTACTAGAATTTTTAGCGAACCGCAGAGTGATTTTGTTTTTTATGACAGGGTTGATGTTGCTGACGGTGATACTGTTATTGTTTGGGAATATTTGCCGGGTCAGTATGATCAGCGGGCGGACAGCGCGGAACAGTGTTTGAATTTGCTTAGGGCCGGAATGGCTTCTTCTGTTGATGTTTTGTCTGAAGCTCCCCGCGTTCGTTGTGCGAAAATGGTTGTTTTGAGCGGAAAGGTTTCTGCTGATGATGTGAAAAAAATCGAGGGTTATTTGATTAATCCGGTTGACAGCCGTTTGACAGATGACGAGGCGATTCCTGAAACTTTGGAGATGATGTCTGAGGTTCCGGATGATATTCCTGTTGTTGATGGTTTTATTGGCTGGAATGACAAGGCTTTGGAAGATTACCGCAAGAAGATGGGCCTTGCGATGGATTTTGCGGATATTAAATTTTTGCAGAGTTACTTTGCCGGTGAAAAACGCGACCCGACAGAAACTGAAATTCGTGTTCTGGATACTTACTGGTCTGACCATTGCCGCCACACGACGTTCCTGACCGAGCTGAAAGATATTAAGGTTGAGGACGGTCCGTATGCTGATTTGTTCAAGAAGTCTTTGAAGAATTACTCTGAGATGCGCACTGAAATGTATGCCGGACGTACGGATAAGCCTGTCTGCCTTATGGATATGGCTGTTATCGGCATAAAATATCTTAAAAAGCACGGAAAGCTTGATAACCTTGAAGTCAGCGAGGAAAATAACGCCTGCTCGGTTTATATTGATGTTCATTACACTCATGATGAGAATGGAAATGCCTGCGATAGGAAAGAAACTTGGCTTTTGATGTTCAAGAACGAAACTCATAATCATCCTACTGAAATTGAGCCTTTTGGCGGCGCTGCGACTTGTATTGGCGGCGCTATACGCGATCCTCTTTCCGGACGTTCGTGGGTTTACCAGTCTATGCGTGTTACTGGCGCAGCGGATCCTACAGTGCCTTTGAGCGCTACACTGAAGGGAAAGTTGCCGCAGGTTAAGATCTGCCGCGAGGCTGCGCAGGGATTCAGCTCTTATGGAAACCAGATTGGCTTGACGACCGGTCAGGTTGCAGAGCTTTATCATCCTGGCTATATGGCGAAACGAATGGAGCTTGGCGCTGTTGTCGCGGCCGCTCCTGTTGATACTGTTATGCGCGAGCGCCCTGAGCCGGGTGATGTTGTTATTCTTGTTGGCGGCGGAACTGGCCGGGATGGAATTGGCGGTGCTACTGGTTCTTCCAAGGTTCATACTGAAAAATCTGTTTCTACGGCTGCCGCTGAAGTTCAGAAGGGAAATGCTGTTGAGGAGCGAAAAATTCAGCGTCTGTTCAGGAACAAGGATGTCAGCCTGATGATTCGCCGCTGCAATGACTTTGGCGCTGGCGGTGTTTCTGTCGCAATCGGCGAGCTTGCCCCTGGTCTTGATATTGATTTGGATAAAGTTCCTAAAAAGTATGAAGGTTTGAACGGAACTGAGCTTGCTATTTCTGAGTCGCAGGAGCGCATGGCGGTTGTTGTGCGTGCAAAAGACGCTGAAAAATTTATTGATGCGGCGGCAAAAGAGAATCTGCAGGCGGTGAAAGTTGCTGATGTAACTGATACTGACCGCCTTGTTATTAACTGGCGCGGCAAGACTATTGTAAATCTTGGCAGGGAATTTTTGGATGCGGCGGGCGCTCATCACGAGGCGGTTGCGCTGATTGAAAGTCCTGCGGCGCAAAAGGATTCTCCGCTTGTAAATGCGCTGGATTCTGTAAAAGAAGAGCTTTCTAAGCGTGAATCTGCTGGCGGTGAGGCTGCGCTTAAGAACGCCTGGATGAAGAATATAAGCGATTTGGCTTGTTGTTCCCAGCGCGGATTGGGCGAGCGTTTTGACGGTTCAATTGGCTCTTCCACAGTTCTGTTCCCTTATGGCGGAAAATATCAGAGTACGCCTGAGGCAGGTATGGTTGCAAAAATTCCTGTTGTAAGTCCGCTTGAAACTTCTACTGTAAGCATGATGGCCTTTGGATATGATCCGCGCGTTGGCGAATGGTCTCCGTGGCATGGCGCGCAGACTGCGGTGCTTTCTTCTCTGGCTAAAATTGCCTGCATGGGCGGAAAACCTGTTGACTGCCGCCTTTCGTTCCAGGAATTCTTTGGCCGCGCTGTAAGTGAAAAAACTTGGGGATACCCGGCGGCTGCCCTTCTTGGTTCTATTGATGCGCAGAATGCCATGGGAACTGCTTCTATCGGCGGAAAAGATTCTATGTCCGGAACTTTTGAGGATTTGAATGTTCCGCATACGCTGGTTTCTTTTGCTGTTACAAGCGATGATGTGAAAAATGTTGCAAGCGGTTCTTTTAAAAAGTCCGGCGACAATGTTTATCTTGTTACTGTTCCGTATTCTGCTGAGCTTGCTCCAGATTTTGATGTGTTTACAACAAATTCAAACAATCTTTATGAGTTGAATTCCCAGAAAAAAATCGCTGCGATGTATCCGGTTTGTGCCGGTGGAATTGCGGAGGCGGTTACAAAAATGGCTATGGGAAATAAAATCGGTGTAAAAATCGACCATCTTCCGTTTAGCGCGACTGCCGCTGGTTTTGATAAAATTAAAAAAGTTACGCCAAAGGATTTGTTCACTCCGCTTTATGGTTCAATTGTTGTTGAAACTGACGGTGAGCTTGATTTGGACGGATTTGCCGAGGGAACTGCTTTTAAGATTGGAAATACGGTTTCTGATGCGGAAATTCAGGTTGAAGTTGACAATATTCCTGGTGTAAAAATCGATCTGGCTGATGCGGAGACTGCATGGGAATCTAAGTTGTACGAAGTTTTCCCGCCGGTCAGCGGTGCTGAGGTTCAGAAGCCGCTTCCTGAATTTGCGGTGAATATTCACAAGTCTTTGTCTGATATAAGAAAAAATCCGGTTTTTGCCGCTCCAAAATCAAAGCCGCGTGTTTTGATTCCTGTGTTTCCTGGAACAAACTGCGAGTTCGACATGGCGCGTGCATTCAATCTTGCCGGCGCGGAAACAAAGATTATTGTTCTGGCGAATAAAACTCCTGCGCTGCTCGAAGAGTCGCTTGCAAATTTTGAAAGGGAATTGAAAGAGGCCCAGATTCTTGCGCTGAGCGGTGGTTTTAGCGCCGGAGATGAGCCGGATGGTTCTGCGAAATTTATTGCAAACTGTCTGCGCGAAGGCCGTGTTTCTGAGCAGGTTATGGCACTGCTTAAAAAGCGAGACGGTCTTGTCCTTGGAATTTGCAACGGTTTCCAGGCTCTTGTAAAAACTGGTCTTGCAATGTACGGTGAATTCCGCGATATGGAGCCTGATATGCCTACTTTGACATACAATAAGATTGGCCGCCATATAAGCCGGATTGTAAGAACCCGTCTGGTAAGTGCGGCGAGTCCGTGGGCAATGGATCCAAGCGTTGTAGATTCAAGGATTCATCTTGTTCCGATTAGCCATGGTGAAGGCCGGTTTGTTTGCGATGAGGAAACTGCAAGGAAATTCTTTGAAAACGGACAGGTTTTTACTCAGTATGTTGATGAATATGGAAATCCTGCGATTACTGAGCCGGACAATCCGAACGGTTCGTTGTTTGCAATTGAAGGAATTACCAGCCCGGATGGAAGGGTTCTTGGAAAAATGGGACACAGCGAGCGTACAATCGGTACTGATTTGAACGGCGCTAGCTGCGATTTGATTATGAATGTTGCGGGAAACCCTCTTACAAATGAATACGAAAACAGTTGTGAAAACGTGTTTGCCGCCGGCGTTCGTTATTTTAAATAGACCTAGTGTCGAGTTTTTTGCAAAAAAAATAAAAGCATAGGCAGATTTACAGTTTGTGAAGATTTTTGGCGATTGAATTAATTAAAGTGCGAAGCACCCGAATTAATACAAGCGAAGCGCGAGCCAAATCCATCTGAGCAAATTGGAAATATGCCGAAAGCGTTCTTTCAGAATTTGCAAAAAAAAACTCGACATTCGGGCTAAATAGGATAGATTGAGGGTTATTTTAACTTTATGGATGGAAAAATGAAAAAGATTATGGCTGCGGTTGCTGTTTTGTCCGCATTGATTTTAGCTTCTTGCGGAACTTCGCAGGACTCTAACGGCTGGTATTCGGATTTTAATGCCGCAAAAAAAGCGGCACAGGCAAAAAATAAGGAGATTCTGTTTTTTGTTAATTCTGACTCGGATGTTCCTGGCAGCGAAAATGGTGTTCGCGCAGTGCTTTCAAAGGAATTTGTTGATTCTGTAAAAAGCGATTTTGTATGCGTTCATTTTGATTTTACGGATTTGCAGTCGGTTTTTGGCGTTTCGGAAAACAGTGAAATTTCAAGCAGAGAGCAAAAAAAACTTGAAAAAAGGCGCGCGCTTTTGAACAGTCAGTTCAAGGTTGCTGATTTTTACGGAATCCGCGAAACTCCGGTTTTGAATATTCTTTCAAAGGAAGGATATTTTATTTCGGAAATAAACTGTGAATTTAATTCTGATTCAATAGAAGGTTTTTCTTCATTGCTTAAGCTTGAAGCCGATGAGATTTCTAAATTCAACAAAAAGGTTGCGGCTACAAAAAAAGGCTCAAAAACTGAAAAAATCGACGCGATTGATGTTTTGTTCGAGGAAGCGGCGGATGTGCATAAGCTTGCGCTTTACGATTTGCTGAAAAAAGCGGTTTCAATGGATTCTAAGAATTCTTCCGGAAAAATCGGGAAATATCTTTTCCAGATTGCGCATACGGACGCTTACGACAAGCTGCTTAAACAGGATTTTGCAGGCGCGCTTAAAATTTATGAAAAATGCGCGGAAAACAAATATATGACTCCTGAGTACGCACAGTCTTTGTATTTTATGTGCGCGGAGCTTGCTTTTAAAATTCCTAATGTTGATTCTGAAGATGTTATTTCCTATATGAGGCAGTCTGTGCAGGCGGCGCCGGAAAGCGAGCTTGTGCCTCAGATTCAGCAGTACATTGAGTTTATGGAAAATTCTATCGCGGCGGAAAAGAATTCCGCCTTGGAAGAAACTTCTGAAAAATCTCCTGAGTAAAACTTGAGTAATATTGTTCTTGCCGGGCTGCTTTTGGCTTCTGTGGCTCTTGTAACTTTGTCGATGCTCTTTAGTGTTTCTGAAAGCGCGTTTCTTTCGATGAATAAATTGCGTCTTAGAATTTTGCGTAAGGAAAAAAACAAGCGGGCGCTTAGGGTAAGCCGCCTTCTTGAAGATAAGGAGCTTCTGATAAATACGCTGCTTGTTGCGAACGACCTGGTTAATATTCTTTTAAGTTCTATTATTACCGCAGTTGCAATGCGCATTTTTGGAAGCAAGGGTGTCGGTATTGCGACTTTTGCGGTAACTCTTGTCCTTTTGATTTTTGGGGAAATCACACCAAAAGCAATTTCTACAAGAAAACCGGATGGGATTGCTTACGCGCTTTCGCTTTTTGTAGATGTTGTTGTTCACATACTGCATCCTGTTGTTGTTCTTTTTACTGCGTTCAGCAGGCTGGTTCTGAAAATCCGCGGAATTTGCGTGGACAGGCCGGAGCATACTTATTCCGAGGAAGATATAAAATCATTTATTGAAGCCGGCGAGGAAACAGGCGTTCTTGAAGACGGCGAAAAAAATATGATGAATTCGGTTTTTAAGTTTTCGGATATTACTGCTGCGGAGATAATGGTTCCAAGAACTTCTATTGTTCGTCTTTGTGAAAATGCTTCCTACGCGGATGTGATAGAAAAAGCGCAGAAAACAAAATTTTCAACTTTTCCTGTATATAAAAAAAATATTGATGACATTGTTGGAATTCTTTATTTGAAGGATTTGCTCAAGGCGAGTCCGGAAGATTTTGAAATGACAAGGCTTATGCGTCCGCCGCTTTTTATTCCCGGAACGCGGAAGATAACTTCGGTTGTCCAGGTTATGCAGGAAAATCGTCAGACAATGGCGATAATTATTGACGAATATTCCGGAACGGACGGCTTGATTACTCAGTCAGACATTCATCGTGAAATTTTTGGAACTACTGGAAATAAGACTTCATGGCAGGACGAAAAAAATCTTGAGGAATTAAAAAATCAGGAAAATTTTACAGTTGACGGCTCGACCTTGCTTGTGGACCTGAAAATTTATTTTGGAATAAAGCTTGATTCAACTATAAATGATACGCTTGGCGGCTGGATTATTGAAAGGCTCGACCGGCTTCCTGTTGTCGGCGATTCTGTTGAAACTTCGGATGCCGTTTATTCTGTGGCTGCTATGGAAAACCGCAGGATTACGCAGGTTCAGATAGTAAAAAAAGAAGCGGAAGGAAATGAAGATGATTAAAAATGTTTTTTTTATTTTCGTTCTTTTTGTAATCATAAATCTGATTGCGTTTTTTGCCGGTTCAGAAACGGCGTTTCTTTCTATAAACAAGATTGAGCTTAGGAAAATGATTGGCGAAGGCAGAAAAAATGCCAAGACCGCCGCAAAATTGCGCGAAAATATTGATGAGCTTTTGACAATCATCTTGATTGGAATAAATTTTATGAATACGCTGGGTTCTGCGATTGCGACAGCCCTTGCGGTTTCTTTGGCAGGAAATTCTGGTGTTGGAATTGCCACCGTCTGCTTTACGTTTTTTTCTGTAATTTTTGGTGAAATTATTCCAAAAACAGTTGCCGGACGTTATCCGGAAGAATCAGTCTGCAAGAATTCTGTGCCTCTGCTTGTTTTGGAGAAAGTTTTTTTTCCGGTTGTGTGGATTTTTAGCGCGATTTCAAAAGGAACTGCAAGCCTTGCAAAGAATGTTTTAAGGGATGATACTCCGCTGGTTACGGAAGAGGAGCTTAAGACTCTGATTGATGTAGGCGCTCAGGAAGGAACTCTTGAGGCTTCTGAAAAAACGATGCTCGACAAGATTTTCCGTTTTAACGATTTGTCTGTGCACGACATAATGAAGCACCGTTCTATGGTAAAATCTGTTTCTGTTGAGGATAGCCGCGAAAAGGTTGTCCAGATGTTTGTTTCTACCGGGCTTTCTATGCTTCCTGTTTACGAAGGCTCTAAAGACTCGATTGTTGGCGTAATTCATTACAAGGCGGTGCTTTTTAGCCCTGAAAAAAATGTTCAGAAAAATTATGCGGCCGCTGTGATGAAAAACGTGCTTTTTGTGCCGGAAACTTTTACTGCGCTGGAGCTGCTTGCAAAATTTAAAAAAGAGCACACTGAATTTGCAGTTGCGCTTAATGAGCAGGGATTTTTGGCAGGCGTTGCTACGATTGATGACATTCAAAGGGTTATTTTCGGGCGTATGACGGATGATGATAAATCGAAAATCCCGGCGGAAGAAAGGATAAAACTTGTTTCTTCAAATGAATTTATTGTTCCGGGCGATTTGAAGCTTGAGGATTTGAATTCGATTTTAAAGTTAAATCTTGAGTCGGATGAATATATGACGCTTGGCGGCTGGCTTTTGGAGAAAATAGGATATTTGCCTTCTAACGGAGAACTTTTTGCCTGGAAAAACTGCCTGTTTTTTATAGAAGACCAGTCGCAGCGGCGGATTCAGCAGGTAAGGATAAAATTTGTAAAGTCAGGGCAGGGCGTTAAAAAATAGTCCATTTTGCTCCGATTGAAAAATTGTGCATTTTTTGTTCAAATGCGCTTTTTATGCCTTTCTGAAGAACGAATGGTTTTTCTTCGCCTTCTTTATTGGCGGCGATTTCTCCTTTGTATCTTATGTTAAAGGTGTACGAGTATTCAAAGCAAAACGATATTTTTTTTAGCGGCTTTGCAATTATTTCAATTCCGAATTGATTTTCGCTAAAAAAAGAATTTCCATAATCGTACCAGAATGTTCCAGCAGAGTTAAAATCGTAGTGATGGTCAACTTCCTTGAAAAAACTGAACGGAACGATTTTAAAAAACGGATTTATTTCAATATATTTTGTTATGCAAAAAGACGGATTTACCAGGATATAAATTGAATAATCTATTCGTTTTAGCGAAATTTGCGCAAGATGTCCTTTTTTGTAGAATATTGCTTTTTCATCATCGTATGAAGTTGTATAGTTGCCTGTAGTTTTATAGTCGCCGTACCAGCCGTAGCCGTTTTTTGCCATGAAAAAATAATAGTTGTATTCAAATCCTAAATTTGTCCGCAGGCTGAAAAAATCAGAAAATTTAAGTCTGTAACCGGCGTTTGTATCTAAAAAAAATCCTTCTAAAAGCTCGTTTTCGCTGTATGAAAGATTTGTTTTTTTTGTAAATCCTATTGAGATTCCCTGCCAGTCTGAATCTGTCATTATTCCGGATTCTTTTGGAAAAAATCCTGCGCCTGCGGCGCTGAATGAAAAATTTTTGTATAAGAAATTGATTTTTGCACCGGAATAAAAAAGATCTTTCATAGTCCAGTCAAGCTGGCTTAGTTTTTCGTAGGTGTTATTGACTTTTGTGTATACAAATTCATTCTGTTCACCATTTTTAATTCCCAAAAATCCTGAAACTTCAAGATGAAGATTATTTTCTTTTGTTTCTGAAAATATGGAAAAAGAAACGAGAACTGTAAAGATTGAAATTAAAAATATTTTTTTCACTTTTTTTATTCATTTGATTTTAACGGATTTGCTCCGAAAATTTTTTCCATTTGCTTTCTTGTCGCTTCCAAATCTTTAGGATATGGAGCCGTAAATGAAATCTGTTCTCCTGTTTTTGGGTGTTCAAAAGTTATTCTGTATGCGTGAAGCGCGAGACGGCTTAGCAGAGGCTGTTCTTCGTCCTCGTTTCCCCTCCAGGAACGTTTTATTTCGCTCAGGCGTATCGGTTTCTGGTTTCCGCTGTAAAGCGGGTCGCATACAATGCTGAATCCGTTTTCTGCCAGGTGGACACGAATCTGGTGCGTTCTGCCTGTTTTCGGGCGCGCCTCAATCCATGTGTATGGACCGCATTCCGCAATCACCTTGAAATCTGTTATGGAAGGTTTTCCGAATCTCTTGTTTACAACAGTTCTGTGCCGAGGGTCTCCGTCCGGTAAAAGCGGAAGCTCAACGCGCAATGTGTCCCACATCGGTCTTCCGTGGACAATGCAGTGGTAGACTTTTTGAACTTTTCGTTCCTGGAACTGCTCCGAAATATTTTTGTGCGCCTCTGGATTTCGTGCGTAGATAATAATTCCTGAAGTATCTTTGTCTATGCGGTGAACTGCATAAAGTTTTCCAAATTCTTTTTCGGCAATAAGGTCAAGCCGCGGAGCGTCCTGGTCGTATCGGTCTGCGGCGATTAAAAGTCCGCTTTTTTTGTTAAGGATAACAATGTCGTTATCTGAATAAATAGTTGTGTAATCAGGAATTTTCTTCATAAACGGATTATACAGGTTGCGCGGATAATGTTCAACTTTTCAAATGTGTGATAAAATAATTGAAACCTTTAGAAAGTTTGTTTGTCTTATTTATAGGTTGAATATCGAGTTTTTTTGCAAAAAGAATAAAAGCGCAGGCAGATTTGCAATTTGTGAAGATTTTTGGCGATTGAATTAATTAAAGTGCGGAGCACCCGAATTAATACAAGCGTAGCGCGAGCCAAATCCATCTGAGCAAATTGGAAATATGCCGAAAGCGTTCTTTCGTAATTTGTAAAAAAAACTCGAAATTCGGGCTAGATATTGATTTTTACAGGAGCATAAAATGTCTGCTTTATATCATGATTTTCTTGTTGAGGACCGGGATTTTAAGGATTACGATGATTTTAAGGAACACTGCAGGTTAAAAACAAAGGAAGATTTTAACTTTGCCTATGATATTATTGATCGTTATGCAACAGAGTTTCCGGGAAAACGCGCATTGGTCTGGGTTGATGATAATGGAGAGGAGAAAAATTTTACTTTTGATGACATTTCGCGCGAATCAAAACGTGCTGCTTACTGGCTTGTTTCAAAAGGAATAAAAAAAGGCGATACTGTTATGCTGGTTTTGCGCCGCCGCTACGAATGGTGGATTCTGATGCCGGCCCTTCACCGTATTGGTGCGATTGTAATTCCTGCGACAGATCAGCTTCTTCAGTCAGATATTGAATACCGGGCAAACGCCGCTGATGTTAAGATGATTATTTCCTACGACAATCCTAATATTCAGGGTGAGATAGACAAGGCGATGCCAAAGTCTTCCACAGTAAAATATCTTGTTACAGTAGGAAACGAAAAGCGTGATGGATGGATAAGCTTTCACGAGGAATATGAGCGCCTTCCGCCGGAATTTCCGCGTCCTGTTGGAGATGCCGCGACGCACAATAAAGATCCTATGCTGCTTTATTTTACTTCAGGAACTTCTGGCTATCCAAAAATGGTGCTTCAGGATTATGATTACCCGATTGGCCATATAATCACTGCAAAATATTGGCACGGTGTTGTGGAGGACGGGCTTCACCTTACGATTGCGGAAACTGGCTGGGCAAAATCTACGTGGGGAAAACTCTACGGACAGTGGATTGCCGGAACAGCATTGTTTGTCTATGACATGAACAGCTTTAAGCCAACAAAAATGCTTGAAATGATTTCAAAATATGGACTTACAACGTTCTGTGCGCCGCCTACAGTTTACAGGTATCTGGTTCGCCAGAATTTGAGCAATTACGATTTAAGCAAATGCACACGCTTTAGTACGGCCGGCGAAGCCTTGAACGGCGAGGTTTTTAACAAGTGGCTTGAGCAGACTGGAAAGAAAATTTACGAAGGCTACGGTCAGACTGAATCTACTATTATATGTGGAAATTTCCTTGAATATTCTGCGATACGTCCAGGCTCAATGGGACGGCCTAATCCTCTTTATGATGTTGAGATTTTGAATTCAAACAATAATCCAGTTCCTGCGGGAGAAACCGGCGAGCTTTGCATCCATGTTGAGCACGGACGTCCGTTTGGACTTCTTATGGGCTATCACAAGGATGTTGTTCTTACTGCAAACGCATTTGACGGCGGCGTTTACCACACAGGCGACAATGTCTATATGGATAAGGATGGATATGTATGGTTTGTCGGCCGAAAGGACGATATTATCAAGACTGCCGGTTACCGGGTAAGTCCTTTTGAAGTTGAGTCAATCCTTCAGCAGCATCCGGCTGTAATGGAATGTGCTGTTACCGGCGTTGAAGACCCGAAGCGCGGCATGGCCGTTAAGGCTACAATCGTTCTTTCGCCTGGATACGACGAAAAAGATCCTAAGGAAATGGAGACTGAGCTTTCTACATTTGCAAAGGAAAATACTGCGATGTACAAATGCCCTAGAATCTTTGAATTTGTAAAGGAATTGCCAAAGACAATTTCTGGAAAAATCCGCCGCGTGGAAATCCGGGAAAAAGACAAGGGAAAGGCTCAGGAAAACATCAGGCAGGATTTTTAGAAAGCCACTGGCGTTATTCTGTTTCTTCTGCAATCTGTTGAATCAGCGAAACGAGCGCAGCGAGTTTTTCGCGCGTCATAAGCGGGTTCAGCAGTGTGAATTTCAGGCAGACATTTCCGTTTGAAACTGTCTGTCCGATTACAATTCCATGCTTGTGAAGAAGTTTTCTTCTGATTTTTTTGTTTGTCTCATCACCTTTAATGTGCCTGAACACTACGGAAGTTATTTCCGGCTCGGTTACAACTTCAAAATTTTCATTGTCTTTTATGATTGAATAAAGTTCTTTTGCGTTTTCGACATTTTTTGTGATAATGTCGCTCCATTCTTCTTTTCCGCGCATCTGGAAACTCATCCATACTTTTAAAGCGTCAAAGCGTCTTGTTGTCTGAAGGGATTTGTCAACAAGATTAGTGTATCCGTCCTCTTCGTCTTCTGTTCTGTTCAAGTAATCCGCATGGATTGTGAGCGCTTCGAAATCTTCGGCTTTTTTTACAAGAAGAGCAGAACAGCTTATAGGCTGAAGGAACATTTTGTGAAAATCAACGGTTATTGAGTCGCAAAGGTAAAGATTTTTTACCTTGCAGGAATATTTTTCGCTCATAATCAGGCCGGAGCCGTAAGCCGCATCTGCGTGAAGCCACATATTGTAATGGCTGCAAAGCGCGGAAATCTGTTCAACGGGATCAATAGATCCGAAGTCTGTTGTTCCGATTGTCGCTACAACAAGGAACGGAATGTTTCCGACTGCAATATCTTTTTGCACAAGGTAATTCAATGCTCCGAAATTCATTCTTTTGTTTTCGTCCACAGGAACTTTTACAACGCTTTCGTAGCCTAGCCCAAGAATATGCGCTGTTTTTTCCATTGAAAAATGGCTGATTTCGCTTGTGTAAATCCGCAGTTGCTTGAAATTTTCCGGAAGACCGTGCTTTTTCACATCGAAATTCATTATTTTTGAAATAAACCAGTCGCGCGCAAGAATCATCGCAGTTTCGTTGGACTGGCTTCCCCCGGATGTAAAAATTCCATCAGAGCCCCGGCGGAAACCGAACTGTTTGCACAGGTTGGCGATTACCTCAAGTTCAATTTCTGTTGCCACGGGTCCCTGGTCCCAGCTGTCCATCGACTGGTTGAACGTTGAGATTATAAGCTCGCCGGCAATTGATTCCATGACCGAAGGCGAGTGAAGATGCGGCATATAATCTGTGGATGAGGGTCGAAGCAGGTTTGGAAGAATTTTATCTTTTGCAAGTTCCAGCGTTTTTTGCCAGCCTAATCCTTTTTCCGGCAAAATTGAATCCTGATGGATGATTTTTTTTAGTTCCTGCGGAGTCGGGCCAGAATAAGCCGTGTCTGTTGAAAAAGCGTTTGTAATCGCCTCGGCGGTTTCATTTATTATTTTTTTATATTCGTCTTTTGAAGTCTGGTCGTTTGTAAGGAAAATATTTTTCATGGCTTTATTATACATAAAAAAATAAAAAAAACACATTTATAACATTATTTAGCCTTAATTTCGAGTTTTTTTTTGCAAATTATGAAAGAACGCTCTCGGCAGGTTTCCAATTTGCTCAGATGGATTTGGCTCGAATTCGGGTGCTCCGCACTTTAATTAATTCAATCGCCAAAAATCTTCACAAATTGTAAATCTGCCTGCGCTTTTATTCTTTTTACAAAAAACTCGACGTCCAGGCTATTTAGTTTTGTTTTTTGTTGAAAAAAATGACACAGAAGTTTCGGAAAACCGCCGCCTTGGCTTCAGCATGGGAATAAGCACGAATCAGGATGTGGAAAAATGCGACAATATCGATATGTTTGTGCAGAATGCGGACAAGGCGCTGTCTTACGCGAAAAATAACAAAAAAGGTTCAGTTTCTGTTTGGTCTGAAATAAAAGATATGATAAAATAGAAATATGTATATGTTTCTTATGAATAATCTTATGTGGTTCTGGCTTGGAGTGATGCTTTTATGCGTCGTTATTGAAGCCGCGACTTTTGCGCTTACGACAGTCTGGGGCGCGATTTCCGCTTTTGTAATGATTTTTGTAAGCCGGACGAATATGCCGCTGAAATGGCAGCTGATTCTTTTTCTTGTGCTGACGATTGTCCTTGTTCTTACAACGCGTCCTTTCGCAGTGAAAAAACTGAAGCTTGGCAAGGATAAAACGAACGTAAATTCTATGGAAGGTCAGGAAGTTCTTGTGACAAAAAGAATTTCCAGGTTTGAAAAAGGCGAGGTCAAGGCAAAGAATGGCGTAATCTGGAGCGCTAAAAATGCAGATGAGCAGGATGAGTCGGATATTCCGGAAGGTTCTGTCTGCAAAATTGTAAAAGTTGACGGAAATACATTGTCAGTAAAAATAAAAGACTAGATTTGGGGGATTTTTATGGGTTTAACCTGGGTAATTGTCGCAGTTCTTGTTATTGTTCTTGTTTTGATTCTTGTGAACGTGCGTGTTGTTCCGCAGTCAAGAGCGTTTGTTATTGAGCGGCTTGGAGCGTATTGCTCAACTTGGAATGTCGGGCTTCATGTGAAGTTTCCGTTTATCGACCGCATTGCGAATGTCATGAGCCTTAAGGAGCGCGTGATGGATTTTCCGCCGCAGCCGGTTATCACAAAAGATAATGTTACAATACAGATTGATACAGTTGTCTACTGCCAGGTTACAGATCCGAAGCTTTACACCTACGGCGTTGAAAATCCGTTGAAGGCGCTTGAAAATCTGACCGCTACAACTTTAAGAAATATAATCGGCGAGCTTGAGCTTGATGAAACTCTGACAAGCCGTGATGTAATCAATACAAAAATGCGTTCGATTCTTGACGAGGCGACCGATCCGTGGGGGCTTAAGGTGACCCGCGTTGAGGTAAAGAATATCGAGCCGCCGCAGGCAATCCGCGAGGCTATGGAAAAACAGATGCGCGCTGAACGGGAGCGGCGCGAACAGATTCTTATTGCAGAGGGGCATAAGCAGTCCGCGATTCTTGAGGCCGAGGGAGAGAAGCAGGCTGTGATTCTTAGGGCGGAAGCGCAGAAGGAAGCTGCTGTTCAAAAGGCGAAGGGTGAAGCCGAGGCGATTCGCGAAGTTCAGGAAGCTACAGCGCAAGGTCTTAAAATGATAAAGGAGTCTGCTCCGGATGAGGCGGTGATTCGTCTTCGCGCGCTGGAAGCGTTTGAAAAAGCGGCGGACGGTCAGGCTACAAAAATTATAATTCCTTCCGATATTCAGGCGGCGGCAGGACTTGTTGCAAGTCTTACAGAACTGGGGAAAAAATAGAGTTTCTGCAGTGCCGCCGGCCGTAAAATAAAAAATGCTGTCCGGTTAAAAGCTTTCGCTTTTTCTGGACAGCATTTTTTTTGCCACGCTAATGTCTAGGCTGACGTATTTATTGTTTGTCCTGAAGTTTCGCCGGCATTAAACGTATTCTTTGTTTACTTCAATAACTGCTGATTCAAAAATGTTCATCGCCCTGTCAATTTCTTCGTCGGTAACAGTCAAGGCGCACAGACATCGCATTACCGAACCGTTTCTTCCGCCTTTTTCCATTACAAGCTTGTTCTTAAAACAGATGCTTTGAATTTTTGCGGCCGCCTCTCCGTTCGGAGGAAACAATCCGCAGCAGTCTTTGGCTTCTTTTGGATTTACAAATTCGCAGCCAATCATAAGTCCTTTTCCGCGGACATCGCCGATAATTCTGACTTTTTCTTTAAGCGCATTCATCCGGGAGGTAATCATATTTCCTTTGCGCACGACTTCTGAAAGAAATTCCGGCTTTGAAACTCTGTTTAGAACAATTGTTCCGGCTTTCATGGCAAGCTGGTTTCCCCGGAATGTTCCTGTATGCGCGCCAGGTCCCCATACGTCAAGTTTTTTGTTGTATATTACGATTGAAAGCGGCTGGGAACCGCCGATTGCCTTGGAAACAAGGATTACATCAGGAACAATTCCCGCGTATTCAAATGCAAAGAGTTTTCCGCTGCGGCCGATTCCGCACTGTATTTCATCAACAATCAGGGGAATGTCAAGCTCCTTTGTTACCCTTCGGACTGTCTGTAGAAATTTTTCCGGCGCGGGATTTACTCCGCCTTCGCCCTGGATAGGCTCAAGAATTACTGCGGCCGGTTTTGTGATTCCGCTTTCCGGATCTTTAAGAGTTGTCTCAAAATAGTTGCAGGCCGCGTCAATTGCGGCTTCGCCTTTTAACCCAAAATGATTTCTGTATGTATCTGGATAAGGAAAGTGCTGGACTCCAGCCATAAGTCCGTTTACTTTGTTTTTTGCGCCCAGATTTCCTGTGCAGGCAAGCGCTCCGTGTCCCATTCCGTGGAAACCGCCCTGAAATGCCACGATACTTGAACGGCCTGTCGCGGTTTTACAGAGTTTTAAGGCCGCGTCTGTGGCATCCGTTCCGCTTGGCGAGCAAAATTGAATTTTACAGTTTTCGGCAAGTTCTTTCGGAAGATGCTGAATTACGGTCTGAATAAATTCATCTTTTACAGGGGTGGTTAAATCAAGCGTGTGAAGCGGAAAATCGCTTTGAAGCATTTCAATCATTGCCTGATTAATTTCATCATCATTGTGACCAAGTGCAAGAGTTCCAGCTCCGCACAAAAAATCCAGATATTTGTTTCCTTCAATGTCCTCAACCCAAGATCCTTTGGCTTTTGCCAGTGCAAATGGGAATTTGCGCGGATAACTTCGGGCATTAGATTCTGTGGAATCCTGTCTGGTAATGTAATACTGATTGGTGCCTTTTTCTGACATCGACGTTCTCCATTACTTAGGATTATGTTTCCCCGGCCGCTGACAACGGCAGTGTTTTTCGTCGGGGAGAAAAGTATATCCTAAAAACAAGATAATGTCATTGTGTTTTTTTGCTCCATTTCAGGGCAAACGCATTATAAATGTATTCAGCAAAAAAAACTGCTCCCAGTCACGGTTTCGTGGTTCAAAATCGCGCAATAATGCGCTACACGCTGATTGTTGCAAAGTAACTATAGAATTGACCGCTCACGCGGTCTCAACAATCAGAGTGTTTTTGACCACGAAACCGTTCCTTCGCGCAAAGTTTACTTAAATTATTTATAATGCGTTTGCCCTGCGCTACATTTTTTCTGCGCGGCAGATTACTCTTCGTCGTTGTTGAACAAGGCCATGTACGGCACAACCATCACATCTTCCTTTTGTACAAAAATTTCGTTTTCAAAACTTAAGTCATCCAGGATTTTGTCGGCTTGCAGTTTTATCTGTTCGTTTCCGCGCTGTATGTAAATGTTCTTAAGGTCGGAAAAGACTGTAAAAATGTCGCGGTTTCTTCGGAGCAGGGAAGCGTATGTTTCTGTTGCAAAGAATGAAAGTTTTCTTCTATATATGTTGTATGCGCGTGCATTGTAGGCATCTGTTTCCGAATAGCCGTTTGCAGGATTTTTTATTACGCCCTTTATTTCAATAGATGAGTTGATTTCCTTTTGGTCAGGAATGTAAATTGAGTCCATGTCGGCTAGCAAGAAATTCTGTTTTATTGAATTTTCATCCAGATATATGATTTTATTATGAGATTCACTCTGGTTTTCTGAATTTTCAAAACGTATAAGGCGAATTTTAAAAAGGTTTGCGGTTTTTGTTGTTCCTCTTGCGTATGTGTTAATCAGGTTAAAAAGATTGTCGTCGTCTAAAAGCTCGTAAGTTCCCGGACGCTCCACAGAGCCGGAAATTGAAACTTTTCGCTCTGTCCTGGAAAATTCAATTTCATCGCCGGGGCGTAAGTACGGATTTTCGGAAAAGTCGGCGTTTCTTTTTGCCTTGAACAGGTCGCAGGTTTTTGTTTTTCCGTCCGGACTTTTGATTTTTATATTTCGGGTTGAAGAAAATTGTGTAAGTTCCGCGGCCGGCAAAATGTCTGAAAGTCTTGTTAAAGCCCATGCCTTTGTTTCGTGCGCGGAAAAAACCTCGCCTTTTATAAAGACGTTAAAAACGCTTGGCTGGAGCATGGCGAAAGTCACAACGCTTAAAGGGTAATTCCGCATGACGAGTGTTTCTATATTTTTTTTAAGCTGAATAAAAGAAAGGTTTTCGCAGTTTATTGCGCCAAGATTTGCGATTTTAATTTTGTACGTTGAATCAACAATTATTGTGTAGGAAGCGCCGGCTCCGTTTTGATAAAAAGAAAGTGTGTATACATCGCCGGCTGTGACCTTGTAGTCTTTTTCTGCCATTGCGAGCTGCGCGTTTGCAGAAAAAAGCTCAGTTTTTATGTTGTCTGTTCCCCCCCCCCTTGGCAGATTGCGACTTTCAGGGGCAGGCAGGTAAAAATGCTAAAAAACAATGTGAATGCAGTTGTTTTTGAAAATGAAGCCAAAATTTACCTCTCTTAAAAAATAAACAGCTATTTTAATGACGTTCTAAAACGCTGTCTTGATTTAAGATTTTTTATTATTTATACTAAAAAAATGGAAAAATTGCAAGATTCGGAAAGTGTCGCTGTAAAGAATGAAAATACAGATGATGAAATTTCTCTGTTGGATTTAGCGGCGGTTTTACTTCATTACAAGAAAATGATAATTATTGTTACGGCCGCTGCTATGCTTTTTGCGGTTGTTTATTCTGTTATATCACTTAAGCTTCCGCCGGAAAAATCTCCGCTGCCGAATAAATATACGCCGGTTGCGCACATGCTTATAAAAGAGGAGTCTTCCGGAGCAGGATTGTCATCCAGCCTTTCTTCTCTTGCAGGTCTTGCGGGAATAAGCATGGGAGGTTCAGGCTCTTCCCGCAGTTCTCTTGCGACCTACCTTAGTTCTTCAAATGAATATCTTGACGCGGTTGCGGCGGAATTCAACCTTAGGGAACGCTATAAGATTGAAAAATTTCCTGTCGCCGGGACTCGCGAGGCTTTGAAAAAAACTCTTACTTCAGAATATGATGAAAAAAGTTCTGTTTTTTCTATAAGTTTTACGGACATAGATCCGGTTTTTGCGCAAAGTGTAGTTAATTTTGCCGTTGACTGGATGCAGAATCGTTTTGATGAGCTTGGGCTTGATTCCAACAGGATTGAAAAAAAGAATCTTGAAGTCAGCGTTGAGTCGACCTACAAAGAGATATTGAAGCTTGAGCATCAGGCTCAAAATCTCGGTTCAAATTTGAGCAGCGGAGTTTCTATCTGGAACGGACAGAATGTTTCGATTGAAATTGCGCGTATTCAGATGGAGCTTAATGCGCAGCAGAAGGTCTACGAGCAGTTGAAGACCCAGTACGAGCTTTTAAAAGTGAAGATGCAGAGCGAGCAGCCGGTTTTTCAGATTCTTGAACGCCCGGAAATTCCTGACATGAAAAGCGGGCCTAGCCGCGGAAAACTGTGCATTATCATAACTTTTGCGGCGTTCTTTATTTCTGTATTTATGGCTTTTGCCTTGAATGCCTGGCATAACATAAAAAATGATCCTGAAGCCCGAAAGAAGCTCAATTTAAAGAATTAAAAGAGGCTCGGTAAAATTATGATGAGATGTGTAAATAAAAAAATGAAATTTTTATCATTGTGCCTGACGTTTTGCCTTTGTTCGGTATTTGCATTCGGGCAGAATCAGACTCAGAATCAGAGGCAGAATCAGAACCAGCTTTTAGACCAGCTGAAAAATCAGTCTTATTCCGGTAAAACTAAAATTGATGTGTCGAAGTTTTCGAGCAAGGCCGGTTCGGAAAGCACTGATAAGGAACTGAATTTTATTCCGGATGCGCAGGTTGCGATGTCCAGGGCTGATTATCCTGTGACCGCCGGCGATATTTATACTCTGGCTTTTTCAGTGGGAACGAATCCTGTAACTTATTCAATTCCTCTTGATTCAAGCTATAAATTAAGGATTGCGAACCTTGGCGTTATAAATGCAAAGGGTTTGACCTTTCTTGAGCTTAAAGATCAGGTTATTAAAATTGTTCAGAAAAACTATCCGATGGGCGGCGTTCAGTTTGTTCTTACAGCGCCGGCGGTTTTTACTGTGGAAATTACAGGCGAAGTTCTTAAGACCGCGGAAAAAAAAGTCTGGGCTTTAGTACGTCTTTCTTCTTTTATCGATGATAATTATACTGACTATTCTTCGCTCAGGAAAATAACGGTTCAGTCGGATGACGGCAGTTCAAAGGTCTACGATTTATTCAAGGCTTCGCGTTACGGAGATTTGACCCAGGATCCGTTTTTGCGTCCGGGCGACAGGATTGTTGTGGCTAAAATGGAGCGCAAGGTTTTTGTTGACGGCGCGGTAAAACGTCCTGGTGTTTACGAGCTTCTTGACGGTGAGAATTTAAAGTCGCTTATTGATTTGTACGGCGATGGATTTACGCCGTTCAGCGATTTGAGCAGAATTGAGCTTTCTCGTTTTGTGAACGACAAGGATTCTTACGGAGAGAAGATTTATCTTAATAAGGAAGACTACGAAAAGGATTTTAATCTTGTCTGCTATGATTCCGTTACGGTTTCCAGTCTTATTGATTTAAGTCCTCATGTTTTTGTAGAAGGCGCTGTTCAGGAATTGCCTGATGATTCGGCTTTGAAAACAGGCGCTGGCGTTGTTGCCGGCGCATCGGTAAATGCAAGCAAGAGGCTTTCTTTTAGTTTTTCTGAAGGCGAGGACTATGCGTTTTTTATAAGGAAGAATAAAGATATTCTTACGGAAGTTTCAGACCTTGAGAATGTCTATATAATCCGCGATGGCGAGAAGATTGCGCTGAACCTTTTGCCGGTCCTTTACGACGCTTCGTATTATGCAAAGATAGAGATGAAAAACAACGATACTCTTTTGATTCCGTTCAAGCAGTTTTTTGTTTCTGTTTCCGGGGCGGTTTATCTTCCGGGGCGTTATCCGTATATTCCTGACAGAACATGGGATTATTACATAGGTCTTGCCGGCGGTTTTATAAAGGAAAAGAATGCCGGCAATGCGATTGTGATTACTGACGTTAATGGTAAGAAGCATAAAAAATCTGAGTTTATAAAACCGGAAATGACGATTGAGGCGAAGTCGAACAGCGGCTTGTATTATTTTAATCAGTATGCGCCGATTGTGACCACAATCCTTTCCGCGGTAAGCACGAGCATTGCGGTTCTTGCCGCCACCGGGGTAATCAATTAGCCTGAATGTCGAGTTTTTTGTAAAAAGAATAAAAGCGCAGGCAGATTTACAATTTGTGAAGATTTTTGGCGATTGAATTAATAAAAGTGCGGAGCACCCGAATTAATTCAAGCGTAGCGCGAGCCAAATCCATCTGAGCAAATTGGAAATATGCCGAGAGCGTTCTTTCATAATTTGCAAAAAAAACTCGATATTCAGGCTAATTAGTCCGGATACCGCGTTTTATGTTGAATCCATGAAGAGGATGGGCGGAAAGAAAAATATTGTGAAAAAACTAACAATAAAATAAAAAACAGGCTGATTCTGGCGGAATTCTGTTGGAATCAGCCTGTTTTTGTTTAAATGCGGTTGGTAAAATTGTTCCTTGGAATTAGAATGAATATGTTGCTTTTGGCAATTTTCTTTTATGTGCCTGCCTGCGAGCTTGCAGAGTTAGGGATTGCAGCGGACGCGGAGCGTGTGTTTTTGCTTGCAAAAATACCGGAGCGAAGCGGAAGCCGCGGAAAGCCCGACCGCCGCAGGCGGGAACTTCCAGAATAAAAATATTTTTTCATTTTTTTAGGAGCGTATATGTCTAGGGTTTACAATTTTAGCGCCGGACCTTCTTGCTTGCCGGAAGAGGTTTTGAGTGAGTGCGCGGCTGAAATGCTTGATTATAAGGGAACTGGCCAGTCGGTTATGGAGATGAGCCATCGTTCAAAGGTGTATGAGCCGATTATTCAGGATGCCGAGGCGATGGTTAGAAAATTGATGAATGTTCCTGAAAATTACAAGGTTTTGTTCCTTCAGGGCGGCGGTTCGACCCAGTTTGCGATGGTCGCACAGAATCTTGGAATCCGTTCAGGAAAGGCGGCTTACATTGAAACCGGTGTGTGGGCGAAAAAGGCTGCGGCTGAGGCTAAGAAGCTGGGCGTTGATGTTGATGTTATCGCTTCTTCAAAAGACAAGGGATATTCGTACATTCCGCGCGTGGAAAAAGTCGAGGGTGATTACGATTACGTTTATATTTGCATGAACAATACGATTATGGGAACGCACTACGAGTATCTGCCTGAAACCGGTGATATTCCTTTGGTTGCAGATATTTCTTCTTGCGTTCTTTCTGAACCGCTGGATATTTCTAAATTTGGAATGGTTTTTGCCGGCGCGCAGAAAAATCTTGCGCCGGCTGGTGTTACTTTGGTCATTATTCGCGAGGATTTGATTACTGATTCACCTCGCGCTGGAACTCCTACGATGTTGAGCTACAAGACCCATGCGGATGCTGATTCTATGTACAATACTCCGCCGTGCTACACAATTTATGTTCTGGGAAAAGTTCTGCACTGGATTGAAAAGAATGGCGGCGCGGAAGGGATGTTGAAGAGAAACCGGGAAAAGGCTGATTATTTGTATAATTTCCTTGATTCAAGTGATTTTTACCATGCTACAGCTCAGGTCGGAAGCCGTTCTTTGATGAATGTTCCATTCCTTACAAAATATTCCACTGGAGCAACAGACGAGGCGAGCCTTGCAAAAGAAAAAGAGATTAACGACAAGTTTGTAAAGGAGGCCGCCGCCGCAGGTCTTGTGAACTTGAAGGGGCATCGTCTTGTAGGCGGAATGCGCGCTTCAATTTACAATGCGATGTCTTTGGACGGCGTAAAGGCGCTTGTTGAATTTATGAAGAAATTCGCCGCGGAAAATTAATTTCTGCGTGAGCGGTGATTTTGATAATCTCAACCACCGCGGACGTGGGCATTGAGCTTGTCGAAATGCCTATGTTGAGCTTCGCTTTATGGGTTCTTAGGGCAAAGCCCTAAGTCGTGCTGTGGAAAGCAGGGGTTTAAGGGGAAGAAAACCCCCGCTTCGAAGTAGAGGGGTTGTCTTCCCCTTTAAAACATTGTGCTAAAAAAAAGGAAAATATATGAGTTATAAAATTCAAACGTTGAATAAGATTTCAGGCTGCGGTTTGAACCGTCTTGACCGCGACAATTATGAAATCGCTTCTGAAATAAACAATCCGGACGCGATTCTTGTTCGTTCTGCCGATATGCATCAGATGGAGCTTCCTGGCAGTGTGAAGGCTGTTGCCCGCGCTGGCGCCGGAACAAATAATATTCCTGTTTCTGAGCTGACCGAAAAGGGCGTTGTTGTGTTTAATACTCCGGGAGCGAATGCGAATGCGGTGAAGGAGCTTGTGATTCTTGGGCTTTTGATTTCCAGTCGTCCTGTTATTTATGCAAATCAGTGGGCTAATTCCCTTGCAGGAAAAGGCGACGAGATTCCTGACCTTGCGGAAAAAGGCAAGTCGCAGTTTGTAGGACCTGAGCTTAAGGGCAAGACGCTTGGTGTAATCGGTCTTGGCGCGATTGGCGCTATGGTTGCCAACGCTGCGATCAGTCTTGGAATGAACGTAATCGGTTACGACCCGTTCCTTTCTGTAAAAGCGGCATGGTCTTTGGATAGAAATGTAAAACATTCAGAGACACTGGAAGGGATTTACAAGAACGCTGACTATATTTCAATTCATGTTCCGCAGACAAATGACACAAAAGGAATGATAAACGCTGCGACAATCAGGCAGATGAAGGATGGCGTTCGCATTCTGAATATCGCGCGCGGCGGCCTTGTGAACAACGCCGACATTCTTGATGCTGTAAAGTCCGGAAAGGTTGCCTGTCTTGTTACGGATTTTGCTTCGGAAGAGCTTTTGAATCAGAAGAATATAATTGTTCTGCCTCACCTTGGCGCTTCTACTCCGGAGGCGGAAGAAAACTGCGCCTGCATGGCGGCGGACGAGCTTAAGGAATTCCTTGAAAAAGGTGTAATCGTGAATTCTGTGAATTTTCCGAAAACCTGCACTGAAAATTTGATTCCGGCCGGCGGAACAAGGCTTTGCATAAGCCATAAGAATATTCCGGACACAATTTCTAAATTTGCAACAATTCTGGGCGAGGCAAAGCTTAATATCGCCGGAATGATAAACCAGGCCCGCGGCGATGTTGCCTATAACTTGATTGATGTTGACGGAAGAGTTCCTGAGGAAATAATTCAGAGGCTTGCTTCCTGTGATACTGTTACAAGAGTCCGCGCTATTGAAGGATAGTTTTTTATAAGGGCAAATTCCGAGGTTGCCGCAGGTTTGCCGCGGCTTTACCAAGGGTTTGCCGTAAAATTGGCGGAAGCGTAAGCGAAGTTGCGGTTTATGAAAAATTTGAATTTTGCCTTGAGGTGAATGGGCGCCTTTTTTTTTGGATAAGTTTTCCTGATTAGTTCAGGCGCGAAACTTTCAAGGAAAAGGGCGTTTAAATTTTACAGGCATTTTTTATTTCTGTCTTGTTCCGCTGTCTTTCGCCGCGGTGCGTTCTGCTTGAGCTACAGTTCGATTGTGCCTATTTCTTCGGTCTTGTCGCTGCCTCCGCAGGCTGTTGTTTCTTTCTGGCCGAGGTTTATTCTGTTTGTATTGCCTGAAAGAGTCCTGGTTTCGATTTTTTTTGTTTTTTCAGGCTTTTGTTTTGACCTTGCCCTTGGAGTCGCTAAAAAGGCGAACATGCTTCCGCAAATTCCTCCGGCGATGTGCGCCAGCGTTGAGATGCTTGAGTTCTTTCCCGAACCGAGTATTTCCCGCCCGATGTAGAGTATTAAAATCAGTATAAAGGAAAGCGGAATCTCGCTTTTTGAAATAGTTGTAAACGAGGTCAAAAGAATCATCATAAATGCTATGTCGCTTGAGCCTAAAAGCTGCGAAGGACTGAAGCACACGTTTAAAACTCCTGTTACTAAAGAAGTTATTGTCATCATTAAAAGAAGAAGTCCTGAGCCGTAGCGTTCCTCTATGACCGGACCTAAAAGCAGGATGAATGCCATGTTTCCTAAAAAATGATTCCAGTTGCTGTGGCCGAATATGTGCAGCAGAAGCCGTAGGTAGTCAAGAAAATTTGAAGGGTTGAACGCCGGCTCGGAAGTCGCGCCCGGGCAGGTAAAGAACGCAGGAATAAGGGTGTTGTGCAAAATTGTGTCAAAAAGAAGAACCAGGGCGGAAATCAGCGCGAATGTTAAAGTCGCAGGCGCATTGTAAGTTATTTTAAAATTTGAAAGAAAATTTCTTTTATTCATGCTATTATTGTATCAGATTATAAATTTATTGTTTATTGCATTTTTTGTCCTGCGCCTGAAATTTGAAATTTTTAGAGGTTTTCTTTATATTAAAATTATGTCAGATCAAATTGTTTCAGAAAATCGTAATACCGGAGTTGCGGAAGGCTTTGAATTTGAAGAGCCGCCTGAATGTAGAGTTGTTATTTACAACGACGACTTTACAGAAAAGGGTTTTGTTGTGGAAATTTTAATGCAGGTTTTTCATAAATCTGAACCGGATGCGGTTTTTATAATGGAATCGATACACAATTCTGGAAGAGAGACGGTCGGTATTTATACTTATGATATTGCGGTTACTCGCGCAAGCATGGCGACTGCCCGTGCTAAAAAAAGAGGATTTCCGCTTAGAATAGAGGTTGAGCGTACATGAAAATAAGTTCTTTGCTTGGAAAAATTCTTTCAGAGGCGCTGCTTTCCGCAAAAAAGGCGGAGCATGAATTTTTTACACCGGAACATCTTCTGTTTGCCGCGCTGGAATCGGACCAGGTCTGCGAGCTGCTTGATTCAGCCGGATGCAAGATTGAATCCTTGAAGCAAAACCTGATGGATTACCTTCAGACAAGGGTTCCTTCCTGCCGGAATCTCTCTGAAAATCCGGATAAAAATCCGATGGAAACGCTGGGCTTTCAGTCTGTGATGAACCGGGCTGTTTTTCATTGCGTTTCAAGCAACCGCTCAATTGTTGCCGTTCCGGATGTTCTGGTCAGCATGCTTGATGAAAAGAAAAACTACTGCTCGTTTTTTTTGCTAAGGAACGGAACGGAGCGCATGAAGCTTCTGGAGATTATTTCGCGCATGAAAAATGCCGCGGAGGCAATGGAGCAGGATAATTACAGAAATTCTTCTGCTTTTGATTCTCAGGGCCAGGCCGGCAAGGGACGTAAGTCGGCGCTGGAAAGATTTTGCGTTGACATGACAAAAGAGGCGGCAAAGGGAAGCTATGATAAATTTATCGGCCGCGAGGAAGAAATTGAGCGCACTATCCAGATTTTATGCCGCCGCGCAAAAAATAATCCCCTTCATGTTGGAGATGCGGGAGTCGGAAAAACGGCTGTAACCCAGGGGCTTGCCCAGCGGATTGTGGAAGGCCGCGTTCCGGCGGAATTAAAGGAAAGCAAGATTTTTTCGCTGGACATCGGACTTCTTCTGGCGGGCTCAAAGTTTCGCGGAGATTTCGAGGAACGTCTTCATGCGGTTATTGATGAGATTGTGTTAAAGAAAAACGCAATCCTTTTTATAGACGAAATTCATATGATTATGGGCGCGGGAACAAACGGAAATACGAACATCGACGCGGCCAACCTCTTGAAGCCGGTTCTTGCGACAGGAAAAATGCGTGTAATCGGTTCTACAACTTTTGAGGAATATTCCAAGAATTTTGAAAAGGACCGAGCCCTTTCGCGCCGTTTTCAGAAAATCGACATCCTTGAGCCTACTCCGCAGGAAACTCTGAAAATTATTACGGGGCTTCTTCCGAAATTTGAGCAGTATCACAATGTGAAATACCAAAAAAGCGCCGTAAAGGCCGCGGTGGACCTTTCGGTTCAGTACATCTCGGACAAAAGGCTTCCAGACAAGGCGATTGACGTGATTGATGAGGCCGGCGCGCTTTTGAAAATTCAAAAGAACGGCGGTTTTGAAGGAATCCGCATCTCAAAAATCCAGCTTTCTGACGAAACCCTTCCGGCTGTGAGCGAATCTGTGAACGTTCCGGTTGTAAATGTTTCCGCAATCCGGGATGTCGTTTCAAAAATAGCCCATGTTCCTGTTCAAAATCTGGCAGGCGGAGAAAAGCAGAAGCTTTATTCGCTTGAAAAAGATTTGAAAACTCAGATTTTCGGCCAGGACAAGGCGGTGGAGGCGGTTGTAAAAGCGGTAAAAAGAAGCCGCGCCGGACTTAAAAATCCGGACAAGCCTGATGCCAGCTTCCTGTTTGTCGGACCTACCGGCGTTGGAAAAACCGAACTTGCGCGCTGTCTTGCTTCTATGCTGGGTGTTCCGCTTCTGCGTTACGACATGAGCGAATATCAGGAAAAGCATACTGTAAGCCGTCTGGTCGGTTCTCCTGCAGGCTATGTTGGCTATGAAAACGGCGGACTCCTGACCGATGACGTAAGAAAAAATCCCCATGCGGTTATACTTTTTGATGAGATTGAAAAAGCGCATCCTGATATTTACAATGTTTTCCTTCAGGTTCTTGATTACGGATTCCTTACGGACAACCAGGGGCGGAAAGCGGATTTCAGGAACAGCATTATAATTATGACTAGCAATGCCGGGGCAAGGGAACTTGAAAAAGTGCCGCTGGGTTTCGGCTCTGAAAGTCAGAATTCCTATGAAACCGACAGCATTGAGCTAAAATCGGCTGTTGAAAAAGAATTTTCACCGGAATTCAGAAACCGCCTTGATGCGGTTGTTGCGTTCGGACATCTTGAAAAGCGGTTCGTCATGGATGTGGTTCAAAAGGAATGGAAAAAACTTGCGGCCCGGCTTAAAAGTAAAAAAATCAACCTTTTTGTTACGGAGCGCTGCGAGGAAAAGCTTCTTGAGCTCGGCTATTCCCGTGAGATGGGCGCCAGAAACCTTTCCCGCATGGTTGACGAAAAACTCGCGTCTCCGCTGGTTGACGAAGTCCTTTTTGGAAAGCTTAGCCACGGCGGAACGGTTGTTGCGGATGTAATTGCTGATGAAATTGTCTTTACTTTTGAAAATGGTCGCCTTGAGCCGCATAAGTTTGTTGAAACACATTTTGAAATGGAGTAAACTTAAAGAATGAATGCTATTATTACAGTTGTAGGAAGTGACAAGGTTGGAATTATCGCGAATGTAAGCTCTTTCCTTGCGGAACACAAAATAAATATTGCTGATATTACTCAGACAATTCTTTCCGGAAATTTTGTCATGATGATGATGGTTGATTTTGACAAGTCAGATATTGCGATTGACGAACTTCGGAATTCCCTTGCAAAAAAAGCCGAGGCTATGGGCGTGGAAATAAACGTTATGTCCGAAAAAGTTTTCAGCGCGATGCACAGGGTCTGATTTTCAGCGCGTGTGGAAATGCTCCGGGGCTTGTCTCGGGGCATTTTTTTTTCTTTTTTTTTCGGGTGGATTTTTGTCCGTTTGCTGGCCGCAAACTCCCAAAAAACAGGCTTTTCGGGGTTGCGCTGCCGCTTCATTGCTTCGCAACGCTCCCTTCGGTCGCGCCCCTCCAATCCTTTCCACATTTTGATTTTTCTATTAAATCCCAAGTACCTGCTCTTTTGTTGAATCCGTAAATCGCCGCGCTTTTTCTGGCGGCGCATTCAATCTTTGTGGTGAATTTGTAAAACTTTTCATTTAGCTAAAAAAAAGTATTTTTTTTTGAAAATCATTTCATTTTCCGCTTCTTCTCTTGCTATAAACATATAGGCGTTTTTTAGTGTTTGTTTGCAGCGTACGCGTTTATTGTTTTTTTTTATGTTTCGCCTGAATAAAAAACTTTGCCGAAAGCATCGTCAGAGTTTCTATTCACAAGTTTGCGTCGCAAACTTTTTATTGACTTTTTTATGGGAGTAAAAATGAAATTTTTATTGAAAACTTCAAGGGAGTTGAGTTTGGCTGAATTGCTTCAGTTAAATGGCGGTTATGGAGGAAGTTCTGGCGGAGGAGGAAGCAGAAGTCCTTCGGGAAGATCTGGTTCAAGTTCTTACAGTGGTTCCAGTTCCGGCGGAAAGTCTTCTAAATCTGGCGCGCAGGCAAAAAGGTCTGCGCAGAATACTTCGCAAGCGTACAGCGCCACTAGCGGAAGTCTTGGCTATTTGAATAAGGAAAGGATTACGGTTGTTGATGGAAGGGCGTATAGCTCCTTGACCGGATTTCTGAGCAGCGGGTCTGATGTTTCAAAGCAGGCGGAAAACCAGGGCTATGATGCGGCGGAAGCGGCAAAAAAAGCTGAGGAGGCCGCGAGAAAGGCCCAGGGCGCAATAGATAAAAAAGATCCTTATTGCAGCAAGAAAAATTATATCGATTTAGGGTATGGAGATGCCATTGATAACTTGCATGCGCTTGCGGATAGCGGAGAGCTGAATTCAAACTTTCTTAGGAATGACGATAAGTATATCGCGCATCAGATTGTCAAAAAAATCAATTCTGACTTAAGGGATGGCAACATTAATTATGAGAAAGGAATGATGTGCGATGATTACGCACAGAGCGTCCTTGCCGAGGTTGGAATCGGGTATTCTAAGTATTTTGCAGGTGCGGCAGACGATAAGACTTGCGCTGAGCATATCGCGAACCTTAAGAAGGACGGAAAGTATGATTCATCGGTAGTTGAAAAGGGTTCTGTGTACGTCTGTTTTATGGGCGGCGGCACGGTTGATGAGCATTGCGCCCTACTGATTGCCTCTGAAAACGGCGGCTTTTATATGGCTGATAATAGCAGCGGAAACTGGGGCAAGAATGGCGGTGTGAACGTTGACTACGCGACTTCTCTTGCAGGGGTTGAGCGGGCCTACCGTTCAAATTATTCAAAATTTTATTATCAAAAAGTAACAAAATTATAAAAGATTGCTGTCCGGCTTTGTCTTGGCATGATGTTTTTTTTAGTGTTAAAATAATTTTAATAGACTGAATGTCGAGTTTTTTGTAAAAAGAATAAAATCTGCCGGGAGTGTTCTTTCATAATTTGCAAAAAAACTCGAAATTAATGTTAATATAAAAGATGTGAAAACCTGCCGGACAGCATCTTTGCCTGCGAGTTTGCGTCGCAAACTGTTATTCTTGCCATCCGTGGCTTTCCGCTGACGCGGAGTTTTATCAGGAGATTATATGAAAAAAAATATTTCGGTAGTTTTGTTCTTGGTGTTCGGAGCGGTTTGCTTTGCTCACAAATATGTTACTGACTTGTTTATTCCCACAGATACAATATGTTTTGACAGGGCGACTTCTATTTTTCCGGCTAATAATGATTATGTTTACTTTACCTATGTAAATGATGCCGGCCAAAAAGAGCAGAGGATAAAAAAGCTTGACACTAAGGTTGAGGCGATTTTGAATTATAATGTCTATCCGGCGTTGTTCGCCGTCGATGATGAAAATTGCTATATAAATATTTCAATGAAATGGAATTCAACCTATATAACCAGAGATTTAAAGCAAGAGGCCCTGACGGAATGGGATGTCCTGTGGGGAACACCCTTTTATCGTGGTGTTGCGTTAATACAAAACGAGGATGGTTATTTTTTAATAAACTCAAAGGGTGAGCTCATAAACGATGAGATAAAACGCACGAGCGCCGGCAGTCTTTATGACGGAATTTTCTCCGTAACTCTAAAAGATGGCCGCGCCGGATTCATGAATCTAAAAGGCGAGCTGGTTTTTGAAGTTCCCCAGGAATATAAGGATGATGGCGACCGCGCGGCTTATTATTTTTGGGATGGCGTTATGGTTCTTACGAACGGACTTCCCGAGGGGCGCCACAAAAGCGCGGTTATTGATAAGAAAGGAAATATCCTTGGCGAAACAAAATATATTCTTTCAAATTTTTCTGACGGACTGGCATCTTTTAGTTATACGGTTACAAAAAATAACAAAAAAGGCCGCCCGGAGCGGATTAAGGTTTTCGGTTATATGGATAAATACTGTAATATTGTGATTCCTGCGGTCTTTGAGCAGGATTATGTACATTCTTGTCCTGAATTTTCCAAAGGCTATGCAAAAGTGAGTTATCATGGACGTGATTTGCTGCTTGGAAAAGATGGAGTCCTTTATTCCATAGAAACAAAGACTCCTGTTCTTGATTTAAAGAAATAAGGGCGCAAAATACCACCGTAACGTGCTTTTCACCGTTCCGGCTGACGCCTCCATTGTCCGCCTCGCGCTAAGAATAGCGCTCCCCGGACAACCGGCATTCTGCCGGCGGTTACAATCCCGCGCAGCATCATTTTGTAATTTTCAGGCGCTTGAAAAAGGCTTAGAACCCCATGGTGCTGAATTTACAAAGGCAGTATTTTATCAGGTTGAATATCGAGTTTTTTTGCAAAAAGAATAAAAGCGCAGGCAGATTTGCAA
>OIWT01000268.1_pt1 | contig 75859 bp, 73 predicted proteins | sample 1587701 | NCBI WGS metagenome assembly OIWT01 (sample SAMEA3888904, study PRJEB22519) | human gut metagenome | biome: human gut; feature: human-associated habitat; material: faeces | place: Denmark | collected 2009
TCGCTAAAGCTTTATCGAACCCCTGGTCTAACCAGGGGTTTTCTATATACAAAAAAGATGAATGCCGCAAGCGGCACCCATCTCATCTATTCTACAATAGAGTCACGAACGCGGTGCAGACTGCCAGGTCTTCACGAGCTCACGCGCAGCAGCGGCCGGATCATCAGCTCCCGCCACGGCACTGACAACGAAAAAGCCGTCGACGCCCGTCTTGCGCAGGGCGGGCAGATCGCGTGCCTTGACGCCGCCGCCGACCACGACGGGCACAGGGCTGATGCGGTGGAGTTCCATCAGCTCCGCGAAACTTCTCGTGATGACATGGCCCTCAGCATCGCGACCGCAGTCCTTCTTCGTCGGCGTCTCATGGAGAGGTCCTGCGCCGAAGTAGTCGATAGCGCTTGTGTCAGCATGGCGCACATAGTCGAGCAGTTCATTCGTGCGCGCCGACAGGCCGATAACGGCCTCCTCTCCGAGGTACTTGCGGCAGACAGCTGCCGGGATGTCACTCTGGCCGACGTGGATGCCATCGACCTTGATGCCCGCCTCGCGCGCCGCCAGTGCAACGTCGAGCCTGTCGTTGACGAGCAGGACGACTTCATCTGACTTGCCGAGTTCCCGCAGGACATCCGCTGCCTCGCGGCAGAGTGCGATGAGCTCCCTCGCTGAGGCCGTCTTTGAGCGGATCTGCAGGCAGGTGAAGCCGTTCTCCACGGCTGCCCGGATGATATCTGCCACCGGCCGCCCGAGCGTATTCTCGGGGCCCACGACGAGATAAGCCGATATATCGAGATTCTTGCGCATGTTCATGAAACTTCTCCTCAGGTCAATCAGATCAATGCAAATGGATTTTCCGCAATCGCGCCCGGCTTTGCGCGATAGAGCGCATCGAGGAAGGCCGCGCGGAAGCTGCCGGGGCCCTTGGCCTCCCTCTGCGCCCGGGTGCCCGCCAGATTGTAGGCCTGGACAGCCGTCAGCGCCGCGATGAACGGTGAGGCCTCAGCCAGGTAGACAGCCGTGACGCCGCCGAGCGAGCAGCCAGCGCCCGTGATCTTCGTGAAGAGCGGTGAGCCGCCCTCACTGCGGACTGTCACCGTGCCGTCCGTGACGAGGTCCCACTCGCCCGAGACAGCCACAGCACCGTCGATGAAAGAAGCCAGTGCCTCGGCGGCCGGGCGCGCAGCCCCGACGCTGTCCGTCGCATCGACGCCGCGCACGCCGCCCTTAGCCGCTCCTGTATCGAGCCCCCAGAGATTTGCGAGCGCGATGATCTCCGATGCATTGCCGCGCACGACAGCAGGCGGCATGGCGCGGAAGCAGCGCAAGAGTTCCGTGCGCAAGCTACCGATGCCGATGGCCACCGGGTCGAGTACCCAGCGGCGGCGATGCTCATGGAGCGCCCGGACGGTGCGCGGCAGCGTCTCCGCGTAGAATGGCATGACCGTGCCCAAGTTGATGTAGAAGGATTCGCCGGCGGCTGCCACGCCTTCGCCCTCATCGGGCAGATAGACCATGGCGGCAGAGCCACCCGCCGCCAGCTGCGCATTGGCCACGAGCTCCATCGTCACAGAGTTCGTGATGGACGGTACGAAGGGGCAGTCCTCCTTCGTGCGGCGCACCGTCGCTGCGATTTCCCGCTGTATGCTTTCACAATCCAAATCCAATCCCCCTAACCTTTATCAAGCCAATATCATTTTCCCATCGGCAGGTCCGTCGCCTTGGCATTCGCCAGGATATCGGCCGGTACCTGCACATCCTCGAGCGTATTGAAATCGCGTCCCTGCAGGTGGAAGTCTACCGTACTCTCGCGGATGTCCTTTAGCAGCTGCTCGCGCTCCGAGCGCGGCATGTCACGGCGCTTCACGATGATGGATGCGGCCTTGCGGATGGGCTCCGTGAGATTGGCGTGGACATCCGTCAGCAGCTTCTTTTCCGTGTCGATCGTGACTGTGTAGCTGAAATCCGGCAGGCTGCGGCAGATCTCCGCCAGCGTCTTCTGCATCACTTCATCCTTGGCCGTCGGCACGATCTGATCAGCAAGCAGCTTCCCGAACGCCTTACCGTCGACCGTCACGAGATACGTTTGGTTGGCGCCTTCCTGTACGCCGAACGATACATCCTTGGCGATGTCCATGAAGCCGTCGGAGAAGGCAGCGGACCAGAAGTCATTGACCTTCTTGTCGGCCGGTTTGCGCGGCGTGACGGATTTCTGCCATTCGCCGTGGCCGAGCTTGCAGTAGAATGCTGTAGCCTTCTCCGTCTCGCGGATGTAGTAGGCCAGCTCGCGCTCAAAGGCCGGCGCGCCCGGCAGCGTGACCGTGATGCGCATCGTGCCCTTCGCCCGCGCGTACGGCTCCGAGACAAATGTGATGTCGCTCGTCAGCCCTGTGCTGCCCTTCGGCGTCGAAGCCGCGAGATTGAAGTCATACGTGCCATTCTTGACCTCTGCCAGCTGGTCGAAGTCATAGTCGAGCGAGCTCCTCGCATCGATCGTGACGACTTCTTGTGCTGCAACGGCCCCCTTCGCCTCATCCTTGCCTGCCTCTTTGTCGGCAGCAGCCTCTGCTTTTTCCGCTGCAGCTTTTCCGTCTGCAGCATTAGCCGCCTGCGGTGCAGCCGCTTCAGTCGTCACGGCTACCGCCGCAGCAGGATGCTCTGCGGCTTGTGCCGCCTCTGCGCTTGTCATCCCATACGGTGCCAGGGTCATGGTCAGCCCCAGCAGGATGGCGGTCATCTTCTTCTTGCTGCTTGTGGCACGCATCGTGCCGTTCATGAAATGGAACTTCATCGAATTCCCTCCTCTATTCCCGCATGTCGCATGCGCCTGCGAACTGCTGCGTTTCGTTTTCGATACTCTACACTATTCTCTGAGATACGAGAAAAATCCTTCTCGAAAGAAGGATTTCCCGATTTCTCTTTGATTTTATTGCTCGTATCCCTTGAGATGGTTGAGGAAGTTCTGCATCATCGTCCGTCCCGACGGAGTCAGGATGGACTCTGGATGGAACTGGATGCCCTCGATGTCTTTCTCCTTGTGTCGCACGCCCATGATCGTGCCGTCGGCGAGCTCACTCGTGACCTCGAGGCAATCGGGCAGCGTCGCGCGGTCGATGATCAGGGAGTGATAGCGGCCGACCTCGACGTCCTGCGGCAGTCCCTCATAGAGGCCGCGACCGTTGTGGCGGATGCGCGAGACTTTGCCGTGGACGATCTCGCCCGCGCGCACGACCTTGCCGCCGAAGACCTCGCCGATGGCCTGGTGGCCGAGGCAGATGCCGAGAATCGGCACCCTGCCGCCAAGTTCGCGGATGACATCCTCGCTGATACCCGCCTCCTCCGGGACGCCCGGCCCCGGCGAGATGACGATGCCCGCGTAATGCTTCGCCTCGATCTCGGGCACTGTCGTCTGGTCATGGCGGATGACCTCGACGTCCGCGCCAAGCTCCGCCAACAGCTGGTAGACGTTGTAGGTAAAGGAGTCGTAATTATCTAAAAGCAACAGCATCGTTCTCGACCTCCTCTACGACTTCAAACAGGGCTTTCGACTTCTGCAAGATCTCCTGATATTCTTTTTCCGGCACGGAATCGGCCACGATGCCGGCGCCGGACTGAATGACGGCCGTGTCATCGTTCTCGATGCGCATCGTGCGCAGCGTGATGCACATGTCCATGTTGCCGCAGAAGTCCATATAGCCGACAGTTCCCGAATACGAATTGCGCTTGACCGGCTCGAGCTCGTTGATGATCTCCATCGCACGGAGCTTCGGCGCACCGCTGACAGTACCGGCCGGGAACGTCGCGCGCAGCACATCCATCGGCGTGTAGCCCTTCTTGAGCTTGCCGACGACTTCCGAGACCATGTGCATGACATGGCTGAAGTACTCGACCTGGCGCAATTTTGTCACGCGGACCGTGCCCGGCTCACTGATGCGGCCGATGTCGTTGCGCGCGAGGTCGACGAGCATCGAGTGCTCGGCGCATTCCTTCGTGTCGCCCTTGAGGTCCTTGGCGAGAGCCGCATCCTCAGCATCATCGCGGCCGCGGCGGCGCGTGCCGGCAATCGGGTACGTGTAGACCGCATCGCCTGCGACCTTGACGAGCATCTCCGGCGAAGCGCCGACGAGCTTGACGGGGCCGAAGTTGAAGTAGAACATGTAGGGCGACGGATTGACCTGGCGCAGGCGGCGGTAGAAATGGAAGCACGGCTTCGTGATTTTCTCGCGGAACTGGCGTGAGGGCACGACCTGGAAGATATCGCCCGCGAAGATGTGCTCCTTGGCCTTGTGGATGGCCTGCAGGAAGTCCTCCGGCGCCTTGCCGAATTTCTTGAGGAAGTCGACTTTCTCGCGGCGTTTCGCCGTCTCACCAGCCTGCGGCGCGAGCGGTGCCGAGAGGCGTGCCTCGACCTTCGCGATCTTCTCGACGACGGCATCGTACGCCTCATCGGCATCGCGCCCCTTCGTATCAGCCAGGCAGATGAGGCGGGCGCTGTTGTGCAGCGCATCGTAGACGACGAGGACGCGGCAGATCATGAACTGGCCCAGGAGTTCCTCCTCGCCGAGTTCCATGCCGCGCACGCGGTCGAACGTCGCGACGATGTCGTAGTTGAGATAACCGACCATGCCGCCGTTCGCAAGCGGCAGCGAAGCATCCTCAACGGCAGGCCTATAGCCCTGCATATACGTCTTGAGCGTCTCAACCGGCTCGCCCACGATGCACTTCATCAGACCATTCTCGTTGATCATGAGCTTGTCCTTGAAGACCTGCAGGCGAGCAAACGGCTCCGCTCCGATGAACGAGAAGCGGCCGAACTGCTGATGTGTCGTGTCGACGGATTCGAGAATGAAGCCCTTCTTCTCGCCGACGAGCTTATAGTAAACGGAGACAGGCGTGTCGAGATCCATGTTGATCTCCTTGGCGACAGCGATGAGATTCGTCTCCGCTGCCAGCTTGCAGAACGCCTCCCGCGATGGTTTGAGTTCCATGATGATTGCTCCTCTCATGTCACACATAGGATATCCGATAATATGGCGGTCAGGCATCCTTGCTGTACGCCGCATCAAGAGCTTTGCGCATCGCGCGGATCAGCGCCATGGCCTCCGCGAACTGGCCGTCCATGAGGCGCTTGACGACAGCGCTGCCGACGATGACGGCATCGCTCTTGGCCGCAGCCTCGACGGCGGCCTCCGGCGAACCGATGCCGAAGCCGACAGCCAGCGGCGTGTCCGTGAACTTGCGCGCCTTCGCGCAGACCGCGCCGATCGTCGAGTAGTCGATCTTCTTGACGCCCGTGACACCGTTGTTCGAAACGCAGTAAATGAAGCCCGTCGCGCCCTTGCACGTCTCTGCCATGCGCGCTTCCGTCGTGCCCGGCGTGATGAACTCGGCCAGATGGAAGTCGTGGGCCGCGCAGATCTTCCGCATCTCGCCCGATTCCTCATGCGGCACATCCGGCACGATGATGCCGTCCATACCGGCCGCCTTGAAGTCCGTGACGAACTTCTCAAAGCCGTAGTGGTACATGTTGTTGATGTAGCCCATGCCGATCAGCGGGATTTCCGAGAACTTGCGGATCTCGCGCACGATCTCGAGTTCCTTCTTGAGCGTCATGCCATTCTTCAGCGCGCAGACCGAAGCCGACTGGATGACCGGGCCGTCTGCCATGGGGTCAGAGAAGGGCAGGCCGAGCTCGATGACGTCAGCACCGGCCTTCTCCGCCTCGCGAACAGCCCGAAGCGTCGTCTCCACGTCTGGCGCACCAGCCGTGATATAGATGAAAATCCCCTTTTTGCCGGCTGCCTTGAATTCAGCCATCTTTTTATCCAAACGCGTGCTCATCAGTCAATCTCCTCCCCAAGAACTTTTGCTACCATCTGTACATCCTTGTCGCCGCGGCCCGAGAGCGTGACGACGACCGACTCGTCCGGATGCGTCTGCGGCATGAGCTTATCGAGATAAGCAAGCGCATGCGAGCTCTCCATTGCGGGGATGATGCCCTCGACCCTCGAGAGGCGCTGGAATGCATCGAGCGCTTCCTTATCTGTGACCGAGACGTACTTGACGATCCCTTCATCTTTATAATAGGAATGTTCCGGTCCGACACCCGGGTAGTCGAGTCCGGCCGAGATGGAATACGCCTCGACGACCTGGCCATCCGGGTCCTGCAGCAGATAGCTGAAGGCACCGTGCAGGATGCCCGGCTCGCCGGCACCCGAGAGCGTCTTGGCATTGTCTGTCGGGGCCTCACCGCGTCCGCCCGCCTCGACGCCGAACTTCTTGACCGACGGGTCGTTGCGGAAGTCGTAGAACGTGCCGATGGCATTGCTGCCGCCGCCGACGCAGGCCAGGAGATAGTCCGGCAAGCCGCCGATCTTCTCGATGGCCTGCTCGCGGATCTCCTCGCCGATGACCTTCTGGAAGTCGCGCACAATGGTCGGATACGGATGCGGGCCGACGGCCGAACCTATGATGTAGTGCGTGTCCGTGATGTTCGTCGCCCAGTAGCGGATGGCCTCACTCGTCGCATCCTTGAGCGTGCCCGTGCCGGACGAAACGGGAATGACTTTTGCGCCGAGCAGCTTCATGCGGAAGACGTTGAGCTTCTGGCGCTCGACATCGAGTGCGCCCATGAAGACATGGCACTCCATGCCGAAGAGCGCGGCGACCGTCGCCGAAGCGACGCCGTGCTGACCAGCGCCCGTCTCCGCGACGATGCGCTTCTTGCCCATGCGCTTCGCGAGCAATGCCTGCCCGAGAGCATTGTTGATCTTGTGGGCGCCCGTGTGCAGGAGATCCTCGCGCTTCAGGAAGATCTTCGCGCGGCCGTAATACTTCGTGAGCTTGTCGGCGTAGTAGAGGTTCGTCGGACGGCCTGCGTACTCGCGCAGGTACATCTTGAACTCATCCTGGAAATCCGGATCGTCCTTGTACTTGGCATAAGCCGCCTCGAGCTCATTGAGCGCCGGCATGACGATTTCCGGCACATACTGTCCACCAAATTTACCAAATCTGCCCTTCGTGTTCATTTCTGTACTTCCTTTCTCATCTCTATCTCGCATGTCCTGTGGGAATCAGGCCATATCTTACTGTTCTGGATTCACTGCACCGGCAGCGGCCATCAGGCGCGTCTGCGCGGCGACATCGTCCGCCCGGACAAGGCCCTCGCCGACGAGGATGCCGTCGCAGCCCGCAGAGCGCAGCCGCCTTGCATCCTCACCCGTGAAGATGCCGCTCTCGCTGATCAGCGTGCGCTTTCTGTCGGCATATGGCAACAGCTCCATCGTCTGCTCGATCGATGTCGTGAACGAGACGAGATTGCGGTTGTTGATGCCGATGAATTCCGCCGGCGTCGCCAGCGCCGCCTCCATGTCGCGGCGATCGTGGACTTCGACGAGCGCATCCATGCCGAGGCTCCACACCGTGTAGAGGAACTTCTTGAGCGTCTCCGGCGTCAGGATGCGCGCGATCAGCAGTACAGCGTTGGCGCCGAGCATCCTGGCCTCGTAGATCTGGTATGCGTCAATGATGAAATCCTTGCGCAAAAGCGGCAGGCTGACCTCCGCGCGGACTTTGCGGAAATCCTCATTGCAGCCGAGGAAATGCGGGTCCGTATGCACGGAGAGCATGCTCGCACCATTGTCCTCGTAGATATGCGCGAGCTCCGTGACAGAGTAGCGGCGGCAGAGCCTCCCCTTTGCGGGGCTCTGGAGCTTGCACTCCGCGATGAGGTTCCATTTGCGCTCGCGGAAGCGGTGCGCCATCTCGAAGTTCCCGCAGACGAGCGCCCGCTTCACCTCATCGAGCGACATCTGCCGCTTAGCATCGGCTACGATGTCCTTCTTCTTCTCGACAATCTCTGCTAATATATCCCGCACGTCAATTCCTCCCATTGATCTTGTCTATCTGCGCCATAAAGGCGGCAATGCGCTCTGCTGACTTCTCACGATGGACTTCCAGGCTGCCTGAGACATCGACGGCAAACGGATGGAAAATCGCGTTGACCTCGCCGACATTTGCCTCGCTGATGCCGCCCGCAATGAGCACGGGTTTCCGGACCGCAGCGACTTCGCGCTGCGCCCGCTGCCAGTCGAAGCGCGTTCCCGTGCCGCCGGCCGCGCCCTCCTGGTAGGCATCGACGAGGATCATCGCGGCAGGATAGGCATTGGCCGCCTCTGCCGAAAAGCCGTCGCCGTAGCGGTAGGCCTTGATGACGGGCTGCTCGATGCGCTCAGCATACGCTGCATCCTCATGGCCATGCAGCTGGACAAAGTCGAGATGGCACTGCCTTACGATGAGGTTGACCACCTCCGGTGTCTCATCAACGAATACGCCCACTTTCTTGACATGTGGCACGGCCTCGACAATTCGGGCGGCCTGCTCCGGCTCGACGAAGCGATGGCTCCTTCGCCAGAAGATGAAGCCGATGAAATCCGCGCCCGCACCTTCCGCTGCACGAGCCGCCCCGACCGTCTTCATACCACACAATTTCGCCTTGAGCATCATTCCATCCCTCACAATCTTTTATCCACATCAAAAAGCACCTGCAAAAAAATCAATCAAAAAGCCCCGCCGAGCAGATTGCTCAGCGGGGCGAAAATATTCGCGGTGCCACCCGTTTCAAATGGTATAGCCATTCCTCTATTCCGGTACGGGAAATCCTTCCGATACCGTAGCCCTTTAACGGTGGCGGCCGTCCCAGCCTACTCTCTCTCGTTCCACGGAGAAGATTTTGGTGAGCTCTCGCAGGACCATTCACATAGCATATCGCGCCGTACCTTGCACCAATCGACGGCTCGCTGTCGGGATAGCGGCTGTGCTACTATTTCCTGTTCGATGATTTTGTGTAACACTGTTAACTTGTTGATGGCTATTATATTACTCGACTTTACATGTGATGTCAAGCTCTGTGCAGAAATTTTTCTATCACAGGTATCACAGGCAGCACGGTCATCAGTCATCCATCGCGGAATCGTCCATCATCGGTCCGGGGCCGTGATGCCAGCCCATGCTGTGCGGGCCGGGGCCGCGGAATTTCTGCAAGGCACGGCGGTCCACGCCGAGCTGCTCAGCGACATCGCTCCAGCGGTTGTTGATCTTCTTGAGGTCGAGCACCGACTGGATGTCCTTGTCCGCCGCCTTGGCGAGTGCCGCTGCCCAAGAGATATCCCATGGCTCATAGCCATCCTTCAGGAGGTTCATGGCCGTCGTCTCATCGACATTACCGTCCTGGCTCAGGTCCTTGGCCGTCATCTCGCAGCGCACTGACTCCACTTTCTCACGCGTCACGCCGAGTGACCTGCCGATCGTGCGCCAGTCCTTGTCATCCGTCTTGAGAGCCAGCACATCCTCGAAGGATTTGCCGCTGATCTTGGCCAACATAGCCGCCTGACCGATGTCGCGGAAATCCTTATTGTCGTCCAGCGCACTCTTGACCTGCTTCTCGTCCACGCCGAACGATGCAGCAATGTGCTTAGCTACCTCATCCGTCGTCATCCGCGGCGGCTGGCCATCTGGCCGCTCTCCCTGCGTCATGCAGTAGCGCGGCTGCACAGCCGCCTTGTCCTGTGACTGTGCCGAGAGCACGCCAAAGCCGCCCGCCGTCAGCACCAGGCCAGCCACGATGCCGGCCACGATTTTACGCTGTTTCCATATCATAATTCATCAACGCCTTTCTGTCAGCTGATTCTTTCCTTCTTGATACTTACACTATAGCGAAAGGCATTTAAGTTGACTTTAGCAAGGAATTAGAAATCGATTGAATTTGCAAAACGCGCGATTCTCACAAGTTTATTTCAAAAAAACAAGGAAAAAACGCACAAGATGTCGTATAATAATAAATGCAGGTTATTATGGGAAAGAGGTGACTAGGATGACGGAACAGGAAATCGAGAAGCTCGTCCAGGACAAGCTCAACGAGGCGTACAAGGAAAACGAGCCGCCGAAGAAGTTCTTCCTCACGGAGAACGGCCGCGGCGTCGTTGACGGCGGTGACATGTACAACGCAGTCGTCGAGGATGTCCTTCGCATCGTGCAGAAAGCCATGACGGAAACGCTCAAGGCTGCACTCAAGAAATAAGGCATGAAAAAAATCCGGCAGGACGAACCCCCTGCCGGATTTTTTATAAGTTCAGATGCCCCGCGACTGAACGACAAGAAACAAGAAAGGAAGATATATGGAGCTACAAGAACAGCAAGCACGAGCCATTGTACACGAAATCAATACCGTCCTGCCTCAGAAAATCAACTTGATGAACAAAGAGGGCATCATTATTGCCAGCACCGATCCCGAGCGCGTCCAATCCTTCCACGGCGGTGCAGCCCGCATCATACAGGACAATCTCGACGAACTCCGCATCCACCGCTATGATGAATACCCCGGGGCGCGCCCCGGAACGAATTTCATGCTGCAAGTCGAGGGCGAGCCGATCGGCGTCTTAGGAATCACCGGCGTCTACGAAACCATCCTGCCTCTGGCAAATGTCATCCGGAAGATGACCGAACTCCTCGTGCACGAACAGGAATACCAGAAAGCACAGAGCCATCTGGAATACCAGCAGCAGCTCTTCCTGCGCGAACTCCTGGAACACAGCGAAACATTCCTGTCTAAAGAACAGGTGGAGCGCGCCAGTCTCTTGAACATCGACCTCAGCATACCGCGCCGCATTGTCGTAGCCGATTTCGTGGAGTCGCCCGAGCCGCATCGGGTCACAGACATCGCCTCGCAGCTGAAAATAGAAGCACAGCGCCTGGATGCTGCATGCTGCGTCCTCACCAACAACCAGATGATCGTGTTCCTGACCGGTATGCGCTCAGAGCCGCAGCTCTATGCGTTTGCCGACAAACTGCTGAAGTACGCGCAAGCGCGCGGTGTAGATCTCTGCTTCGGGATGGATTCTCCTGCCGTCGATAATACAAAACTCCGCCAGGCATTCGAGCAGGCACGCAAGGCACTCTGCTCCTGTCACCGAAAGGGCACCGTACACATCAAGGGATACGATGAGATCAATATGGAAATCTTTGCCGACCTCATTCCGCTCGCGGCAAAGCGAGAATATGTCAAAAAGATCTTTCATGGGTATTCGACAATGGAACTGGCTGATGCCATCCATACGCTCGAGTGTTTCTTTGAACACGATGGCTCCATCACGAAGACGGCTGCCGCTCTCTACATCCACAAAAACACTTTGCAGCAGCATCTGAAAAAAATAGCGCTGCGAACCGGATACGACCCGCGATCACTGCGCTCCAGCGCTGTCTTCTATGTCGTCCTTTACTTCTATCAGGACATTCACCTGACGGGCTTTTGCAAAGCATAAGTACTTAAATTATTTGAATAAACTGCTTTTCAATGGTACAAAGTCTATAATTATAGTAAAATACATGGTACCTGTACCATATATACCCACTCTTCCACATGATATACTATAGATGCAATTCATCACTCCATATGCAAGAAACGATTGCATTTTCATCGAAGGGGGTCATCTTATGACAGGCATACCACTTTTAATCACATTTTTCCTGGCAATCGTGCTTATGATCGTCGCGATTTCCAAATGGAAGATCCATCCATTCCTCTCCTTGATGGGGACATCTCTCCTGCTGGCCATCGTCGTAGGCTTGCCTCTCGCGAAAATCCCGGGCATCATCGGTGCCGGTTTTTCCGGAACCTTCGCCAGCATCGGCATCGTCATCATCCTCGGTGCCTTGATTGGGCTCGTCCTGGAACGCACCGGCGCCGCCATCCGGCTGGCCGACGTAGTCATTCACTGCGTAGGTGAGCGCCATCCACAGCTGGCCATGATGCTCATGGGCTGGATCGTCTCCATCCCTGTTTTCTGTGACAGCGGCTTTGTCATCCTGAACCCGATACGCAGGGCAATCTGCCGGAAGATCAAGGGAATCAGCCCTGTCGGCATGGCAGTCGCCCTTTCTGGCGGTCTCTACACCGCCCATGTGTTCATCCCTCCGACGCCCGGACCAATTGCGGCGGCCGGATCTTTGGGCATTGCCGATAATCTTGCCGCGGTCATTCTCGTGGGCATAGCAGCTTCAATCCCCGCACTCCTGGCCGTCTACCTCTTCTCCCTCTACATCGCGAAAAAGAACATCCCTGTAACCGAGAGCAGCGAAGAAAATGACGCAGATGAACGAGATTATGATGAACTCGTCAAGAGTTTTGGGCAATTGCCCAGTGCAGCCTCTTCCTTTGCGCCCATCGTAGTCCCGATCCTGCTCATGGCCCTGGGCTCCATCGCTTCCATGGCTGGCATGCAGGGGGCGATTGCAACCGGCATCAAGTTCCTCGGCACACCGATCATCGCTCTGACGGTCGGCCTGTTGTTTGCCGTTTACCTGCTGTGTGTGACCGGCAAGATGAAGGATTTCTACCATGTCACCGACGAGACGATGAAGACCGTTGGCCCCATCCTCTTCATTACGGCAGCCGGCGGTGTGCTCGGCAAAGTAATCACTGCAGCAGGTTTTGTCGAATTCATGAAAGCAAATGCTGATTTCCTCGCCAGCGTCGGCATCTTCTTCCCCTTCCTGATCTCAGCCATCCTCAAGACAGCACAGGGATCTTCTACCGTTGCCATCACGACGACGGCTGGTATCATGGGCATGTTCTCGGATTCCGCATCCATGATGACCGCCCTGGGGCTGAACAGTGAAATGGCTGCACTGCTCACCGTCATGGCAATCGGCGCCGGTGCCATGACCGTCTCCCACGCCAACGACAGTTACTTCTGGGTCGTCACGAATTTCACCGGCATGGATCCACAGGACGGCTACCGTACACAGACGATGATGACCTTGATTGTCGGCATCGTTTCCATGATTGCCATCTTCCTCGCATCACTCGTCCTGCTCTGACAATACACCCATCCATATCTACGATCCACGACATGCTAGAAAGGACATATCATGAACATTGTAATTGCGATTGACTCATTCAAGGGTTGTATTTCCTCTGTCGACTCCGGCAGGCTCCTGAAGCAGGCCATCGAAGATGTCTATCCCGACGATGCCGTCTCCGTATTCCCGCTGGCCGACGGCGGTGAAGGGACGGTAGACGCTATGACACAGGGGCTGAACGGCCGCATTGTCAAGGTGCCTGTCACCGGGCCACTCGGCACGAAAGTCGAGAGCCGCTACGGGCTCCTGCCGGACACGAATACGGCTGTCATCGAGATGGCGGATGCCTCGGGGCTTCCCCTTGTGCCGCCTGAAAAGCGCAACCCGCTCTACACGACGACGTACGGGCTCGGCGAGCTCATCCTCGCGGCTATCGACGCGGGCTGCCGCCATTTCATTATCGGTATCGGCGGCAGCGCTACGAATGACTGCGGTCTCGGCATGCTGACCGCACTCGGTTTCCGCTTCCTGAAGGCAGACGGCAGCCGTGCTGGGGTCGCAGGCGGAGACCTTGCCGATGTGGCGCAGATCGACATGCGGCAGGTCGATTCCCGCCTGCAGGACTGCACGTTCGAGATTGCCTGCGACGTCACCAATCCGCTCTGCGGGTCGGAAGGCTGCTCCAATGTCTTCGGGCCGCAGAAAGGGGCCACGCGGGAAATCGTCGCACGCATGGACGACGACATCCATCACTTTGCCCAGCTGGCCGAAAAAGCCTGCGGCATCAAGGGACAGGAGATGGCCGGAGCCGGTGCCGCCGGCGGCCTCGGCTTTGCCTTCCACACCTTCCTGCACGGTACACTGACCCCAGGCAGCGAGCTCATCCTCTCGGCCATCGGCATCAAGGAGGCACTCTCCAAGGCCGACCTGCTCGTCACAGGCGAGGGGCGCATGGACAAGCAGACGGCTATGGGCAAGGGCCCGGCCGGTGTCGCCCAGCTGGCAAAATCCTGCCAACCCCATTGCCTCACCGTGGCCCTCTGTGGCTCTGCCGCCCGAGATGCCGAGCGCATCAACCAGCATGGGATTGATGCCTACTTCCCCATCCTGCACGCCCCCATGACACTGCAGGAAGCCATGGACCGCGCGACGACCGAACAGAATCTCCGCCAAACCGTCCAGCAGGTCATGCACCTCATCCACCAAACAGTCGCATCGCGCGCATGAAAACAGCGCCGCCAAGATAAAACTCACCTTGACGGCGCTGTTTTTTGTCCAATCACAGCCATGCACGGCACCTGTGCGCTCCATCCCAGGGGACAGACCGATGCAGTCAGGCATCAAAATCCGTGACGATCTGGGATCCTGTGCGCTTCTTGGCCAGGTACATGTAGCGGTCGGCACGGGATACGAGTGACTCTATCGTATCCTCTTTGCGGATGGCTGTGATGCCGATCGAGGCACGGCAGACCACCGTCTGACCATCTTCGATCAACTCGCAGTTGTTGGCAATCTTCAAGAAGCGTCTCGCCGCACCCCGGATGTCGTCGAGCGTCTTCAGATGAAGCAGGCCCACGAATTCATCGCCGCCCCAGCGGCAGAACTTATCGGCTTTTCTGCCGTACTTCCGCAGGGCAATGCCGAGCTTGCGCAGAATGTCGTCGCCAACGCCATGGCCGTACGTATTGTTGATGTCGTGGAAATTGTTGACATCGGTGAAGAGCACGGCAAACGGCTGCCCCGTCCGCCGATAGATCTCCAGCGATTCATCGAGACAGACCTCCATGAATTTCCGCCCGGGCAGGCATGTGAGCGGATCCCGCGTCGCCGTCTCATAGATGGCCCGGATGAGTCCCTGATCATAATCCACATCCGTCAGCGGGACAAAGAACGAGATGAGCTTCTCGACCTTGCCATCTGCTCCCTTCAGCGGCGCCAACGTGTTGCGGATCAGGATATCCTTGCCGTTCTTGTGCCGCATGAACATCTCGAGCGACTTGGCTCTTCCCGTCGCACAGGCAATCATGGCCGGGCAGTGGGCCCCCTCAATACGATCACTGTTGGTAAACGAACAGCCCAGCGGCATGTCGACACACCGCTTCCCCTGCATTTCCGCAGCGGAGAAGCCAAGGATACGCTCGGCAGCAGGATTCCAATAGAGGACCGTGTGATCGGGGCGCAGGATATAGCAGCCGATTGGCACCGCATCCATCAATTCCTTCAGGATGCGGTTCTCCTCCGACAAATTGCCCAGATTTCCCCGAAAGGAATCCTTGACCGGCTCGAAGCGCTCCAGTTCCTCTCGGCAGCGGTCCTGCTCCTCAGGCGGGATGTGCAGCACCTGCATCGCCTTTGTCAAGGACCAGCCTGTACTCTCCATGAGGTGTTTCAGATCTTCTCTTGCCCTGTCGTGAAGTCCATTGCGGTAAATCTCCTCGCTCAATTTGCACATCATGCCTAACCCTGCCTTTCTGTTGCCCTGCACTCAATACTGTTCCAGGAAGGTGTGCTCCTCGCCTGCCTGCTTGTACTTCAAGACGGTGTCGAGATTGACATTCTCGAGCGCATGAAAGATATTGCCCGGCACTTGGCTGTTCGTCTCGGCAAGCCTTGCGATGAGCTTCTTGACCTCGAGGCGCTTGGAGTCCGTCGTGCCGTCCGTATGACAGGTCGAGCACGTCTCGGTGAACTTGCAGGCGCACTGGATGAAGTAGAGGCCGTTGTCATCGCGCCAGCGCTTGATATCCGCCTCGTGGACGTAGTAGAGCGGGCGGATGAGCTCCATGCCGGGGCAGCTCGTGCTCTTGACCTTCGGCATCATCGTGCGGACGGCGCCGGAGTAGAGCATGCTCATGAGATTCGTCTCAATCACATCGTCGAAATGATGGCCGAGCGCGATCTTATTGCAGCCGAGCTCGCGGGCCTTGCGGTAGAGGTAGCCGCGGCGCATCTTGGCACAGAGGTAGCACGGCGACTCCTCCACATGGAAGACTGACTCGAAGATGTCCGTCGAGAAGAACGTCAGCGGCACATGGAGGAGCTTCGCATTCTCCTCGATGATGCGGCGGTTCATCTCGTTGTAGCCGGGATCCATGCAGAGAAAGATGAGCTCGAACGGGAACTTGTTGTGGCGCTTGAGCTCCTGGAAGAGCTTCGCCATGAGCATCGAGTCCTTGCCGCCCGAGATGCAGATGGCAATCTTGTCGCCGGGGCGCACGAGGTCGAATTTGCAGACGGCTTCGACGAACTTCGTGGAAATCTTATGCTTGAACTTCTTGCGCAGCGAGCCCTCAATGCGCTTGAGGCGCTCTTCATCCTCGGCCGCCTCAGCCGTCTCGCGCTCCAGCTTCCGCTGCAGCCAGAGCGCATAGCCGCCCTGCAGCGAAACGGCGGTATATCCCTGCTGCCGGAGATTATGCGCGAGGCCCAGGCTGATTTTTCCCCACATGCAGATGCAGACGATGAGCTTGTCCTCGGGCAGATCGTATCCGCCCTGCTGCAGTTCCAGAGGGTTGAGGTTCTGAGCCCCCGGCAGAGAGCCGCGCTCAAAGGCCACTTCATCGCGGATGTCGACGAGCTCGACCTCATTCTCAGGCAGCGCGGCCAATTCTTCCACAGTGATTTCCTGTTTCGTCTTCCAAGCATCAATAAAAGCGGTCATATCCATACATTCTTCCTTTTCGTTTCGCGATTGCACAATCTTGTGTCATACTCTTCATTGTACCACAAAGAACCGCCAAATAGCCAGGATAGATGACCGAAATCGGGATGACCTCACCCGATGTGGATCCTGCCCGCATGACGCCATTTCTCAGGCACAAGAGCGGCTGCGTCTGCATCGACCAGGACCGTTGCCGCGCGATGCAGCTGTAGGATGGAAGCAGGCACCCGGGGCGTGACCACCCCGCAGACAGCCCGATGAACGGCCTCGGCCTTATCCGGACCGCTTGCGAGCAGGACGACGCGCTGCGCCTTCATGATGGCCCCCATGCCGACACTGATCGCCTCGCGCGGCACGTCCGCAAGGCGCGGGAAGAAGCGTGCATTCGCCTTTATCGTATCGTCACTGAGATACGCCCGGTGCGTCCGGACCGCAAAGTGATCATCCGGCTCGTTGAAGCCGATATGACCATTCCTGCCGATACCCAGGACCTGCAAATCGATGCCGCCCGCCGCCTCGATCCTCGCATCATAGCGTCCCGCCTCAGCCAGGACATCTCCTGCCATGCCGTCCGGCAGGAAACAGCGGGCGGGGCAAAGATCGACCTTTGAAAAAAGATGCTCCTGCATGAAGGCGTGGTAGCTCTGCGGATGTGTCGGAGAAAGTCCGATATACTCATCGAGATTGAACGTGGTGACGGCAGAAAAATCCAGCCTGCCCGCTGCATACCATCGGCAAAGCAGATGATAAAGCCCCAGCGGCGTACTTCCCGTCGCCAGCCCCAGCACCGAATTCGGCTTCTGGCGAATCTGCCCGGCCACGATTTCCGCTGCCCGGCGACTCATCGCCTCATAATCCTCAACAAAAACGACATCCATTCTATCATCTTCCATCTTCACTATAACAATTCTCCAAGACATGCCTTACCCGAAGACATGGAAGACCTTTGCCATGCTCAGCCTGCATAGTGACGGATGATGCGCGTGACAGCGGTGAGATAGGCGCGGCCGAAGAGGTACAGATGGTTGAGCAGATGGTACAGATTGTACAGGTCGCGCCGCTCCGAATAGCCCGGTGCCAATGGTGCCGCCTCTTGATACGCATCGTAGAACGCTGGCTCAAATCCGCCGAAGAGCTGCGTCATCGCGATGTCGAATTCGCGATTGCCGACCGCCGCGGCCGGATCGATCAGCACAGCCTCGCCGTCCGAGCCGAGCATGACATTGCCGCACCAGAGATCGCCGTGCAGCAGGGACGGATACGCGGGTTCCTCCAGATACGCCTCGAGATGATCCAGCAGATAGCGCGCCCGGCGGCGGTCTTCCGGCGTGAAGTACTGCTGCGTGAGCTCCAGGCGCGGCAGGAGGCGCTGCGACCGGAAGAACTCCACCCAGCTGTCATGGACCCGGTTCTTCTGCCGGATTGAGCCGCTGTAATTGTTTTCGTAAAAGCCGAAACGCCTGCCCTTCGTCCAGGCAGATGTGTCCGCCCGATGCATCGCGGCGAGCATGTGGCCGAGATTCTGCCAATAGTCGCGCCGCGGCCTGGACGAACGCACGTACGTCATGAGCAGGAAGGACTTGCCGTCTTCATTCCGGCCAAATGCCAGTACCTCCGGCGTCCTGGCCCCCGCCTCGCGCATCGCCTTCAGGCCGTCCGCTTCCACCGCAAAGAAATCATCCGCCACATCCTCATGGCACTTCATAAAGAGATCACGCCCATCCTGCAGCACCAGATGATACGCCTCATTGATATCGCCGCCCGAGACAGGTGACTGCGCTACAATCCTCGCCTCCGCGCCAAACAGCCGCTTCAGGCACGTTTCCAGATCTTCCTGCATAACGATTCATCCTTTCCTGCATGCTTCATCCAAACAGATATATCCTTCGCGACAAGCCCGCGCGATTCCTGCATACAAAAAGCCCCACCAGCTGATGCCAGTGGGACTTGTATGTTCGTGTAAAGCGAGTGATTAACGCTTCGAGAACTGGGAAGCCTTGCGGGCTTTCTTGAGGCCGTACTTGCGGCGCTCTTTCTCGCGCGGATCACGCGTAACGAAGCCAGCCTTCTTGAGGGCCGGACGGAGCTCTGCGTTCATTTCCATGAGCGCACGGGTGATGCCGTGGCGGATTGCGCCAGCCTGGCCCGTGACGCCGCCACCAGCAACGTTTGCGATGACGTCGTACTTATCAACCGTCTCCGTGAGGTTCAGCGGCTGACGAACGATGAGTTCGAGAGTCTTGAGACCAAAATACTCTTCCATGTCGCGACCATTGATCGTGACTTTGCCCTCGCCTGGAACCAGACGAACACGGGCAACGGACGATTTTCTGCGGCCAGTGCCGTAGTAGATGACTTCTGCCATGTGTTATGTTCCTCCCTTTCCAGATTAGCGGATGTTCAGCTCAAGCTTCTCCGGCTTCTGAGCTGCATGCGGATGCTCCGGGCCAGCGTAAACGCTGAGCTTGCGGTACATCTGAGCGCCGAGGCGGTTCTTCGGCAGCATGCCCTTGATTGCATGCTCGAGAACGCGCTCCGGGAAGCGCTCCAGCATGTGGCCAGCCGTCGTGAACGTCGTGCCACCCTGGTAACCGGAATGACGGAAATACGTCTTATCCGTGAGTTTCTTACCCGTGAACTTTACTTTCTCTGCATTGATGACGATGACGTAATCACCCGTATCAACGTGCGGAGTAAAGGTCGGTTTATTTTTACCGCGAAGAACTTTTGCGACTTCAGCTGCGAGGCGGCCGACAGTCTGGCCTTCAGCGTCTACAACGTACCATTTGCGCTCGATATTGGATGCATTTGCCATAAACGTTGTCTTCATGCGATTTCCCCCCTAGAGTTTTTTCAATGTCAATTATTCATGTAGTATGATGTATCGAAACAGGCTTCCGGGGCTAATGGAAACGCTCGTCCATGACATCACATAGAATTATTCTAATGAAAAGTCCCGAGAAAGTCAAGGGCTTTTTCAGCGGAAAACAAAATTAATCCACAGTCCCCTGTGCATACTTCAGATGTCCTGTGCCATTGAGCAGTTCTACCGTCGTGCCGTGCTCGGTGTACGTCACGATGTTGACGGCCGTGTTGAACTGGCGGATGGTCCAGACGTACTTGAGGTCCATGTGCAGGGCGGCCGTCAGGATGGTGCGCAGGATGGCGCCGTGCGCAAAGACGGCAACGGTCTGATTGGGATGACGGGCCACGATATCCTCGACGGCATCGAGCGCACGCTCGCGCAGCTTCGGGAAGCTCTCGCCGTGCGGGATCTCGAGGACGTCGGGATGCTGGAAGAAATTATTGAGGGCATCGGGCCACTTGGCGACGATTTCGTCGTACGTCAGGCCCTCCCAGTCACCGAAGTTGAGCTCGCGCAACTCGGGGCGCGGCTCGACCGTCAGGCCGAAGCGGTCGGCGACGCAACGGGCCGTCGTCATGGCGCGCACGAGGTCGCTCGAGTAGACGGCCTCCACCTTGTCCACGGGGAAGTGTGCCGCAAGCTTCTCAGCCTGCTCGATGCCGAGCGGCGAGAGTGCGATGTCCGTCTGGCCCTGGTAGCGGCCGAGCACGTTCCACTCGGTCTGGCCATGGCGCACAAAAATGATCTTTGTCATAGGAACTCTCCAATCCATCCAGAATCTATCCAAAAATAAAGTCACGGGTCGATGCGGTCAAAATCCCGCCAGGCGGCGAGCAGTGCCTCGTTCTCTGCGCGCGTGCGCACGGCGAGGCGCAGGAAGCCCGGCGCTAGACCGGGGTAGTGCTGGCAGTCGCGCACGAGGATATGGCGCGCGCGCAGATACTTTACGAGCTGTTCTGCCCGCTCCGCGGGAGCAAGCTTCACGAGGATGAAGTTGACGCTCGGCGGGAAGACGGTGACACCGTGCATAGCGGCCAGTGCCTGAGCCAGACGTTCCTTCTCCCCTGCGATGAACGCGCGCGACTCTACCTGATAGGCCGTGTCGGCAAGCGCCGCCACGCCCGTGGCCTGCGCGAGCACGTTGACGTTCCAGACGTCCTTGGCTGCCTCCATCCGCGCGAGCAGCGCGGGGCTGCCGATGGCGAAACCGAGGCGCAGGCCGGGGATTGCGAAGAACTTCGTTAAGGAGCGCACGAGGAAGAGATTTTCTAGACGCTCTTGGCGCACGGTAAAGCGCGCCTCATCCTCGCGGAAGTCGAGGAAGGACTCGTCGACGACGAGCTGTGTGCCGAGCGGCAGGAGCTCCCGCGCGAGGTCTGCGATGGCCTCGCGCTCCACGAGCGTGCCCGTCGGGTTGTTGGGGTTGCCGAGCACGATGCAGTCAGCCTCGACGCGCCGCGCTTCCTCTGCCAGAAAGATGAGGTCCGGCTCGAAGTCCTCCCTCTCCTCGAGCGGGCTGTACGACACGGCAGCGCCCGCGGCATGCGCGGCCCGCTCGTACTCGCTGAAGGCGGGCACGGGCAGCAGGACGCGCTTCGGCCGCGTGACGAAAGCGTAGAGGTAAAAGAGTTCCGCCGCGCCGTTGCCGAGGATAAAGTCGCCGGGAGCCCTGCCATAATGGGCAGAGAGGGCCGCCCGCAGCTCGCGCATCGCGGGGTCGGGATAGTGGATGACCCCGTCGAGATGCGCCACGAGGGCCTCTTTCACGCGCGGCGAAAGGCCGAGCGGATTGATGTTGGCCGAAAAGTCGAGCCACGGCTCTCCATCTGCCGTCGGCTCATAGACATTGCCGCCGTGGACAAAACGAAGTTCTTCCTGCATCATGCATCATCCTTTCTCATATATTCTATGCCGCCGCTGCGCATCAAAGAGATGCCGAGGCAGGTGAGCGCAGGAAACTGCCGCGCAAGATGTGCCGAGCGGCACTCGATCTGCCCGCGCGCCATCTGCGACGGCCAGATGACGCCGATGACCGTGCCGCTGTGCGCGGCCACGAGCCCCAGAGCACCAATGTCTCTCGCCTGCTGCAACAGGGCTTCGAGGCAATGTTTTGGCAGTCGTGCCTGATTCCAGAGCGCACTCTGCGTCGCGGCCTCTGCCATGCGCCTCTCTCCCTCTGCCAAAGCTTCGAGCAAGTCCGTCCAGGGACGGCTGCCGCGCTCTCCCGCTATTGCAGCACAGGCATGGCAGTCGGCCGTGTCGACAGTGCCGCCCGTATCGAAGATGGTCAGGTACGGATGCGAGAGATTGCTGTAAACGCGCTGCACGCGCCCCGTCACCTGATTGAGGCAGACGATGCCCGGGAGGAAGACGGCGTCCGTCGGCTCGACCTGCACGGCAAGGCGCAGGATGGCCTCGGGCGCGAGCGGCTGCCCTAGAGCCTGCGAAGCGGCCGCGAGGACGGCGGCGATGTCAGCGCTCGACGAGGCCATGCCCTTGCCCCGCGGCAGCTCCGACGTGAGCTGCATGCCAAAGGGAAACTTCTCGATGCCCGCCTCGCGCAGGTAGAGCTGCAGCGCGCACCGCGCCTTCTCGCCGAGGCCGATGAGCCCCTGCAGGGAAGCTGCGGCCCTGACTGTCGTATAGCGCGCGATCGGGCAGGTCACGAGGAAAGGCTCGCCGCGATGCCAGCCCTGCAGCAGCTCACCGCAGGACCCCGGCACTCGCACTGTGACATCCAACACGTCCATCACATCCAGAGGAAGCAGCCCGTGCGGTCAAATGGCAGCACGGCGAAGAGGAACAGGACGAAGAGCACGAGCACTTCTGTCATGAGCTCGATGGCGCCGTAGACATCGCCCGTCAGGCCGCCGAGCTTCTTTTCCGCATAGCGGCCAAACAGGAAGGCAAAAAGCAGCCCGATAAGCAGGGCGGCGATGGCGGCAATGCCCCACGGCGCGACAAAGACAAGCGAAGTCACGAGGCCGATGAGGACTGCCCTGCGGTCGGCCATCGCCGCAAAGGCCTGCCCCATGCCGCTCGGACGCGCGTACGGGAAGTGCGCGACGGCAAGAAGCATGGCCATGCGGCCGATGACGGGCATAGTAAAGACCGCGATGAGGAGCACCGGCGCCGGCAAGTCGAGCAGTAGCGACCAATTGAGTAGCAGGAGCCCGGCAAACGCGGCGACACCGAATGCCCCCGTGCGGCTGTCCTTCATAATCTCGAGCATGCGCTCGCGGCTGCGGCCCGAGAAGAGGCCGTCCACCGTGTCCATGAAGCCATCGGCGTGCAGGCCGCCTGTCAGGAGGAGCGGCAGCACGACGAGGACGGCCTTGCCCGTGTAGGACGGCAGTCCGAACAACGCCAGGCAGGCGAGTGCAGCCAGCAGGTAGAGCGCGCCGAGCACGACGCCGACGAGCGGGAAGAAGCGCGTGCTGCGGCCGAAATCCTCCGCCGTCAGGTTCTCCTGCCGGACGAGATGGATGCGCGTGAGGAACTGAAGTGCAGTCAGAAAGCTTCGCAATGTGATTCTGCTACTAAAAACATAGAATAACATAGAAATTATCTATGCCTAGAAAAATTCCTTTTTCATCGTGTATGCTTTTGTCCAGACAAGCCTGAGACTACTCACAAGTTCTTGTACACTCCAAAGGCGTTGGCCGTGTTCCTTGCCTCACAAGGCAACGGCCTGTTCCCGACTAGCCATCGGTACATTTATCAAAACGTGAAAACTTAGATCAGGCGATGCGATAGTTTTTCGCATCGCGCAGATTCAGTGCTGCGTTCAAGTCTCGGTCTTCTGTGTAACCGCATGCGGGGCAGACGTAGACGCGGTCTTTGAGTTTCAGGCCGCTATGCACATGCCCGCAGGCGTGGCAGGTCTTGGAACTCGGATAAAAGCGATCCGCGATGCGGAACTCGATCCCGATGATTCCTGCCTTGCGCCGTAGTTTCTCACGGAGGGAATAAAAGCGCTGCTGCGCCACTGCTTTCGAGAGATGGCGGTTCTTCATCATGCCGGTCACGTTGAGGTCTTCCACCGTGATGAAGCGTGGTTTTTGCTCCACCAGTGCGTGGATGACCCGATTCTCGTGATTGCGGCGGAGATTCGCCAGCCGCTGATGCAATCTCTGTACCGATAATCTCTTTTTCTCTATGTTTGCAGAGGCAGTAGCAGTACTACCACCTTTCTTCTTTCGCATCTCGTACTTGCGGCTGAGACGCCTCTGCTCTCTTCTCAGCCGCTTCTCAAGCCGTCTGGCCCGAGAAGACGTATTGATATTCTCAAAAATCCTGCCGTCGCTGACGATGGCAAGCGATTTGACACCGAGGTCCACACCGATGCCATCCAACTGCGGATGGTACGATGCTTCTAAATCATTGTTATAACGGCTCGTCTCCTCAATCTCGGCTGTGACCGAGACGTAGTAGCGGCCCGCTTTATAAGAGACATGCCCATTCTTGATGGTCACGCCCTGCGGCAGATAGCCAAATTCCTTCAGGCGCACCTTGCCGATGGTCGGGATCTGGATCTTATGCCGCCAGATGGTCCAGTCCCCCTTGTTGTTCTTCGGGAAGTAGAGCTTCACATTCTGCTGGGTCTTCCGCTTGAAACGTGGGAAATGCGCCTGCCCTTTGAAGAAGCGCCGGAACGCCTGCTCCGCATTGACGAGGACTTTCTTGCGCGCCTTGGAGCCGCACTGGTCAATCCAAGGGAATTTCTTCTTCAGTACATGGTTGATGTACTTGTCAAAATCATTGGCGGTGACGAAATGGCGCTGCTTCTCATCCAAAATACCGCGCCGGTACAGACGGTACAGCCAGATATTGCGGGCGATGTACTGGTTTGCGAGGAAGCGGCAGATGCCGAGAGAACGACGTACCTTATCCTTTTGGCTTTCGGTGAGCCGAAGTTCGGTCTTGAAGGATTTGAGCAACGGTTTCATCTCCTTTCAGCTTTCCTTTATACTTCCGCAATCCATAAATACGACAGGAAAATACACGAATGATGCTGATGAGATCTTGGATCATCTCGCGTTCTGGACTGAGGTCCTCGTTGTTGACGACAATGATCTTTGCCCCGTGCTCGGCCAGATGGCGCTCGAACCAGTCGAAGCCGAAGCGGACGAACCGGTCCTTATGTGCGATATAGATTTCGGCCACTTTGCCTTCCTCTGCCATCTTGATGAGTTCATTCCATTGTTTCCGCTTGAGATTCAGGCCACTGCCGATATCCGTCATGACACGATCGACAATGACACCGCGCGCATTGACAAACTCGCGCAAGAATGACACTTGGTTCTTCAAGTCGTCACGCTGCTTTGCCGTTGACACTCTGGCGTATAGGATCACTTTCTTCTGATTCTGCACTCTCGTGCTGTTCCCCATATACACATCCAACTGCTCCTGTGTATAAAACCTCCGATTCGTCGGGGTTCTGAAAGCTTTCAACTTGCCCGCAACATCCCACTTCTGGAGCGTCCGGACTGTCACACCAAGCATCTTGGCAAAATCTTTCGGTTTATAGGTATTCATACTTATATTATACCATATATACCTATTATATTCTATATTTTATTTAACAGTTACAAGCTCCTTTAATATCCAATGCACTTCAAGAGCGCATAGGCAAAGATCAGAAAAAGGACGGTCGCCGTGTACATCATGCGGATGGCCTCCATGATGTGCTTGGGGGCTGTGCGCTCGATGGCCTCGCCCATGTAGGCGCGAAACGACTTCTTGCCGAAGTACGAGTTGATGCCGCCGAGCCGGATGTGCAATGCGCCGGCCACCGTCGCCTCGGCATAGCCGCCGTTCGGGCTCGGATGCTTGGCGGCATCGCGCTGCATCATGCGCATGGCATTGCGGGAGTCAAAGCCCAAAAGCCAGGCCGATACGATAAACAGCACTGCGGTGATGCGCGCGGGAATGTAGTTGAGCACATCGTCGAGCTTCGCCGCCGCCTTGCCGAAATAAAGGTACTTCTCGTTCTTGTAGCCGATCATCGAGTCCATGGTGTTGGCCGCACGGTAGAGGAAGGCCAGCGGCACGCCGCCGATCACGAAGAAAAAGAGCGGCGCGATGACGCCGTCGACCGTGTTCTCGGCAATTGTCTCGACGGTCGCGCGCGCGACCTCCGACTCGTCGAGCTCCTCTGTGTCGCGTCCGACAATCCAGCCGACGGCCTTGCGCGCCTTGTCGAGCTCATTCGTCAAGAGCAATGCGTAGATGCCGCGGCCGGCCTTCGCGAGGCTCTTGGGCGAGATCGTGAAGGCGAGCAGCAGTGCCTCGACGGCCATCGTGCCCCACTCCCACGGAATGGCGTACGAGAGGTAGATGATGCCCGCGACCACGTCGTAGGTGATGAAGAGCACGAGCAGCACGAGGATGGCACCGCAGAGGAATTTCTTCTGGTCGCCGTCCGCCTCGCGGTAGTAGAGCCGCTCGAGGAAAGAGATGAGCTTTCCGATCAGCACGACGGGATGGAAACGCGAGCGCGGGTCGCCGATGATCGTGTCGATGATAAAGGCAAAGATCGCAACGTTCATTCACACTCCCCCCTATCGCACCGCTCTTCTGCCATCTCCGCCATAATGGCTCTGACTCTTTCCATATCCAAGGCGCTCTCGACGACGTCGGCCAGATGCTCGTAGGCGCGCTCTTTCTGCTGGCGGCGATTGCGCTGGATGGCAAGCGGCGGCAGGCCCTTCTGGATGCGCAGCGTGTTGATGAGCTGGCGGCGGAAGGCGTCGTCGTCGAAGAGGCCGTGGATGTAGGTGCCGAAGACAAGGCCGTCCTCGCGCAGCGCACCGTCCCAGCGGCTCGTCTCCCCCTTGTCTCCATGGATATAGAAGGGGTGACGCACGGGCGCAGTGAACTCTGTCTCGCCCATATGGATCTCGTAACCGGCCATCCCGCGGCCCAGAAGCGTGCAGCCAAAGAACTCCATGCCCGGGCAGTCGGCCGTGACCTGGCGCGTGTGCTTCTGCTCGGCAAAGGTCGTCTTCATCGGCAGGTAGCCGAGTCCCTTGACCTCGCCGTGCTCCGACTCCACGCGATGCGGATCGGCAATCGCTTCGCCGAGCATCTGGTAGCCGCCGCAGATGCCGATGAGCGGCGTGCCCGCCTCGACGCTCGTGCGGATGGCCGCCTCGAGGCCCGACTCGCGCACGAAGAGCAGGTCCTCCGTCGTGTTCTTCGAACCGGGCAGGATGATGAGGTCGGGGCTGCCGAGCTCTTCTGGGCGGCGCACATAGGTGACTTCGACGTCCGGCTCGTCGGCGAGCGCGTCGAAGTCCGTGAAGTTCGAGAGCTTCGGCAATTCGATGACGGCGATGCGGATCTCGGCCTTCTTCTCCTGCTTTTCCTCACGCTCTTCGAGCGAGACGGAATCCTCGTCATCGATGCCCATGTCCTCAATGTAGGGCACGATGCCGAGCACTGGCTTGCCCGTCTTCTCCTCGAGGAAGTCGATAGCTGGCGTGAAGAGCGAGACATCGCCGCGGAACTTGTTGATGACGAGCCCCTTGACGAGCGCGCGCTCTTCCTCATCGAGGAGTTCCAGCGTACCGACAAGCGAGGCCAGTGCGCCGCCGCGGTCGATGTCCGCGATGAGCAGCACGGGTGCCTGCAGGTATTTTGCCACGCGCATGTTGACGATATCGTGCGACTTGAGGTTGACTTCAGCGGGGCTGCCGGCCCCTTCGACGACGAGCGTGTCGAAATCCTGCTGCAGGCGCGCGAGGGCCGCCTTGACCTCCGAGAATGCCTCGAGCGAATAGCCGGCATGGTACTCCCGCGCGCTCATCGTGCCGATGGAGCGGCCCGCGAGGATGACCTGCGAGCGGGAATTGCCCGTCGGCTTCAAGAGCACGGGATTCATGTCCACCATCGGCTCAAGGCCGGCTGCCTCCGCCTGCGCGACCTGCGCCCGGCCCATCTCCAGGCCATCCTTCGTGACATACGAGTTGAGCGCCATGTTCTGCGCCTTGAACGGCACGACGCGCCGCCCTTCGCGGTAGAAGATGCGGCAGAGCGCCGTCGTCAGGATGCTCTTGCCGACGTGCGAACTCGTGCCCATGAGCATAATGGATTCCAAAACCATGCCTCCTATCTGTCTTATCTGTCTCACTGGAACATATCACTTGATGCGCAACGGGATGCCGCAGAGAACGGCGTAGACTGCATCGGCAGCCGCGGCGAGCTGCTGGTTCGCGAGGCCCGCGAGGTCGCGGTAGAGACGCGCGAGGCGGTTCTCCGGCACGATGCCGGCCCCGACCTCATTCGTCACGAAGAGGACTTCCGCCTCTTTGGGCAGTCCTTGTGCCGCCTCGACAAGTGCTGCCATCTCGCCCTGCACGAGCGCGGTCAGGTGCGCCTCATCATACGGCTCCGCCTCGCGGCAGAGCATGTTGCTGAGGTAGATGGTCACGCAGTCAAAGAGGATAACGCCGTGCTCCCGTCCCGCCTCGCGGATGACTGTAGCTGCCTCGCGCGGTGCTTCGTACGTCTTCCAGCCAGCGGGCCGTCGGCTGCGGTGCAGGGTGACGCGGTGCGCCATCTCCTCATCCCAGACCTCGGCCGTCGCGATGTAGGCCACGCTGCCACCGCTCTCGCGGGCCAGCTGCTCGGCAAACGCGGACTTGCCGCTGCGCGCGCCGCCCGTGACGAGGATCATCTTGCCCATGAAATGCAAGCCTCCACAAAGTGAGCAGCGGCCTCCGGGCAGTCGGCGAAGTGCAGGTGCAGGTAGCTGCCGAGCACGTTCCCGTGGCTCGCGCCCGCCTCATAGCGCTCGCCCGTGCGCAGCTTCTCGAAGCGAAGCGGGCGCTTGCCCTCGACAGCGTCCTCCGAGAAGTGGAACTCGTGGCCGCGCAGCTTCGTGCCGGCCTTGCCGAGCACCGTATCCCCCATGAGCTCGGCCTCGACGTAGCCGACCATCTGGAGCTTCTCTTTCATCGCTGCCTTGCCGGGCAGCACATCGCACATCGCGTATTCCGTGCCCGTGAAATCCTGGAGCGAGTGCATGAGGTACATGTAGCCGCCGCATTCTGCGTAGATGGGCATGCCCTTTTCCGCGGCCTTCTTGATGGAAGCGCGCATTGCGGCATTTTCCTGCAGCTTCGCGGCGAACATCTCGGGAAAGCCGCCGCCGAGGAAGAGGCCGTCGACATCCGGGAGCTCTGCGTCGTGTAGCGGGCTAAACGGCACGAGCACCGCACCTTCATGCTCGAGCACGGCGAGGCTGGCCGGGTAGTAGAAGGAGAACGCCTCATCGCGCGCGATGCCGATGCGGCACGAGCGCTTCGCCACCTGCCCGAGGTCAAACGGCTCGGCCTCGAGCTCCGGCGCGAGGCAGGCGAGGTGCAGGATGGCCTCGATGTCGAGCGACTTGGCGACGGCCGTGCCCATCGACTCGATGGCCTCGCGCTCCCTCTCGTTCTCGGCGGCAGGCACAAGACCGAGGTGGCGCTCCGGCATCTTGAGCGAGTCATCGCGGTGCAGAGCGCCGAACACACGGATTCCCGCATCCTTCATGGCGCTGCGGATCATCTCCTCGTGCGTCGCGGAGCCGAGGCGGTTGAGGATGACGCCGGCGAAGTCGACCTCGTGGTCGTAGTCGCGGAATCCCTGCGCGATGGCCGCGGCCGACGCGCCCATCGACTTGACATCGAGCACGAGCACGACAGGCGCCTTGAGCAGCTTGGCGATGGAAGCCGTCGAGCTGATGCCCTCGCGGCCGCCGTCATAGAGGCCCATGACGCCCTCGATGACGGCGATATCCGAGCCGTCCATCGCCTTGGCGAAGAGCTTCGGCAAGACCTGCTCCGGCACGAGCCAGCTGTCGAGGTTGTGAGCGGGCCGGCCGCTGGCCATCGCGTGGTAGCCCGGGTCGATGTAGTCGGGGCCGACCTTGAAGGACTGGACCGCAATGCCCTGCTCGCGCAGCGCCGAAAGAAGCCCCGTCGCGATCGTCGTCTTGCCAGAGCCGGACTGCGTCGCGGCAATCACTAAGCGTGGAATCGAATAGCGCATGATAAACCTCCTGATGAATGACTGAATCCTATCGAGACGTGCATCTGGTACATCTTACACAAGAAAAATCAATCGCGGCTGTTGTCGATCTCATAGAGCATCGCGTTGACAGCTGCGGCGGCAATCGGACTGCCGCCCTTCGTGCCCTCGACCGTGATGTAGGGCACGAGACGATTCTCGGCTAGGGCCTTCTTGGAGTCGGCCGCGCCGACGAAGCCGACGGGGATGCCGACGATGCAGGCGGGGCGCACGCCCTCTTCGCGCACAAGGCGCAGGACCTCGAAGAGCGCCGTCGGCGCATTGCCGATGGCAACGACGCTGCCCGTCAGCGCTGCACCAAAGCTGCGCATGGCGGCCAGCGAGCGCGTCACGCCCTGAGCCTTGGCCTGCGCCGCGATCTCCGGGTCCTGTATCCGGCAGTGGACCGCTCCGCCAAATGAGGCGAGCTTGCGCTTGTTGATGCCCGTGCGGACCATCTCGACATCCGTGTAGATGTCCGCACCGCCGCGCAGAGCCGCGATGCCTTCCTCCACCGCCGTCTCTGAGATGCGGATGATTGGCGCGTATTCGACGTCGCCGGCCGCGTGGATGATGCGCGAGTATACCTTCTTCTCGGCTTCGCTCAGGGAAAGTCCCTCGATGTACGGCGCGATGAGCTCCATGCTGCGGCGCTCGATTGCCATCGGCTGCTTGATAAATTCCATCATCAATCCTCCAGATTGTTCACAAAAGAAAGGACATCCTCATAGCAATGCACGAGGCGGTCGTACGCGAGGACAGGTCGGTCGATGACGACGACGGGCAGACCGAGCTCGACGGCCGCCGCGATCTTCGTGTCCGTACCACCGATTGCGCCGCTGTTCTTCGTCACAATGACGTCCGCCCTGTACTGGCGGAACATCTCCCGATTGAGCGCTTGCGAGAATGGCCCCTGCATGGCGACGATCTGCTTCGGCGAAAGACCAAGACCCTCACAGAGCGCGATGACTTCGGCCGTCGGCAGCACGCGCGCGATCAGCGTGCAGTCCGAGAGGGCCGGCGACTCGGTGAACTGCCGCAGGTTGCGGCTGCCCGTCGTCAGGAAGACGACCCGTCCGCGCCGCGCCGCCGCTTCAGCCGCCTCCTCGTACGAGTGGACGAGGCATATCGCCGCACGCCACGTATCCTCGAGCTCTGTCAGCGACCGCTCGTAGCGCAGATACGGGATGGCGAGCGCACGGCAGGCCGCCATTGCGTTCTCTGAGACGTTCACGGCATAGGGATGGCTCGCGTCGACGAAGCAGGATGCCCGGTGCTTGCGCAGGTAAGACTCCAGCGCCTCACGGTCCAGTGGCTTGTCGTTGATGGTCAGTCTTTCGCTGCCGCAACGCTTGAGCAGCTGCTCGCCGTAATGGCTGACAACAGAGGCCGTCACACGATGGCCCGCGTCGAGCAGCAGCTTCGTGAGTTCGCGCCCATCCTGTGTCCCCGCTGCGACAAAGATCATAGACCGCTCTCCTTCCTGCCGTAGCCGCGCGGCGTCAGCATCCATCCTTCCTTGACGTATGTCTGGGAGTTGCCGATGATGACGAGCGAGAACATGTTGATCGTCTCCTTCGTGAAATCCGCGAGCGTCGAGATGGCCTTTGACTGCTCCGCACGGCTCGCCGCCGTCACGATGCCGACAGGCGTCTCAGGAGCCCGGTGCTTCAGCACGATGCGGCGAATCTCCTCGATCTGCTGCACGCGCTTCTTGCTCTTCGGGTTGTAGAGCGCGATGACGAAGTCGCCGGCCGCCGCCATCTCCGCGCGCTTGCAGATGGTCTCCCAAGGCGTCAGGAGGTCCGAGAGGCTGATGACGGCGAAGTCGTGCATAAGTGGTGCGCCGAGCACAGAGGCCGCTGCGTTGACAGCCGATACGCCGGCGATCACGCCGCCGAAGTTTGGCCGCTTTGCTGCATCTTTCTGCAGCACGAGTTCGAGCACGAGGCCCGCCATGCCGTAGACGCCGGCATCGCCGCTCGAGACGACGACCGTCTCCTTTCCCAAAGCAGCCGCTTCGACTGCCATGCGGCAGCGGTCAATCTCCTGCATCATGCCCGTGCCGATGATCTCCTTGTCCGATTGGCCCGCGAGCAGCGGCTCAATCAGGCGGATGTACGTCGTGTAGCCCGCGACGACCTCCGCGCGCTCGATTGCCGCGCGCGCCCGCGGCGTCATGTCGAGAAGACTGCCCGGGCCAATGCCCACTACTGTGATTCCTGCCATATTTACTGCTCCTTGTTCTGCCATACGAGTGCCACCGTCACTCTCTCAAATCTTGTCTTGCCGAGCGCCATGCGCCCGCCTCCTGCCGCAAGAGCCGCCGCCTCACAGACGTTGCCGATGCCGATTGTCTGCCGCACGAAATCGGACTCCGCGAGCCCGCACCGCTCGATGACGGGCTGCAATTCTTCATTCGTGTAAAAGGTCAGCGGGATGCAAAGCTCTGCCGCTGCTTCGTGAAGCCCCCTCTCCTCCTGTTTGAACACAGTCGACGAGAGCGAGCTGATGGCCGCGAGCGGCATGGCGATGCGCGAGACGGCCTCGCGAAGTGCCGCGAGTATCGCGTCCCTCGACGCCCCCTTGCGGCAGCCAATGCCCGCGCGCAGCATCATCGGGTGCAGGAAGAGTCGGCCTGCCCGTCTCCCGCAGGAATCAGGGCTGATGATGACCTGCATCCCTTCATCCTGCTCTGCCGCGCCAAAGTCGCAGACGGAAAGGCCGCGCTGCCGCAAGGCCCCTTTGTAGAAGCTGGCCAGATGACAGCGGGGATCGACGTAATAAGCGACAGACTTTCCGCGCAGCAGGGCGCTGTTGACGGCCTGGATGGCCTCGTGCGGCTCGGGGAAGAGACCGAGTTCCATGCCCAGCGCGTCAGGCGCCACGATTCCCTCGACATCGGTCGCCGTCGTGATGACAGGCTCTGCGCCGAGCGACGCTGCGAGCTCACGCGCCAGGCGGTTCGCCCCGCCGACATGGCCTGAGAGCAGGCTGATGACGTGCTGCCCGCGCTCGTCGAGCACGAGGACGGCGGGGTCCTCGAGTTTGCTCACGAGGTGCGGCGCGATACTGCGCACGGCGATGCCAGACGCCATGATGAATACGAGCGCATCGTAGCGCGCAAAATTCTCCTGCACCGCCGCGCGCAGGCGCCCGAAGGTCTGCGCCCCCTCGACGGGATGGCGGCTGCTGACAAAGAGCACAGCCGAACCTCCTAAGGCAAGCTGCACCCTCCTTGCCATCTGCGCCCCCGCCTCTGTCAGGGCAAAGACGGCCGCCCTCATCGGCTCGCCTTGCGGAACATGTGCGAGAACTCCGGCGCGTAGAGGCGCGAGAGCTCGTAGTCCGCGCCGAGGCAGCGGCTGACGACGATCATCGCCGTGCGGTCGATCTTGGCTTCAGCCGCCTGCTCAGCGATGGTCGCGAGCGTGCCGCGCACGATCTTCTGGTCGGGCCACGAGGCCTTCTGCACGATGGCAATCGGCGTGTCCGCCGCGTAGCCGCCCGCCATCAGTTCAGCGATGACCGTCTCGAGCATCGTGATAGAGAGGAAGATGCACATCGTCGCCTGATGCGCGGCGAGTGCGCGCAGCTGCTCGCGCTCCGGCACAGGCGTGCGCCCGGCCTGGCGCGTGATGATGACCGTCTGCGAGATGCCGGGCAGCGTGTACTCCTGGCGCAGAGCAGCGGCCGAGGCAAGGAACGAGCTGACACCCGGCACGACGTCGTAAGCGATGCCTTTCTTCGCCATCGCATCCATCTGCTCCTGGATGGCCCCGTAGATGGCGGGATCGCCCGTGTGCAGGCGCACCGTCATCTTGCCTGCCGCCTCGGCCTCCTCGATGACCGTGAGGACTTCCTCGAGCGTCATCTTCGCCGAATTGTAGATGACGGCGTCCTCGCGGCAGACACCTAATAGCGCCGGGTTGACGAGCGAGCCCGCGTAGATGACGACGTCCGCTTCTTCGAGATAGCGCCTGCCCTTGACTGTGATGAGCTCCGGGTCGCCCGGACCGGCTCCAACGATGTGTACCATGAATCAAACCTCCTTCGTGCAGGTAATGATGTAGACGGGATTCTGTGCATCGGCCATGTCGTAGGGTCCCACACGGCGCAGGCGGCTGACCTGCACCTGGATGGCCTCGTAGCGGTAGACCGCCTCATGCGCATGGAGGTAGTCGAGCGCCGCCGCCAATGTCTGCACGGTGATGCAGTTGAGCACGAGGCGGCCGCCCTCGCGCAGCTTTTCTGCCACACAATCGAGTATCGATGCGAGATGGCCGCCGCTGCCGCCGATCAGCACGGCGTCGGCCAGCGGCAAGTTCTCGAGGCCAGCTGGTGCCTCCGCCTCAATGACGGATAGATTCTCGAGGCCGAAGCGCTCGCCATTCGCCTCAATGAGGCGGATGGCTTCTTCTTTGCGCTCGACGGCATAGACATGGCCCTCTGGCGCGAGACGCGCCGCCTCGATGGAGAGCGAGCCCGTCCCCGCGCCGATGTCGTAGACGATATCGCGCGGCCCGATCTGCGCCTTGACGAGCGTCAGGATGCGGATCTCCTGCTTCGTCATCGGCACCTTGCCGCGGACGAATGCCGCATCCGGCAGTCCCAGCTTCATTTGCAGTCCCCCTCTTTCTTTTCCGTCTCGTCCACCGCGATCAGGATGACGCCGCCCAGCTCAGGAAGTTCCTGCGCCTCGGACAATCGCGTCGCCACGATCTGCTCGTCCTCATAAGAAAGACGCGCACAGATGAAGAGGCGCGTCTCTGGCGGCCAGCCGTGCGCGAGCAGCACAGCCGGTATGGTCTTCGATGTGAATGTCCTGTCGGTCAGCATGCCGAGCACACTGCCGGGATGATAGGCGAGGCGCTCTGCCGCGGGCTTCCTGCCGTGGAACGACAGCAGGCGCGCCTCATGCCACGGCAGGGCAAGCCGCGCAAAGGCCAGCTGCATGGCGCTGAGTCCCGGTATCACGCGGAGGCACGCGGGCGGGAAATGGCGGCGCAGCGCGTCGAGCAGCGAGAAGTAGCCCGGGTCGCCCGAAACCATCACCACGACGGATGACAGCTCCAGCTTCTCGCGGATGAACTGCATGACAGAATCGATGTCGCCCGTCACGGCCATCGTCAGCTGGCCTTCGCCCCGCGGCCGCGCGAACTGCGCGAGCGCGCGACGGCCGCCCACGAGGACCTTCGCCTCGCGGATGGCGCGCTCTGCCGCCGGCAGCATGTAGTCGGGATGGCCCGGGCCGATGCCGGCCACGATGATCTCATTCATGTTTCTCTCCTGCTCCTATTTGCTAATATGCCAGTGATACTTCTCCCCGATCTCGCGCGCCGTCTCATCCATGCCGAGCAGCCTGCCCTGCAGTGTCACCATGGCGACGCCCACCTTCATCTTGCCGAATAAGTAGCGCTCGGCGCGCACCGAGGCGCGCTCCGCAATGGCACGGCAGACTGCCTGCTCGAGTCCCGCTTCGCGCAGGACAGTCAGGGCGTCCTCCGTCGTATTGCTCGCGAGCACGCGGCGCGCGCCTTCGGTGCTGAGCCCCGCGGCTGCCGCATAGGCGGCAATCGTCTCGAGGCGCGCATCTGCGATGCGGTTGTGTGTGTAGAAGACGCCCGCTGCCACCTTGCTGAGCTTGCCGATATGTCCAAAGAGCATGACGCGGGCAATCCCGCGCTCCGCAGCCCTCTCGAGCATGAAGCCGATGAAGTTGCTCGTCTGCACGAACCGATCCTGCGGCAGGCCCCATGCCTTCGCCAGGTTCTCGCCGATCTTGCCGGGCACGAAGATGAGCTCCTCTGCCCCAGCCGCGCGCGCGACATCGATCTGCGGCACGAGCGAGTTCTTGAAGCCCTCTTCTGACATAGGCCGCAGGACACCCGTCGTGCCGATGACAGAGATGCCGCCCTTGACGCCGAGCACGGGGTTCAGTGTCTTCTCGGCCAATCCTTTCCCCGCCGGGATTGCAATGGTGACATGCAGGCCGTCGCTCGTGCCGAGGACATCAGAGGCCGCGCGGCGCATGAGCTCGCGCGGCCCGGGATTGATGGACGGCTGGCCGACGGGGACCGAGAGGCCCGGCTTTGTCACCGTGCCGATGCCCTCGCCTGCGGCGAACGTCATCGCACCTCCATCCTCGTGACGGACCGTCGTAAAGACGGAAACGCCATCCGTGATGTCGGGGTCATCGCCCGAGAACTTGACGACCTCTGCACAGATGCCACCCCCCGTCTGCGTGACTGCCTTGACGGGAATCGTCAGCTCTGTGCCGTCGAGCGCCGTGAGATGGACTGTCTGCCAGGGTCTCCCTGCTTCGAAGAGCAGTGCCGCCTTGACGCCGGCCGCCGCACAGGCGCCTGTCGTATAGCCGTTCTTCATGACAGTCACCTCAGCGCAGCTGACGGTTGAGGAAGTCGCGCCCGAATACCGTCAGCGTGTAGTAGAGTCCAATGAGGAACGGGATGTACTCTGCAATCAGGCGCCAGCAGACCGCGATGATGCCGACTGTGCCCGCAGGCACTGTGTCGCTGAACAGAAGCACGAAGCCGCCCTCAGCGATGCCCGAACCGCCCGGCGTCGGCGTGAAGTAGAGCAGCATGTTCAGGAAGATCATGCGTCCCATGACGCTGTACCAGTCGGCATCCGTGACGCCGAGGCCCAGGAGCAGGCACGGCACGATGGCGTAGATGCAGAGCAGGTTGAGCCCCGACTCCGCAAAGACGAGCAGCATGGCCTTCGGCGAGGCCGCGAGCAGCGCGATGGCGCTCTTCGTATCGCGGTAGAAGGCGATGATCTTGCAGCGCCGCTCCTTCTTCGTGTGGCGGGCGATGCGGACGACGAGGTAATCGAGATAGCCGCGCCTTGCGCCCACGACGATGGCGATGATGACGACGAAGGCCGTCAGCGTGATGGCCATGAGCGTGTCGTTCGAGATGCCCGGCACGATGCCCGCATCGTGCATGAAGATGAACGGCATGCAGAGGACGAGGAACAGGATGGAGAGCAGCGTGCGCACGATGACGAGCACGGCTGCCTTGCCCGTCGGCACGCCGGCATGGCGCAGGAACATCAGCTGCGCCACCGCGCCGCCCGTCGCCCCCGGCGTCAGGAGCGCGAGAAAGTAATTGCCGAAGATGACCTGCACGGCCTGATACAGCGTGATCTTCTCGTCCGATATCTTGACGAGATGCATGAGTCGGCTGCCGTCAAAGAAGAGCCCGAGTGACACGGCAAAGATAGCCAGCGCAATCGACCACGTCTTGAACTGAGTCAGGTTTTTAAGCGTGTTGATGTCCACCGTCGTGTAGATGACGGTCCCGGAAATCACGAGCACCAGGACAATCAATATCAGGAATCGCTTGTAAAACTTATTCATGAAAACTCCAATCCAGCTGTCGTGCCGCCTTCTCTTCAGACGACCGTTTCTTCATGAGCCGCAAACGCATTGTGGTTGTGGATGGACTCGTAATTCTCACATTCAATCGAGAACCAGGCGATGCCCGGCAGGCTGCGCAGGGCGAGCACCGTGTCGCGCAGGATGTCCTCGACGAACTTGGGATTCTCGTAGGCAGCTTCCGTCACGTACTTCTCATCCTCGCGCTTCAGGAGCGGATAGATGGGCGAAGAGCCCTGCTTCTCGATGAGCGCGGCGAGGTCTTCGATGAAGATGCACTCCGTGCCCTCCTGGAAGCGCACGGCCGTGCGGCAGACGGAGCGCTGGTTGTGCGCGCCGTACTTTGAGATCTCCTTGCTGCACGGGCAGAGCGAGGTGAAGGGAACGTCGACGCCGAGCGTGAACGCCATCTTCTCCCCGCGTGCCTTCGTGCCGCGGAAGAAGCAGTCGAGGTCCAGGACGGACTTGCGGCCGCTGACGGGCGCCTCCTTGTCGATGAAGTACTTGAAGGAGAGCTCGACTTCAGCTGACTGCGCGTCGAGGCGCTCGAGCGCCTCTTCGAGCATGGCCTCCATTTCCGGCTCTGCCAGCGGCTTCTTGCTCCACGGCATGAGAATCTCGAGGAAGCGGCTCATGTGCGTACCCTTGTACTCCATCGGCAGCGCGACCGTGAAGAGGATGCGCGCAAGGACCTGCTGGAAGCCGCCGTCCTTTGTCTTGATCAGGAAAGGCAGCTGCGCATCCTTAATGCCGACGCGCTGGATGGCAATGCCGCGCGCATCTGCCTGGTTCTGTACGTCGCGCATCAGATTTCCCTCGTCTCGTAGTCGATGGAATCTTCGACGCCCGCCTCAGCGAAACCGCGCAGGCGCAGCTTGCAGCTGTCGCAGATGCCGCAGGCCTTCTCGCCGCCCTTGTAGCAGCTGTGCGTGAACTGGAACGGCGCGCCGAGCTTCGTGCCGAGCAAGACGATGTCCTTCTTCGAGAGGTCCTGCAGCGGCGTCTCAATCGTGATCTTCCTGCCCTCGACGGCCGTTGCTGTCGTCGCGTAGTTGGCGAGCGCCTGGAACTTCTGGATGAACTCCGGGCGGCAGTCCGGATACCCCGAGTAGTCGACGGAGTTGACGCCGATGTAGACGTGCGTCGCACCGAGCACCTCCGCGTAGCCCATCGCGTACGAGAGGAAGATCAGGTTGCGCGCCGGCACGTACGTCGGCGGCACCGAGTGGCGATTGACATCGCCTTCCGGCACCTCGATCTTCTCGTCTGTCAACGCGGAGCCGCCGATGGCCTCCATGTTCGTCTCGATGATCAGATGCTTCTTGACACCGTAGTACGCGGCAATCTTCTTGGCGCCCTCAAGCTCGATGCTGTGGCGCTGGTGGTAGTTGAAGCTGATCGGGTATACGTCATACCCCTTGCTCTTGGCCACGGCCATGCACGTGCAGCTGTCGAGGCCGCCCGAAAGTAAAACGACTGCTTTTTCCATGATGATTACTCCCTCTATCTAGAGCGGCTGTCAACCGCGGATCTTCTTGATGGCTTCTGCGACATCCTCTGCACCGTAGATGGCCGAACCGGCCACGAGCACATTGGCACCGGCCTGGCGGACGAGCAGGCTCGTCTTCTCATTGATGCCGCCATCTACCTCGATGTCACACTCAAAGCCCATGTCCTGGATCGTGTGACGCAGCATGTGGATCTTGTCGAGCTGCGACTCGATGAACTTCTGGCCGCCGAAGCCCGGGTTGACCGTCATGATGAGGACCATGTCGAGATCCTGCAGGAGCTCCTCAATCATCGCGAGGCTCGTGCCCGGATTCAACGCGATGCCCGCCTTACACCCGGCAGCCTTGATCTGCTGCACGATGCGGTGGCTGTGCTTAGCCGCCTCGACGTGGAAGGTGATGATGTCGGCACCGGCCTCAGCAAAGGCCTCGATCTGCGTCTCGGGATGCTCGACCATCAGGTGCACGTCAAAGACGGCATCCGATGATTTGCGCAGGCTCTTGACGACAGGCGAGCCCAGCGTGATGTTCGGCACGTATGTGCCGTCCATGACATCGATGTGGATGTAATCCGCGCCAGCATCCTGGACGCGCTTGACCTCATCGGCCAGGTGGGCAAAGTCGGCGGAAAGGATGGACGGTGCAATCTTGATCATTTGTATTCCTTCTTTCTGGCAAGCATCTGTGCTTCCTTGACTTCTTGGAGTATCTGTTCGTAGGCATCGTAGCGCTCTCGCGCGATACGCCCTTCTTCGACGGCCGCCTTGACGGCACAGCCCGGCTCGTGCGTGTGGCTGCAGGGCGAGAAGCGGCAGGCGCCCTCGTAGGCGCGGAATTCCGGGAAATAATGCGGCAGGTCCGTGACTGAAAGCTCGGTCATCTCCATGGCGCTGAAGCCCGGCGTATCGACGATGTAGCCGCCTTCGTAGGGAAGAAGCTCCGCGACACGCGTCGTGTGGCGGCCGCGCTTGATCTTCTCGCTGACATGACCTGTTGCGAGCGTCAGCGACGGATCGATCTCGTTGAGCAGCGAGGACTTGCCGACACCGGATGGCCCGGCAAAGACGGAGACTTCGCCGCTGAGGCGGCTGCGCAGCGCTTCGATTCCCCGCCCCTCATGGGCAGAGACGCGCACGACGGGATAGCCGATTGCCTCGTAATCGTGCAGGAAATCCTGCCAGGGGCCTTCATGGAGGTCCATCTTGTTGACGCAGATGACGATCTTCGGGATGCCCGACCACTCCGCGAGCACGAGGAAGCGGTTCAGGAGCAGCGGATGGAGATTGGGCTCTGCCGCCGCAAACGTCAGGACGACCTGCGTGAGATTGGCCACCGCCGGGCGGCGCAGCAGGTTCTCGCGCGGCAGCTGCTGCTCGATGACGCCCGTGCCGTCGGGCAGCTGGTCAATGACGACGCGGTCGCCCGGCACGACACCGGCACTCTGCCGCCGTTTCTTGAACTTGCCACGCAATTTGCAGCTCACAAGCCCCGACTCGGTCATGACATAGAAAAAACTGTTGTAGGCCTTGATGACGCGACCTTCTAGCATAAAGCCTCCTACTCTCTGTACACAGGCAAAGGCGGCTTGTCACCGCTCTTTGCCATTCTCATTCTGTTTAGAGGGCACTTTCGCCTCGCTGTTGCTGTTCTTCTCCGGGTCTTTCTTGTCCGGTTTCTGGACCTGCTGCTTGACTGGCTCTGCGATGACGAGGCTGATGCTCGAGCCCTCTTCTACCTCACCGCTTGCCGGCGACTGGCTGATGACCGTGCCCGCTGCCTGGCGGCTCTCCTGCTTCGAGACGCTGCCGACTCTGAGGCCGTGGCTCTGCAGAGCGGCCTTCGCTGCGTCGAGCGAGACACCCGTCACATCCGGCACACTGACCTTGTGGCTCTGCTTGCCCTTGCTGACTGTAATGTCAACCGTCTGGCCGCGGCTGATCTTCGTGCCGGCCTTCGGGTCCTGCTTGATGACGGTGCCCGCCTCTTCATTCGAGTACTTCTCGTAAACGGAGCCGAGCTTCAGGCCCATCTTCTTGAGCTGTGCCTCTGCATCTGACTTTGAGAGGCCCGTGAGGTCCGGCATCTCGATCTCTTCGCCGCCCTTGCTGACGTAGATCGTGACGAGGCGCTGCTCCTTGACCTTGGAGCCAGCCGTCGGATTCTGCGAGACGACCTGTCCGGCTGGCACGTCGGCGTTGTACGTCTCCGCTACGTTGACGCGCAGCTTCTTGTCCTCGAGGATCTGGCGCGCGAGTGTCATCTGCTTGCCCGTGACATCTGGGACCGTGACTTCTGCCGTGCTCCAGAACTTGCCGTAGCTCATGAAGGCGCCGATGAAGAAGCCGGCTAAGAGGACGACGAGCAGTCCTGCTATGAATTTCTTCGACTTGAAGATGGACTTCTCCTGCTCGGGTTCATCCTGTTCGTACACCTCATTCTGCGGCGCACGGCGCGGCGGGATGGACTGCTGCACAGGCTGGACGCGCGGCAAGACCTGCGTCGCGTCGGGGTCCTGCGCCATCATGGCAGGAGTCTGCGGAGTCCCTGCCATGAGCATGCGCTCCGCCTGGCTGATGTCCTGCACGAGCTCTGCGCTCGTCGGGCGCATGGCCGGGTCCTTGCTCATCGCCTTCGAGACGATGGCCTCGACGACTGGCGGGATGGCGGGGTCGATCTGGCGCACTGGCACAGGCTCTTCCTGCAGGTGCTTGACGGCAATGCTGACGGGGTTTTCCCCGGTGAACGGCAGCTTGCCGGTCAGCATCTCGTAGAGCACGACGCCTAGAGAGTAGACATCCGACTTCGGCGTGATCATCGTGCCCTTGGCCTGCTCGGGCGAGAAGTAATGCACCGAGCCGATGACATTGCCGCTGTACGTCATCGTGGACTCGGTGACGGCGCGCGCGATGCCGAAGTCAGCTACCTTGGCATGGCCGTCGGCCATCATGAGGATGTTGTGCGGCTTGATGTCGCAGTGCACGAGATTGTTGGCATGCGCGTGGGCGAGTGCCTCTGCGATCTCTCGTGCGACCCGCAGGGACTCGCTGACGGAAAGATGGCCTTCCTGGCGGATGCGATCCTTGAGGGTACGGCCCGGCACGTATTCCATGACGATGTAATGGTCGCCATCGGCCACGCCGACATCGTAGATATTGACGATATTCGGATGCGAAAGACGTGCTGCCGCCTGGGCTTCACGCTGGAATTTATCGATGAATTCCTTGTCCTGCTTGAATGCCTCATGCAGGATCTTGACGGCCACAGGCCGGTTGAGCAGGCGATCCTTTGCCCTGTAGACATCGGCCATGCCGCCTCCGCCGATCAGCTCCTCGAGTTCATAGCGCTGATCTAAGATACGCTGTACCATATCCGTTCCCCCTACTATACCAGGAATAAAGTTACATCAGACTCTCTATCATTTGTTTCGCGATTGGTGCGGCCTCGATACCGCCGCCACCGCCGTTCTCTACGATGATGGCGAAGACGATCTTGCGCTCCGGCAGCTCGGCTGAACCGATGAACCAGGCGTGATCCTTGCCCGCTGGATTCTCGGCCGTGCCGGTCTTGCCCGTCACGCGGACGCCCTGCACCCTGGCCGCCGTGCCTGTGCCCTTCGTCACGACATCTTCCATATAGCTGTCGATGAGAGCCGCCATCTCCGGCGTCGTGGCCGTCAGCCAGCGCGAGGGCTGTGCCTTGTAGACGACTGTGCCGCCCGGCGTGATGACGTCCTGCACGAGGTACGGCTTCATGATCTTGCCGCCATTGGCGAAGGCGTCAGCGAGCAATGCCATGTGCATCGGCGTGACGAGCAGGGCGCTCTGGCCGATGGCCGTCTGCGCTTGATCGCCCTTGGAGAGCGTGCCGAAGTCGGGGAAATGCGACTTCGTCATGAGGATCTCGTCGCCGATCTCGCGGTCAAAACCGAAGCGCGAGAAGGCTTTCTTGAGCTTCTCGTCACCCATGCGCATGCCGAGCGTGCCGAAGGTGATGTTGCACGACTCCGTGACGGCCTGCCTGAGGTCGACGCGGCCGTGGACTTCGCCATGGCTCTCGCGTATCGTGTGGCCGCCACCGACGTCGAGCACGCCGTCGCAATCAAAGACCTCCGACGTGTTCGTCACGCCGTCCGTCAGCGCCGCATCGGCAATCATCGCCTTGATGGTCGAGCCCGGCGGGTAGAGCCCCTGGACGGCGCGGTTGAGGAGCGGGCTGTCCTCCTGCCCCGAGAGCGCCTTCCAGTTCGACTCGATGTCATTCGGGTCATACGAGGGCGAGCTCACCATCGCAAGCACGGCTCCCGTCCGCGCGTCGAGCGCGACGACGGCGCCGCGGCGCTTGCCGAGAGCTGCGGCGGCTGCCTTCTGGGCGGACGGCTCGATGGTCAGCTTGACGTCATTGCCGCGCTCCGACTGCAGGAGCTGCGAGAGCGGGCCGAGGCGGCTCATATCGGCCGTCAGGCCGAGCAACGCCTGGTTGGCGTGACCCTCGATGCCGGCGCTGCCGATGTTCTCGCCGTTGTAGCCCGTGACGGCAGCCATGGTCGTGCCGAACGGGTAGACGCGGCTGCCGTCCTGGCGCGTCTCGGCCAGGATCTGGCCGTCGGCCGCGAGGATGGAGCCGCGCTGGATGTCGGCCCGAGCCGCCGCACGCCTCATGTTGAGCGGGTTCTTGGCGAGGTCGTCCGCCTCCCAAGTCGACAGGTAGATGATATAGACAGCCAGCAGTCCGAACAGGACCATCGCAAAAGATGCCGCCCTGAGGACCTGCCGCTTGATTTTCCAATCAGACATTTTTCCTCTCCTTTGACAGAGACAGGAGCATGCCGAGCAAGATGAAGCCCGACACCATCGAGCTGCCGCCGTAGCTGATGAACGGCAGCGTGATGCCCGTCAGCGGCAGGAATTTCGTCACGCCGGCAATGATGATGAAGGCCTGCATGAGGAGCAGCGCACTGCATCCGGCCGCGAGCAGCAGCTCTTTCTCCTGCGGGCACGAGAGCGCGATGCAGATGCCGCGCCAGAAGGCCATGACATAACAGGCCATGAGCATCAGCGAGGCGATGAGGCCCATCTCCTCCGCGATAGCGGCGAAGATGAAGTCCGTGTGTACCTCGGGGATGAAGCCCGGGTGGCCGTAGCCGAAGCCCGTGCCCCAGACACCGCCCGTACCGAAGGCGAAGAGCGACTGGACGACCTGATAGGCCATGCCGTTGGGGTCCTGCCAGGGGTTGAGCCAGATGTCGAAGCGCACGCGCACGTGGGCAAAGCCCATGTAGCAGATGGTCGCGGCAAGGCCCATGAAGAGCAACGCCAAGAAGACATAGGACTTGCTCCCCGTCGCCATGTACGTCATGAGCACGGCAATGCCGAAGAAGAGCAGTGCCGAGCCGAGGTCCTTCTCCACAACGAACATCAGCACCGCGATGCTCCAGATGCAGATGAGCGGCGCGATGAAGCGCAGCGGCGGCAACTGCAGGAAGAGCAGGCGGCGCTTCGGCAGGGATAGGACCTTGCGGTGATCCGAGAGGTACGCCGCGAGGAACAGGACGATGAGGATTTTGCCGAATTCCGACGGCTGCACCGAAAACGGCCCGAGCACGAGCCAGTTGCGGCTGCCGCCAATCTCTGTGCCGAAGAGAATGGGCAGGAAGAGCACGACGACGCAGCAGATCCCCGTGATGTACGGGTAGTCGACGAGCCTGACGATGCGGCTCCAGAAGCGGATGACGAGGAACATCAGTACCATCGCGATGAGCAGCCAGCGCAACTGCGGTATGAGCAGCGCAGGCTTTAGGCGGGCGATCTCGACGACGCCGACACTCGCGAGCAGCATGACGAGCGGAAAGAGGCACGTGTCCATGTGCCGGCGCACGAGGACGCCCTGCAGGATGACGGCCGCGACGATGACGGCTGCGAGCCACGGCAGGTACGCGATGCCCAGGAGGTCCTGCGTGTGGACGACGCCCGGCTGCGGATGCGCCTTGAGGTAGAGCACAGCGAGTCCGGAAATCAGGATGCCGAACGGCGGTAAGAGAAGACTCCAGTTCTTCATACGCCGTACACCACCACGACTGCCGTGACATTGTCGCGCCCGCCCGAGCGCAGTGCCGCCTCGATGAGGGCCCTGGCGGGGTCCTGCTGCCCCTGCTGCAGGATGGATGCGATCTCTTCCTCTCGGACCATGTTCATGAGGCCGTCTGTCGCCAGGAGCAGGATATCCTCCGTCCGGACGTCAAAGCGGCCGCTGTCCACCTCGAGCGCTTCCGCGACGCCGACGGCGCGCGTCAGCATGTTCTTCTGCGGATGGATGCGCGCCTCTGCCTCCGTGAGCTCGCCGTGCTCGACGAGGTCCTCGACATACGAATGGTCGCGCGTGACCTGATGCAGCACACCGTCGCGCAGGAGGTAGAGGCGGCTGTCCCCGACATGGGCCCAGAAGGCCAGCCCCTGCTCCGTGTGCAGCAGCGTCGCCGTCGTCCCCATGCCCTGGCAGTCAGGATTCTCTGCCACTGTGGCGAGGATCTCACGGTTGGCGCGGTGGATGGCGCGGCAGAGCGCCTGCTCCTCAATCGATCCGCAGTCAGCGAGATCGTCCCGCACTGCCTTGACGAGAATGTGGCTCGCGACTTCTCCGGCCGCATGGCCGCCCATGCCGTCTGCCACGACGTAGACCTCCGGGTCGAATACCGCAGCGCTGTCCTCATTGATCGGCCGCACACAGCCGACATCGGTCGCTTCATAAACCTTACTCAAAATTCTCACCTCTCGAACCGAAGGGTGACGAGCCCGATGCGGATCTTGTCACCAGGGCGAAGGTACGCCCTGCCCTCCAGGATTTGACCGTTCACATACGTATGGTTGATGCTGCCGAGATCTTCGATGACGTACTGATTGCCATGGCGATAGATCTGCGCATGATGATGCGAGACATAGCCCTCGGGTATCACAATGTGGTTGTCGCGGCCGCGCCCCACCATGAGCTGTTCGCCGAACGCAAAGCGCTTGCCCGCGAGTTCCGGCTCCGGCGCCTCCAGCACAGAAACGACGGCCTCCTGCGGTTTCGTCTCCGGCCTGCGTATGGCCGCTGACTGCTTGCGCACCGCCCCGAAGAGGCGCCTTGAGAGCGTCACCGTGAACCACAGGAGCCAAAGGAGCATGCCATATTCGAGCACCACGCGGATGCCTTTGAGAAAAACGGCTGTCACCGCCAATTATATCACCTCATATCGCAGGACCGTCATGCCGATCCGTATCTTGTCCCCATGCTGCAGGCGGCAGGAATCGATGCGCCGCCCGTTGACGAACGTGCCATTCGTGCTCTGTGCATCGTAGAGCTCGTGGCGATGGTGCTCGTACGATATCCAGGCGTGGAGCCGCGAGGCATTCGTGTCTGTCAGGATGAACTCGTTCTTGTCACGCCGGCCGATGTAGACCTGCTTCTCCCCGATCTCGAGGTAGGCATCGAGGTCGGGACCCTCGACGACAGTCAGCGAAGCCATCGCGTGGAAGGCCGGCAGGTTGAGCGGTACGCGGCCGTCAAGCGACGGCCGCTTCTGGAGGACGAGCGTGTTAGCCGAGATGTCCTCCACCTCGTCGGAGCGCCCGCAGCGCAGCTTGTAGACACCGCGACTCAGCTTGCCGCTCTGCTCCATGCGCACAGTGATGACGCCGTCCGCCGCGCAGTCCTGCAGGATGATCTGGCGCGCTGCCATCGTCCTGAGGTCCTCGATGACGCGCCGCGCACAGAGGCGGTGGTAGTCCTCCGGATTCAGCGAGAAGATGAATGCCGTGTCGATATCCTGCCGTCTCTTGCCAGAGGACTGGCGCTTGACCTCACGCTCAAGGCCGTTCATGAGCTCGACAGCCTCAAGGCTGCTGCTGAACTTCTTGTTGAAGAAGCCCTCGATATGATTTGCCAGATACGATTCCCATGTCCCTAGACCCATGGTTTTCGCCTCCGTTTCTTTTGCTATGACCACTATCCGTACATTATAGCAGATATCGGATGAAAAAGCTGTGAATTTATTGGGAAATGGTCACTCTTCCAGGTGCTTATTGCGGAGCTGGCCGCAGGCTGCCTGGATGTCCGTCCCCATCTCGCGCCGCACCGTGACCGTCAGATGATGCGCCGTGAGGTAGTGCTCGAACCAGTCGATGCGTGCGGCAGACGGGCGCAGCAGATGACGCTCAGCCACAGGATTGATGGGGATGAGATTGACACTGGCCAGCTGGCCGCGCAGCAGTGAGACGAGTTCTCTTGCCTGCGCCTCCCCGTCATTGACGTGATCGATGAGGATGTACTCGTACGTCACGCGGCGCTTCGTCGTCTCCGCGTAGTGGCGCGCCGCGCGCACGACATCAGCGAGCGGGTACTTGCGATTGATTGGCATGAGCTCGCTGCGGAGTTCCTGGTTCGGCGCGTGCAGCGAGACAGAGAGCGAGATGGGGATTCCCTCATCTGCGAGCTTGTACATCTGTGGCACGATGCCGGAAGTCGAGATCGTGATGCTGCGGTAGCTCAGGCCGAGGACGTATTCCTCATGCAGCAGTCGGATGAAGCCGAGCACGTTCTCGTAGTTCATCAGAGGCTCGCCCGAGCCCATGATGACGACGGTGTCGACCTTCTCCCCGCGCCCTTCCCCGCGCAGCATGTCGTTTATCGCGATGGCCTGCGAGAGGATCTCGCCCTTCGTCAGGTTGCGCGCCATGCCGTGCAGCGTCGATGCGCAGAAAGCACAGCCCATGTTGCAGCCGGCCTGCGTCGAGACGCAGATGCTATTGCCGTAGGGCTGGCGCATGAGCACTGTCTCTACGGCCGTGCCGTCAGCAAATTCCAGCAGGAACTTCCTCGTGTGGCCGTCGGCCGAATCGAGGCGGTCCTTGAGGCGCGGGCGGCCAATCGCCAGCGAAGATGACAGCTCTTCGCGCAGCTTCTTCGAGAGGTTCGTCATATCACCGAAGCTCGTAGCACCGCGCTGGTACATCCACTCCGCGATCTGCTTGGCGCGGTACTTCGGCAGCGAGAACGGCTGCAGCGCTGCCTGGAGTTCCTGGCAGGTCAACCCAAAAATATCGTTCAACGTCTTATCCTTTCTTGTCTGTCTTGCTTGTCTTTTTCATGCGGCAGATGAAGAAGCCATCCGTGCCGTCGACATGCGGCAGCAGCTGAACCATCTTCGACTCCGCATGCTTCGTCGGCAGCGGCAGGTAATGGCCCGTCGTCTCCAAGGCGAACTCCGGATGCGCTTCGAGGAAGCGGCTGACGACGCCCTGATTCTCGGCGAGCTCGATCGTGCAGGTGCTATAGACGAGCACCCCGCCCGGCTTGACGGCCCTCGCTGCGCTCTCGAGAATGGAAAGCTGCAGGTCAGGCAAGGCCGCGATCTCGTCTGCCGTCTTGCGCCAGCGGGCATCCGGCTTGCGGCGCAGCACGCCGAGACCGGAACACGGCGCGTCGACGAGGACGCGGTCGGCCATCGCCTCATACTGCTCGCCGATCTCTCGCGCGTCAATCTCCTCCGTCTCGATGATCTGGATGCCGAGGCGCGCGGCATTCTCCTCGATGCGCTGGAGCTTGTGGTCGTAGATGTCACCGGCGAGGATGCGGCCCTTGTCGTGCATGAGCGCCGCCATGTGCGTCGTCTTGCCGCCCGGCGCCGCACAGCAGTCGATGATGAACTCTCCAGGCTGCGGCCCTACGACATGTGCGACGAGCATCGAGCTCTCATCCTGCACCTGGCAGCGCCCCTGCTGCAGCGGTGCGAGCGCATCGAGTGCGCCGTGACGGCGCACGAGGATGCCCTCGGGAGCCCAGAGCGAAGGCTCGACTTCCGCGCCTGCCTGCCTGAGTTCTTCGAGCAGCGCATCGCGGTCCGTGCGCAGCGTATTCGTGCGCACGGAGAGGAGAGGCTGCTCATTGTCAAAGCGGCAGAGTCTCTCCGCCGCCTCAAATCCGAACGTCTTGACCCAGCGGCGCACGAGCCACTCCGGATGCTGGCTGGAGAGGGCGAGGTTTTCCGTCGCATGGCCCTTCCCGCTCGGGAATGCGGCCTTCTCCGGCTCGCGCACTGCCGTGCGCAGCACGGCATTGACAAAGCCCGACAGGCCCTTCATGCCCATGCCCTTGGCCAGCTCTACAGCCGTGTTGCAGGCTGCCGAGGCCGGCACCTTGTCGAGGTAGAAGAGCTGGTAGAGACCGAGCCGCAGGATCTCGCGGACGAGCGGCTGAATCTTGCGCACGGGTCGGTTGACGTAGCGGCGCAGGATCCAGTCGAGCGTGCCGCCGGCCTTGACCGCGCCGTAGACGAGCTCCGTGACAAAGCGGCGGTCCTGCTCGCCAAGCTCTGCCTGGCGCAGTGCCTTGGCAAGCGCCACATTGGCATAGGCGCCATTCTCATGTACTTCGTATAGGATGCGGACTGCCGTCTCGCGCGCTTTATCCATAGATCCACCTCATTTGTCTTGCCTCTTGACTACGTATCGTATCACTCATTGTTTCTCTTTCGGTTTCGGTATGATGATCTTCTCGAGCTGTGCCCGCACCTCCTCGATGTCGACGTGCGTGTTGTAGCACGGCCCGTTCGGACGGATGTTGAGCACGCCGACGGCCGGCAGCGGGTAGACGTCCTGGATGCCGCTCATGAGGTCACGCTCGCAGGCAATGGCCAGCACGGCTTTCGGCTTCGTCTTGTAGACAATCTGGCGCGCGAGCGTGCCGCCTGTCGCCACGAAGAAGTGGAAGCCCATCTCATGCGACAGCGTCACGAGGGCGCCGATATCGCAGCGGCCGCAACGCTTGCAGTTCTCCGGGTCCCGCGTGATCTTGTGCGGGCATGAGGCGAGCTGCAGGCAGTGCGGTGTCACGACGAGCAACCGGTCGGCTGGCACGCGGATACCCATGCGGTTGAACAGGAGATTGCTCACCGCGATGAAGGAGCCCTCGAGCTTGCGGCGCCGGATGCCGAAGATGCTGCCGAGGCGCACGGCCAGCGGGAAGAGCAGGTTGATGAGCTCATACGTCTGGCGCTGCAGGAACGGCAGGTACGGCAGATGTGCGACAGCGAGGACCATGTTGAAGATGCTGAAGAACGCCCCTGCCACCAAGAAGGTGAACACAGCGCCGATGAGCCAGGGCAGCATGGGCTGGATGGCGCGGAGCCCCGGCACGCCGATGTACCAGATGGCGTAGAGGATGACCGCCATGAGGACGGCCGTCAGAGAGAGCATGCCGATGAACAGCCGCTTCTTCGGGCGCCCCGTCAGCACGTAATCATTCTTTGCTTTTGTCATATTCAATCCTCAAACGTTGCGGGCAGAGCAATCGCGTGACCATTGAGGTAATCCTTCGCGGCCATACGCTTCTTGCCAGGCGCTTGGAGCTCCGTGATCTCGAGCACGCCGTCGCCCGCTGCTACAAAGAGGCCTTCTTTCTTGTCGGCCCTAAGGATGGTGCCCGGCTGCGCTTCCGTCTTCTCAGTCGTACAGCGCGTGCGCCAGATCTTGTATTTCTTGCCTGCCAGGAAGGTGTAAGCCCCCGGCCACGAGTCGAGGCCGCGCACGAGATTGTGTATCTTCTGTGCACAGTCCTGCCAGTGGATGTGGCCCGTCTCCTTCGTCAGCATCGGCGCGTAATTCGACTCGCCCGTCTGCGGGATGCGCTTGAGCGTCCCGGCCGAGAGCTCCTCGAGCGTATCGATGAGCACCTTGGCGCCGAGCGCCATGAGGCCGTCGTGCACCTCCTCGAGCGTCGTGTCCGGACCGATTGGGAACTCCGCCTTCAGCAGCATGTCGCCCGTGTCGAGCCCAGCGTCCATGAACATCGTCGTGATCCCCGTCTTCTTCTCTCCGTCGATGACGCACCACTGCATCGGCGCCGCGCCGCGGTAACGCGGCAGGAGTGAACCGTGTACATTGATGCAGCCATAAGGCGGGATGTCGAGGATGCGCTGCGAGAGGATCTGGCCGAAGGCCACGACGACCATGAGGTCGGGCTTCTGCTCTTCGAGGAAGGCTGTGAAGTCTTCCTCCTTGATTCTCTTCGGCTGCCAGACCGGCAGGCCGTGCGCCTCCGCCCAGGCCTTGACCGGCGACGGCACGAGCTTCTGGCCGCGCCCTCTCGGCTTGTCGGGCTGCGTCACGACGCCGATGACGTCGCAGTGCTCATAAAGAGCTGCGAGGCACGGCACGGCAAATTCCGGCGTGCCCATGAAAATGACTCGGAACTTTTTCACGCCTGATTCCCCCTGTGCAGACTCTTTGCGATATCGATGAAGAGCTGGCCCTCGAGATGGTCGAGCTCATGCTGGATGCAGCGTGCCAGAAGGCCCGTCGCCGTCAAATGCTGCTTCTTGCCGCGGCGGTTGAGGAACTCCACCTTGACCTTCGCTGCGCGCTCCACCTCGCCGTAGATGCCCGGCACGGAGAGGCATCCCTCGGTATCCGTTGCCGTGCCCTCGCGGAAGGTGATGACCGGGTTGATGAGCTCGATGAGCCCGTGGTCGTCCTGGCAGTCGATGACGACGACGCGGATGGGACGGCCGATCTGCGGCGCAGCGAGGCCGACGCCGTCGCTCTCGTACATCGTGACGGCCATGTCGTCGAGCAGCTTGCGCAGTCCCTTGTCGATCTTCTCCACCGGAGCGCAGACCTCCTTGAGGACCGGCGCCCCTGCTTTCTTGATTTCCAGTATTGCCATAAAGAAAAATCTCCTTTTATCTGTCTGATTGCTTGTCTCATCAGTCGGATATCCGCATATCCATAACACTGACGCGCCAGGTTGCCTGACGCGTCAATTCATTGCTGCATTCTCATTTGCCAGCCTTGCCCTTGCAGGAAGCTGCCTTGACCATGATCGCAAGGACGAGCTCCGCCGCCTTCTTCAGGGATGGCAGCGGCAGGTACTCAAAGCGGCCGTGGAAGTTCGCACCGCCCGTGAAGAGATTCGGGCACGGCAGACCCATGAACGAGAGGCGTGCGCCGTCAGTGCCGCCGCGGATGGGCTGGACATCCGGCTCGATGCCGATCTCCTCCATCGCCTCGCGCGCGAGCTCCACGACATAGAGATTGCCGTCCTCGATCTTCTCGAGCATGTTGTAGTAGACATCGCGGTGATGCACCTCGACGGAGCCCTCGCCGTACTTCTTGTTGAAGAATGCGGCCATATCGTCGAGCAGTGCCTTGCGCCGCTCGAAGTGCGCGCGGTCGTGGTCGCGCACGAGCATCTCCATCGTGACGAGCTCGACACTGCCCGCGACGGTGTGAACATGGAAGAAGCCCTCATGCCCCTCCGTGTACTCCGGCTTCTCGCCGGCCGGCAACATCTGCTGCCACTCCGCAGCCATCGAGACGGCATTCTTCATCTTGCCCTTCGCGTCGCCCGTGTGGACGCTGCGGCCATGGAAGAGGATGGTCGGGTTCGCCGCATTGAAGTTCTCGTACTCCAGCCCGCCGAGCTCGCCGCCGTCGACCGTGTAGGCAAAATCCGCGCCGAACGCCTTGACATCAAAGCGGTCTGCACTGCGGCCCGTCTCCTCATCCGGCGTGAAGCCCAGGCGGATCTTGCCGTGCGAGATTTCCGGGTGCGCCATGAGGTATTCCGCAGCGCTGACGATGGCCGTGACGCCGGCCTTGTCATCTGCACCCAAAAGCGTCGTGCCGTCCGTCATCATGATGTCCTGGCCCTTGTAGCGCTCGATGCCCGGAAAGTCCGCGACCGAGAAGACGATTCCCTTCGCTTCGTTCAGCACGATATCGCCACCCGCATACGCGTGGATGATCTGCTCATGGATGGGGCCGCCCGCCGCATCAGGACTCGTGTCGAGATGCGAGATAAAGCCGACGACAGGCGAATCGCCCCCGTTGTTCGCCGGCAGCGTCGCCATGACGTAGCCGTGCTCGTCCACCGTCACCTCCGTGAGGCCGATGGACCGAAGCTCGTCAGCCAAGTGCTTGGCCAACACCATCTGGCCGGGCGTCGACGGGCATTCCTTGTCGTTTGCCTCATCCGACTGTGTATTGAAGGAAATATAGTCGCGGAACCGCTTCACGACGGTTTCCATCTTGATCTCCATTGTCATTCCAATCACCTCATATGATAGTCATCATATAATTATATCAATATTACGGAACATCGACAAGTCAGCGCGCCGCGTTTCCTCTGCCATCGGGCTGCGTCAGGGGAATCTCCCCCTCGTGCACGAAGTGGTGGATGGTGAACTGCTGGAAGGTCATAGCTGCCGGCGAGAGTGGCCGCGAAGTGTTCCAGGCGATGCCGACGGCGCGCTTGCAGAGCGGGAAAGATATCGGCACGAAGACGACGCCGAGGTGCTCTGTGCATGGCACGTGCGGCAGGACGCTGACGCCGAGATGCGCCGCGACGAAAGAGACGAGCGTGTGGACTTCATCGCCCTCAAAGATGATCTGCGGATGGCTCTCTGCAAGGTCGAGGAACTGGTTGACCTGCTGGCGCAGCGTGTACTCGGGCTTCAAAGCGACGAACGGCTCATCCCCGACTTCGCGCAGGCTGACGCGCGACTTCTGCGCGAGCGGATGGTCCTCCGGCACGACGAGGAACATTTTCTCCGACCAGAGGTACATCCAGGCCGTATCCGGTTCATTCATCGTCGAGCAGAGGCAGATATCCGTCTCGCCGCTCGTCAGCTGCTCGGCGAGCATCGAAGAACTCTGCTGGTTGAGCTTGACATCGATGTGCGGGTAGCGCTCATGGAACTGGCGCAGGATCAGCGGCAGGAACGTGTCGCCGAGCGAGTGCAGGAAGGAGAGATGCACGACGCCTGCACCACCGTTGTCGAGTTCGATCTCCTGTTCCGCCAGCGCGAGCTCGCGGATCACGCGGTCGACGTGGAACAGAAATTTCTGCCCGGCCTCCGTCAGATCCGAGGTGCGGCCATGGCGTTCAAACAGGGTGACGCCGAGCTCCTGCTCCAATTTCTGGATGGAGCGAGAAAGAGCCGACTGCGAGACGGCCATCTCTTCGGCTGCCTGCGTGAAGTGACGGCACTTGGCCATCGCCTGGAAGTACTTCAGTTGTGTCAATTCCATTTTGTTCCTCATTTCTTGCATATCGTGCATAATTACTTTAGGTTATAGTCTATTATATGCACGGTAACCTAGGCTGGCAACGTTTTCCTGCTTCATTTCCATGATTTTTTTGCATCGTATTCATGTATACAAGGAATCTCACATGCATTTTCTGCAAAAAACGGCAGGAATTGCCACGATTATGCACAATTTGCATCCTATTTGTGAAAATTATACATTAGACGTGCTCTCTGAAGATGACTATACTAAGTTTCAGATTTCATTCATAGATATTTTAGATAAGCAGGTGAACGCATTGAATTATCGGATCCCCTCGGATTATGTTGAAGCGCTCTGTGCAGAGACTGGCATGTCAGCGAGCGATGCCCATCGCATGCTGACGGTCGCGCACTGCACGGCGGTCCATCATCCGCGCCATCATCATAAGAAACAGGTTTCGCTTGGAAAGGAGTCTTCTGTCATGGCAAATTCAGCTGCCCCGACGCGCCTCTGGACGCGTGACTACGTATTTGACATCGGTGTCAACTTCCTCGTCTACTCGGTCCACTTCCTCTTGATGCTCTGGTCTACAGCCTATGCCATCTACACCTGGAATGCTTCCATCAGCATGGCCGGCCTCGCCTCTGGCCTCTTCATCGTCGGTGCCCTGTTCGCCCGCATCCCGGCCGGACGCTTCATCGATTTCGTCGGCCGCCGCAAGATGTTCCTCGCGGGCACGCTGATGTTCTTCCTGCTCGTCCTCTGCTACGAGCTCGCGCCGTCGCTCGAGGTCTTCATGCTCGTCCGCTTCCTGCATGGCCTGTCTTTCGGCACGACCTCGACGGCAGCGAGCACGGTCGTCGCCGCACTCGTCCCGCTCAAGCGCATGGGCACGGGCATCGGCTACTTCACGCTCGGCGTCACGATGGCTTCGGCCATCGGCCCCTTCATCGCCATGAACCTCACGTCCGCCAAGGAATTCACGCTCGCCATCGAGATCTGCGCGGCCGCAACCTTCCTGATCTTCGCGCTCTCCTTCTTCATCAAGGCGCCGGAGCGCACGATCCTGCCAGAAGAGAAAGCAGATCTCCACAAGATCTCGTTCGACCGCTTCTTCTCCATCAAGGCACTCGCCATCTCCTGCATCGCCCTGATGGCCGGTGTCTGCTACTCCACGGTCCTGAGCTTCCTCGGCGCCTACACGGCTCACATCGGCATCACGGGCATCGGCGCGACGGGCTTCTTCCTCTGCTTCGCCGCTACTTCCTTCATCAGCCGCCCGCTGACTGGCTATCTGCTCGACCACTTCGGCGGCAACATCGTCATCTACCCGGCACTCATCTGCATGGCCGTCGCCATGGGCTTCATCGGTACGGCCAGCACGGACGCAGCCATGCTGATTGGCGCACTCTTCCTCGGCATCGGCTACGGCACGACGACGGCTTCCTGCCATGCTCTTGCCGTCCACTGCGCACCGATGCATCAGGTCGGCGTCGCGACGAGTACTTACTTCGTCCTGCTTGACTTCGGCATCGGCGTCGGCCCATACACGCTCGGCAGCTTTGTCCCGGCCTTCGGCTTCTCCTTCGTCTACATCGCAGCCGGTGTCATCTCCCTCATCGGCATCGTCCTCTACTACTACCTGCTCGCCCGCCATCACCGCTTCACGCGCCATCAGATGGACCGCGACAGCGAAGCTAAGACGATCATCGCGGAACGCCGCCAGCGCTTCTACGAGAAGCGCCTTACCGGTGCACATTGAGATCTGCATCCCCTGCTCAACAGAAATACGGTATCCTAGACGGATACCGTATTTTTTGTTGCCGATTCACTTTGTCCGATATGCATCAGCTGTCGAGCATCGCTTCTGGCTTCAGATGGTAGATGCGCATGGCATTCTTGTAGAATACCTCATCCCAATGCTCCTCTGGGATGATTTCCTTCGTGAAGGCGATGTAGTCCCCGAGATTGGCAAGCGGCCAGTCCGTGCCGAACATGAAGCGGTCGTAGAGGTCGAGGTATTCGAGCCAGCCCTTGAGGCGCTCGATGTAGAAATGCTTCTTCTCGCAGAAAGCCCCAAAATCCGGGATCTTGCGCTCTAAAAGGCCCGAGAGGTCTGCCGCCACATTGGGGTTCTTCTCAATGACGGCTGCCGCATCCGTAAACCACGGCTCGCCAAAGTGGCACATGACGAACCGCACCTTGCGGAACTTCGTCGCCGCCTCATCCATGACGAGCGGATGGCTGTACTTCAAGAGCGCGTTGTCTGTCGCCGTCAGGCCCGTGTGGACCGCAACGGGCTTCTTATAGCGCGCGGCGAGCTCGTAGACTGGCGCGAGCCTGTCGTCGTAGAGGTAAAACGAAGCGTAGCCCGGGTAGAGCTTGATGCCGACACAGCGATCGCTCCTCAAATGCTGCTCGATGAGATGGAGCTTCTGCGGCAGCTTCTCCATGTCGAATACCTGGCTATCAAGCCCGATGCAGTACGAAAGGAAGGGCGGATACGCTGGCGCGAGCGTTTCGATGGGCAGATTGCCCATGACGATGCCGTGCACCATGCCGCGCATCCTGTACTGCTCGAGCAGGTGGTCGGCGCTGTTCTCGTGCTCGGCTGCCTTCGCGATCTCGTCAAAGTAGGCATCCGACCCAAAGTGAAGATGTCCATCGATGATTTTCATTGCTTACCCCTTATCTTGGCGCATCGCCTCAGAGGCGCACAAAGGCCTCCACGGCGAGTCTTGCCATATATCTGGCAGCCGGTCCGAGTGCTGCCGGATCAACGTGGAATTTCGGGTTGTGGTTGGCTGGCGACTTGCCCGTGCCGACGAGCACGAATACGCCGGGGATCTCCTCCTGGTAGTAGGCGAAATCCTCGCCGGCCAGATTGACGGGCGCGGGCACGACGTCCAGCTCCGCCTCCTTCGCCACCTCGATGGCAAAGTCCGTCCAGTCCGGCGTGTTATCCGTCGCCGGCGGGCCGGCATACCAGGTGAGTTCTGCATGACCGCCAAAGGATGCGGCCTGCCCCTCTGCCAGCTCGTAGATGCGTTTCTTGATGAGCTTCCGGTCCTCTGCCGTCAGGCAGCGCACCGTGCCCTCCAGCCACGAGGATTCAGGGATGACGTTCCAGGTATTGCCGCTCTCGATGTGCGTGATGGAGACGAGGCCCGGGTGTGCCGGGTCGATATTGCGCGAGACGATGCTCTGCGCAGCCGTGACGAAGCTCGCGGCCATGACGATGGGGTCGATGCCGCGCTCCGGATGAGCTGCATGCGTGCCCTTGCCGTGGAACGTCACGGTGAACTTGTCGACAGACGCTGTCACCGCGCCCGAGCGGATGCCGAGCGTGCCGACATCGTAGAGCGGCGAGGTGTGCAGGCCAAAGATGGCCTGTACGTCCTTGAGCACCCCCGTCTCCATGACCTTGCACGCGCCGCCCGGCGCCTCTTCTGCCGGCTGGAAGATCAGGTAGACTGTGCCGCGAAGCTCGCGCTCCTTCGCCTTGAGCAGGTACGCCGAGCCGAGCACCGCACTGATGTGGAAGTCATGGCCGCAGGCGTGCATGCGGCCCGCGTGCTCAGACGCATAGGCAAGACCCGACTCCTCCTGGATCGGCAGGCCGTCGATATCGCAGCGCAACGCGATGAACGGCGCCTCACCTGTGCCAACCTTGGCGACAAGGCCCGTCTTGAGCGGCAGGTCGAGGACCTCGATGCCAGCAGCCGCGAGGTCCTCTCGGAGGCGCTTTGTCGTCTCGACTTCCTCGTAGGAGAGTTCCGGGTGACGGTGGAACCAGTAAAATTCATCGGTTATCTTCTGGAAGATGTCCTGTTCGTTCATATCTATCCCTCGCTATCTATATACATAGTTAATTAATATGTTTTACTGACATTGTAATATAGAGCGATGATGCTGTCAATCTCTGCAAATAGAAAAACTCCTGGCACCAGAAGGCGCCAGAAGTCTGCCAAGTCTTATTCAGAGAGCGGCTTCATCGTCGGGAAGAGCAGGACGTCGCGGATGGACGGCGCGTCCGTCAGCAGCATGACGAGGCGGTCGATGCCGATGCCGACACCGCCCGTCGGCGGCAGGCCGTACTCCATGGCCGTGATGTAGTCGCGGTCCATGACGTGAGCCTCATCGTCGCCGGCTTCGCGCTGCTTGAGCTGATCGAGGAAGCGGCCCTCCTGGTCGATTGGGTCGTTGAGCTCCGTGAAGCCATTGGCCAGCTCGCGGCCGTAGATGAAGAACTCGAAGCGGTCGGTGATGCGCGGGTCTTCCGGATTGCGCTTCGCGAGCGGCGAGATCTCCGTCGGATGGCCCGTGATGAACGTCGGCTGCATCAGTGTCTCCTCGACCTTCTCCTCGAAGGCCTGGTTGAGGATGCCGCCGATGCCGTGGCGCGGCTCGTACGGGACGCCGATCTCGTCAGCCATCTTGCGGGCCTCTTCGACGGTCTTGCAAGAGAGGAAATCCTTGCCCGTCGCCTCTTTGACGGCATCGTTCATGCTGATGCGCTTGACCTTCGAGAGATTGATCTCGACGCCCTGGTAATTGATGACCGGCGTGCCGAGAACGCTCTTGGCGGCATTGACGACAATGCCTTCCGTGATGTCCATCATGTCCGTGTAGTCAGCGTACGCCTGGTAGAACTCGATCGTCGTGAACTCCGGGTTGTGGCGGACATCCATGCCCTCGTTGCGGAAGACGCGGCCCATCTCGTAGACGCGGTCGAAACCGCCGATGACGAGGCGCTTGAGGTTGAGCTCCGTCGCGATGCGCAGGTAGAGGTCGATGTCGAGTGCATTGTGGTGCGTGACGAACGGGCGCGCTGCTGCGCCGCCGGCGATCGTCGAGAGTACCGGCGTCTCGACCTCGAGGTAATCGCGATCATCGAGGTACGTGCGGATGGACTGGATGATCTTCGTGCGCTTGCGGAAGGTGTCGCGGACCTCCGGGTTCATGATGAGGTCGAGGTAGCGCTGGCGGTAACGGATGTCGACATCCTGCAGGCCGTGGAACTTCTCCGGCAGCGGGCGCAGCGACTTCGAGAGCAGGTCGAAGTCCTCGACGCGGACCGTCACCTCGCCGCGGTGCGTCTTGAAGACGATGCCGCGGATGCCGACGATGTCGCCGATATCGAGCTTCTTGAACTGGTTCTTGTACTTGTCCTCGCCGAGCACATCGATCTTGAAGTAGACCTGGATGTTGCCCGTGCGGTCGTTGAGCGTGCAGAACGACGCCTTGCCATGGCCGCGGATGGCCATGAGACGGCCGGCGATGCGGACCTCGCTGCCCTCTTCATCGCCTTCAAGATGTGCGTATTTCTCCTTGATTGGCTCTGCATAATCCGTGACTTCGTAACGATGGCCAAACGGCGGCACGCCCATCGCGCGGAATTCTTCCATCTTTTCGCGGCGGACCTTCATCATCTCATTGAGGTCTTCCACAGGAGCCTGCTGCCCCTTCTGCTTCTTATCTGCCATACTTTCCATTACTCCAATCTAAACGATCCGCTGCGCTCTCAGCCCTTGATTGCGAGGATCTCGTACTTGATGATGCCGGCCGGAGCGTGCACGTCGATGACGCTGCCGCTCTTCTGTCCGAGAAGTGCCTGACCGAGCGGGGACTCATTCGAGATCTTGCCCTCGTCCGGGTCAGCCTCCGTCGAGCCGACGAGCATGAAGGTGTCCTCATCGCCGAACTCGATGTCCTTGACCGTGACCTTGCTGCCCATCTGGACGATGTCGCCGGCACCAGCCTTGATGATGTGCGAGTTGCGGATCTTGGCCGTGAGGTCCTGGATCTCGCCCTCGAGGAATGCCTGCTCGTTCTTGGCATCGTCGTACTCCGAGTTCTCGGAGAGGTCGCCCAGTGCGATGGCGGCCTTCAGGCGCTCTGCAATCTCGATGCGCTTGACGCTCTTGAGGTAGTTGAGCTTTTCTACGAGTTTATTATAGCCTTCTTCGGTCAGCATGACCTGTTTATCTGCCATGATAAAACGCCCCTTTATGTTTCAGTTTAACTTATTCATTATAATTTCTTTTCTCAGCTGTGTCAATCAAGGCAAGCTTCGCCGCGCGCGTCATCTTCTTGATGGCGGCCTCGCGCGAAAGTGCCTCTCCCTTCGTCGCGAAGGACTCGAAGTAGACGAGATGGACGGGGCGGTGCGAGCGCGTGTACTTCGCGCCGCGCCCTGCATTGTGCGCCTTGACGCGCCCCGCCAGGTCATTCGTCCAGCCCGTGTAGAGGCTGCCGTCCGCACATTCGAGGATGTAGGTGTAGGCCTCTGCCATCACTCCGGATACTTGATCTCGATGGTCTTGATGACAACGTCCTCGAGCGGGCGGTCGGCCATGTCTGTCTCCGAATGGCCGATGCGGCGCACGACATCCATACCTTCCTTGACCTTGCCGAAGATCGTGTGATGGCCGTTGAGCCACGGCGTCTTATCGAGTGTGATGAAGAACTGGCTACCGCCCGTGTGCGGCATGCCCGTGTTGGCCATCGCGAGGATGCCCTCACCGTCGAAGCGCAGATCGTCGAGGAACTCATCCTCAATCGTGTAGCCCGGGCCGCCCATGCCCGTGCCCTCCGGATCGCCGCCCTGAATCATGAAGCCGTCGATGACGCGGTGGAAGATGACGCCATCGTAGAAGCCCTTCTCGGCGAGGTCGATGAAGTTCTCCGTCGTGATTGGCGTCTGGTCCTCAAAGAGCTCCACGCTGAAGTTGCCGAGGTTCGTCTCAAATACTGCAATGCGATTTACCATTTTCTTATCTCCTCCATGAACATCTTTGACGGTCTGGCCGTCTTGAATGCTTGTTGTTTTCTCACTGCCGGATGCGGCAAGGCAACTGCCCGTCATCACGAGCATGGCGAGCAGCAGCAAGAACACCTTCTTCATTTTACCTTATATCCTCCTATGTTTTCAATAGTCGACCGTCAGTCTGCGAGGAATTGGCCATCTTTGAGGCAGGCCTTCTCGCCCGGCGTGCGCGGCGACCAGACGGGAATGGAATGACCTGCTCCGAAAAAGCCCTCTGGCGGCTGCCAGGCTGGATAGCCGACGGAGTGCATCGTGACGAGCGCGCGCACCTCCGTCTCGGCGCAGAACACCTTTGCGCCCTTGTCGATGCTCGGGCCCAGGCGGCCGTCGACGGGGAAGAAGGCCAGATCCGCCTCTAGCCCCTTGAGCTTCTTCATCTGCTTGCGGAAGGCGTTCTCGGCGAGCTTCCGCTGCTCCTGGGGCTCGCCCGTCCAGTCCCACCAGTTGAAGTCACCGGCATGGAAGATCGTTACGCCCTCGTCCTTGAGCACGACGCGGAACGATGTGCCGATATCTGTCGAGTCGAAGGACTCCACGGCGATGTGCTCGTCCTGCCAGGATGCGTACGTCTTGAGGAAGACGAGCTTCGCCTGGTCAAAGCTGCTGAGGGCCTTTGTGCAGCGGATGTCATCGCTGAGGATGTAGCGTTCTGTCTTTGCCTCGTAAGCGCAGATGTGCGCATCGAAGTGGTCGAAGTGGCCGTGCGACGCGAAGAAGTAGAGGTGGTCAAAATCCGCCGCTTCGACGGCCGCATCGACGGCTCCCACCGGGTCCTTGAAGTCGTCGAATACGAGCAGTGTGCGGCCGACGCGCACGAGGAAGCCGCTGTTCAGCAGGTAGGTGATCTCAATCATGTGGATTCTTCCTTTCTTTTGGTAGAGGCTCAGCGCTCATCGTGCCATTTCAGATGCTCCGGATGCTCTAGCTGTACCTTGTCCTTGTTGATGAAGCGCCGGAAGGCGATGCCGGGCTCACTGAAGCCGCGGCCCATGACCTCGTTGGCCGACATGATGATCATGAAGGCGTGCGGGTCGACCGCATGCGCGATGAGCTTGATCTTGCTGACCTGCGTGAGCTTGACGACGACGAATACGACGTTGCGCTCCTTGCGCGTGAAGGCGCCCTGCCCGTGCAGGAAGGTCACGCCGCGGCCGACTTCCATGATGCCGTCCGCGATCTGCTGCGCGCGGTCCGAGACGATCAGCACGGCCTTGCGGCTGTTGAAACCCGCAATGACCTTGTCGGTGACCATCGCATTCATGTACATGCAGATCAGCGTGAACATCGCGGGGGCCACGCCGAAAAGGAAGGCCGCCACACACATGATCATGCAGTTGAAGGCGAAGATGACGCCGCCCATGTTGAGCGAGTAGTACTTCTTGGCGATGGCGCCGACGATGTCGAAGCCGCCCGTGCTGCCGTTCATGCGGAAGACAATGCCGTAGCCGATGCCGTTGAAGACACCGCCGAAGATGGCAGCGAGCATGATGTCATTGACGGGCGCGTAGGCATTGAGGAAGCGCGTGAGATCGAGGCACAGCGAGAAGATGCCCGTGCCAATGATGACATCGACCGTGTAGCCGTGCCCGAGCGTCTTCCAGGCTGCCATGAGAAGCGGGATGTTGTAGAGGAAGGTCTGCAGGCCGATGGGCAGCTGCGCCAGGTAGTAGACGATGATCGCGATGCCCGTCGCGCCGCCCGTCAGGAGATGGGACGGCACGAGGAAGAGGTTGATGGAGCAGCTCGCGATCAGGCAGCCCACGGTGATGCCGAGATAGCGCAGCAGGCGGTGGCGCATCATCTTGAGGTGAATCATGGCCGTACCTCCTTGAGGACGGGTGGCTCTGCCTTCCCGAGTGCGGAGGTGTCGATTTCCTTCTCGGCAAAGCGCGGTTCGAGTTCCCCTTCTTCCGCATCGTCTTCCAGCGCCCGCTTTTCCGCTTCCTCATCGGTCAGCGGCAGAGACGTGATGCGCATCGACGTCAGATACCCATCCTGCGCATCGATGCCCAGTAGGAGATGGTCGTGCGGATGGCCCTCGCGCGTGTAGATGTAGTACGCCGCCCCGTCGAGACGCTGACGCTCTGTCTTGCCGTACGTCTTCTGGATCCAGTACGAAGTCGCGCCGAGCCGGATGCCGTTCCTCGCCTCGTAGCGGTCGTTCTTGATGAGGAAGTCGACGACGTGGCCACTCTTGTCGACGGCGGCCTCGTAGTGGTCCTTGTAGACGTAGACCTTGACCGTCATGCCCTGGCGTATCTCCGTCCGGTCAAAGAGCGGCTCCCCCCACGCTTTGAAAAGCTCCGCTTCGCTCGCGCCGAGCATTGCGCCGCGGCAGGAAAAATCCGCATCCTGGAGCCCCGCTGCCTCTGAGCGCCCCGCTGGCAGGCAGAGTGCCGCCAAGACCAGCACGAGCGCCGTGAAGATGCCTAGAGTCCTCTGCATCATCCCATCTCCTTTCTGTCTCCTATGCGTCAAAAAGCGAAATTGCCCTCATGGAATACCTGCACCTCCGTGCCGTCACGGCGCGTGCCGACGATCTCGAGGTCGCGGCTGCCGACCATGAAGTCCTCGTGCATCAGCGAGTCATTGACGCCGTGCTGCAGGAGCGTCACGCTGTCCATCTTCTCGCCGTCCTTGAGGCAGGTCGGATATGCCTTGCCGAGCGCCAGATGACAGGCAGCGTTCTCGTCGAACAAGGTGTTGTAGAAGAGCACGCCGCTCTTCGAGATAGGCGAGTCATACGGCACGAGCGCCACTTCGCCGAGGAAGTGCGAGCCCTCGTCCGTCTCGATCAGCCCCCTGAGGATCTCCTCGCCCTTCTTCGCGGCGAAGTCTGTGACGCGGCCATTCTCGAAGCGCAGCCAGAAGCCCTCGATGAGATTGCCGTTGAAGTTCAACGGCTTCGTCGCGTAGACGATGCCGTTGACACCGTCGCGCTTCGGCAGCGTGTAGACCTCTTCCGTCGGCATATTCGCGGCAAACACCGTGCCAAGCTCCGACTTCTCGGCGCCGCCCGCCCAGATATGGCCCTCCGGCAGTTCGATGGTCAGGTCCGTGCCGAGGCGATTCGTGTAGTGGAGCTTCTGGAAGTCATTCGCGTTGAGGAAATCGGCCGCCTTGTGCAGGAAGGCGATGTGCTCCTGCCACGCCTTGACCGTGTCGATGCCCTCGCCGACGCGGACCGTCTTGTAGATCTCACACCAAAGGCGTGCGACGGCCTCATCCTCTGGAAGCTCTGGGAAGACCTTCTTTGCCCAGCCCTTTGTCGGCACCGAGACGACGCACCATGTATTGCGGTTGTTCATCAGGCGCTCCCGGTACTCCATGAGCGCCGCGCCCGCCGCCTGATTGGCCAGCTTGAGCTTCTCTGGGTCGATGTCGCCGAAGATCTCCGGGTCGCGCGCGGCGATTGAGACGAAGGCCGCTCCCTGCGCCGCGTAGTCTTCGTAGAAGGCACGCCGCCATTCGGGAAATTCTGTAAAAAGAGCCATCTTCCCCTCCTGATAGCGGATGTGCGCGAGCTGCTCATCGTTCCAGCTCACGACGACATCGTGGGCGCCCGCTGCAAAGGCCTCCTTGGCGATGACGCGAGCAAACTCTGCGCACTCGATTGGCGCATTGATGACGAGGATCTGCTCGCGCTGCAGATTGACGCCGACACGCACGACGAGACGTGCATAATTGTGCAGTAAATCCATATTCATGCCTTTCCCCCTGTCTGACTCTATCCTTACAAGCAATCGGTATCAAAGAGCAGCGTGACCGGGCCGTCATTGACAGAAGCCACCTTCATATCCGCGCCGAATTCACCGTGCTCCACCCGGAAGCCCTTCGCGCGCAAATTCTCCATGAAGCGCTCGTAGAGCGGCTCCGCAAGCTCCGGCTTGGCCGCGTGCGAGAATCCCGGGCGGCGCTTCTTGAGGTCGGCGTAGAGTGTGAACTGCGAGATGACGAGGAAGGCTCCGCCCACCTGGTCGATGCTCAGGTTCATCTTACCCGCCTCATCCGAGAAGACGCGCACATGGGCGACCTTCTCGGCCAAGCGGTCGCAGGACGCATCATCATCATCAGGGCCAACGCCGAGCAGGACGAGAAAGCCCTGTCCTATGGCACCGCACACCTTGCCCTCGATCTCAACGGATGCCTGCTGCACCCTTGTCACAACTGCTTTCATTCTCATTCCTCCATATAGGGCTTCACGAAATTCCGGATGGTCCGGAAGTACGTCTGCTGATCTGCCTGACTCGCCGCCGCGTGCACGGCCCCCGGTATCATCAGCAGTTCCTTTTTCGGCGCATTGGCCGCCGCGTAGAGCTGCTCCGCCATGTTCGGTGGCACGAGCGTGTCCTTCGTGCCGTGGATGAAGAGGATTGGCACGCGGGCATGGCGCACAGCATCAATCGGCGCCGCATCGTGCAGGTTGAACCCCGCCACTTTCTCGCAGCGCCAGTTCAAGAGATTCATGGCCGGGAAGGCGGGCAGGCCGAACGAGTTTTCCATCTGCATGGTGATGAGCTCGTCCGCATTGGTGTAGCCACAATCCTCCACCGCAGCAACGACCGACTGCGGTAGGTCTTCGCGGCCTGCGGCCATCATGACCGTCGCCGCCCCCATCGAGACGCCGTGCAGCACGATCTTGGCCTGCGGATAGAGCTCAGCGACTCGCTTCGCCCAGAGCACGATGTCCTCGCTCTCGCGGTAGCCGAGCGTCAGATAGCGCCCGCCGCTGAGCCCCGAGGCCCGCAGGTCCGGCGTCAGCACGTGGTAGCCCATCGATAGGTAATGCTCCGCGATGTAATAGGAATTCTGCTGTGTGCAGCCGTAGCCGTGCGCGACGATGACCCACTTGTCCGTCGCGCGCTCCGGCTTGAAATGCGTCGCCGCGAGGTAGATGCCGTCCTCCGACTCGATGTTCCAGTTCTCCGAAGCGTAGTTCGGCTTGTCGAAATGGCGCGCCTCCGGCGGCATCAGCAACGCATAGGCCCGCGGGGGCTCCTGCGGATTCTCCGCCGTCCCGCGCTCCAGGCCGAAGTGCACGCAGTAATTGCCAATAAAATATCCCGCCTCGATGACAAGCGCCGCCGTCACGATGACTGCCGTCAAGAGGCAGGATATGAGGATCTTCTTCATAAAAGCGTCAAGAACCACCTTTCTGCTCTGCCAAAATGTGCTTCTATTATATCATCATTATCGGGAAAAAAGGTGGCATCTGCCAAAATTTTTCCCCGTTCTCCCAGCCGCCTCGCAGGCCGCATATGGAACGAGGTCCGCATTCTGTATCAGTCCCGCATAGGAAATCCACACGGGAAGGGCGAATACGTCTAGGAAAAAGAACTCAACAGGAGGCATTCACATATGGCAGAAGAACAGAAGGCCTGGTGGAAAGAGGCCGTCATCTATCAGATTTATCCGCGCAGTTTCCAGGATTCGAACGGCGACGGCATCGGCGACCTGCCTGGCATCACGCGCCGCATCCCGTATCTCAAGAAGCTCGGCGTCGATGTCATCTGGCTCTCCCCGATCTACCAGTCGCCCAACGACGACAACGGCTACGACATCTCCGACTACCGCGCCATCATGAAGGACTTCGGCACGATGGCCGACTTCGACACGCTGCTGAAGACGGCACATGAGGCGGGCATCAAGCTCGTCATGGACCTCGTCGTCAACCACACGTCCGACGAGCACGCCTGGTTCATCGAGAGTCGCAAGTCCCGCACGAACCCGTACCGCGACTTCTACATCTGGAAGGACGGACGAGACGGCAAGGAACCGAACAACTGGGAGTCGTACTTCAGCGGCCCGGCCTGGCAGTACGATGCGGCGACGGACCAGTACTACCTGCACTGCTTCTCCAAGAAGCAGCCGGACCTCAACTGGGAGAACACGAAGGTGCGCGATGCCGTCTTCGACATGATGACCTGGTGGTGCGAGAAGGGCATCGACGGCTTCCGCATGGATGTCATCTCGATGATCTCCAAAGACCAGTCCTTCCCAGACGGCCCCCTCAAGGCAGACGGCTACGGCGACCTCTCGCCGCACGTCTGCAACGGGCCGCGCGTCCACGAGTACCTGCAGGAAATGAACGATCGCGTGCTCTCGCATTACGACCTGCTGACCGTCGGCGAGGCAGCGGGCGTCACGATCGACGAGGCCAAGAAGTACGCCCGCAGCGACGGCAAGGAACTCGGCATGGTCTTCCAGTTTGAGCACGTCGGCCCGGAAAACGGCAAGGGCAGCATCATCGACAAGTGGACGACGGGCAAACCGCAGATGCCGGATGTCCGCGCCATCCTCAACAAGTGGCAGCTGGAGCTTGAGGGCAAGGCCTGGAACTCGCTCTACCTCGACAATCACGACCAGCCGCGCTGCGTTTCGATGTTCGGCAACGACAGCCCCGAGTGGCGCGTGCTCTCCGCCAAGATGCTCGCGACTTGCCTGCACATGCAGAAGGGCACGCCCTACATCTACCAGGGCGAAGAGCTCGGCATGACGAACACGACCTTCCACTCGCTCGCCGACTGCCGGGACCTCGAGGAAATCAACGCCTGGCACCAGTACGTCGACGAGCAGAAGAAGGTCACGCCCGAGACAATGCTCGCTTGCTTCAACACAGTCGCTCGCGACAATGCACGCACGCCGATGCAGTGGGATGCGGGCAGGAACGCCGGCTTTACCGGCGGTACGCCGTGGATTGCCGTCAATCCGAACTACGAGACGATCAACGCTGAAGCAGCCCTGCGCGATCCTGATTCCGTCTTCTATTACTATCAGAAGCTCATACGCCTGCGCCATGCCTTCCCGATCATTGTCTATGGCAGCTTCGAGCCGCTGCTGGAAGAAGACCCCTGCATCTATGCCTTTGCGCGCCACCTGGATGGTGAGACGCTCCGCGTCGCCTGCAACTGGACCGATCAAGAAGTCCCCTGCACGCTGTTTGAGGGACTTGAAGGCGAGACGCTGATCTCCAACTACGAGCAGCACAAGGTGGACTGCCTGCAGCCGTACGAAGCGCGCGTGCTCCGCACGACGGATGCTCACTGAACGAACTTCTGGATTGACACATAAAAATATCCGGACCAGTCACGATATCTGGTCCGGATATTTTTTATAGATTAGAGGAAAATCCGATGATTATTTGCCTACCTTCATGCGGTTGATGGCACTGATCAGAGCCTGGATGGAAGCCGTGATGATATCCGTATCCATGCCGGCGCCCCAGGTGATGTGGCCATCCTCGTTCGTGATGCCGATGTAGGCCATCGCGCGGCTGTTCTGGCCGATTTCCAGAGCGTGCTCGCTGTACGTCAGATCCTTGTAGGCGATGTCGAGGTTTGCCTGCAGCGCATTGGAGACGGCATCGAGGCGGCCGTTGCCGCGTGCGAGGAAGGTCTTCGGCTCGCCGTTGACAAAGATATCGACCGTGCCCTTGCGCGTGCCGTCCGGCTCCTTCTGGAGCAGGAAGTCATGGAGCTTGTACGGCGTATCGACGTTGACGTACTCATCCTGGAAGATCTGGTAGATCTCATCCGGCATGAGTTCCTTGTGCTTGTGGTCGGAAACGCCTTTGACGCAGTAACCGAAGTCCTCGCGCATCTTCTTCGGCATGTCGATGCCGTATTTCTGCTCCATGATGAAGCCGACGCCGCCCTTGCCGGACTGGCTGTTGATGCGGATGACGTCGCCGTCGTACTCGCGGCCGACATCCTTCGGGTCGATGTAGAGGTACGGCAGCGTCCACTTGTCCGGATTCTTCTCTTCCTTCCAGTGCATGCCCTTCGCGATGGCATCCTGATGGGAGCCGGAGAAGGCGGCGAAGACGAGGTCACCGGCGTACGGCTGGCGCGGTGAGACGTGCATGCGCGTGACGCGCTCGTACATCTCGACGAGTTCTGGCATGTTCGAGAAGTCGAGCTGCGGGTCAACGCCGAGCGCGAACATGTTCATGGCCACCGTGATGAGGTCGACGTTGCCCGTGCGCTCGCCGTTGCCGAACAGCGTGCCCTCGATGCGGTCCGCACCGGCCAGCATGCCCATCTCGGCATCAGCTACGCCGCAGCCGCGGTCATTGTGCGGATGGAGCGAGAGCACGACATTGTCGCGGTACTTGAGGTGCTTGTTCATGTAGGCGACCTGCGTCGCGAAGACGTGCGGCATGCTCATCTCGATGGTCGCCGGCAGGTTGATGATGGCCTTGCGGTCAGCCGTCGGTTTCCAGACATCGAGGACGGCATTGCAGACCTCAAGTGCGTACTCCGGCTCCGTGCCCGTGAAGGACTCCGGCGAATACTCGAAGCGGTAGTTTGCACCAGCCTCTTCCGTCAGCTGCTGCAGGAGCTTTGCACCATCGACAGCCATCTGCTTGATCTGTTCCTTGTTCTTGCGGAAGACCTGCTGGCGCTGTGCAACAGAAGTCGAGTTGTAGACGTGGACGATGGCGTTCTTGACACCCTTGAGGGCATCGAACGTCTTGCGGATGATGTGCTCGCGTGCCTGCGTGAGGACCTGTACCGTCACATCGTCCGGTATCAGGTCTTCCTCTACGAGGCGGCGCAGGAACTCGAACTCCGTTTCCGATGCAGCCGGGAAGCCGATCTCGATTTCCTTGAAGCCGACTTTGAGGAGCATCTTGTAGAATTCCATCTTCTCGTCAAGGCTCATCGGGATGACGAGCGACTGGTTGCCATCGCGCAGGTCGACGCTGCACCAGATTGGCGCATGGTCCGGGGCATCCTTCTTCGCCCACTCCAGGTCAATCTCCGGCGGCATGAAATAACCTTTGCTGTACTTCTGATAATTCATCATTTGACAAAACCTCCCCAAATAGAAAAGCCCCTCGTCTCATGAGACGAAGGGCTGTGCCTGCGTGTTACCACTCAAATTCATACTCCTTGCGGAGTACCTCTACGGATTCTAGCAAATCCTCCTGCTGTAACGGTCAGGCTCCGTCCCTGCCTAATCATGCACTCACTGCATACAATCGTGTACGCCGATGCACTTTCAGCGAGCTGCTTCAAGGTGAGTTCCAGATCCTTTCCCGACTGCCTCGCACCAGACGGCAGCTCTCTGATCGTTCCGGGGTCCTTACTATTCCTCTTCAACGCATTTCCCTGTGTTGGGTACTAGAATAGCACAGGAGAAACTGTTTTGCAAGCATTTTTTGTAAATCTGTAAACTTTTTTACAGGTCTGCGCTCATTTCTTCTCTTCTGGCTCGCGCAGCGTCTTCTTGGCCTGGCTGAGCTTCTTCTCGACCTCGCGCTGCTGGCGCTTCTGCTCCTTGTGCGCCTCATAGCGGCGGCGGCCTTCCTCAAAGGCCTTTCTCGCCTCTTCCGTGTCGATGATGAGCGGCGGCACAGCCTTCGGGCGCGAATTGCGGTCGAGAGCGACCATCGTGAAGTAGGCTGTCAGCGCGCGCTGCGGCTTGCCCTCCTGATCGAGATCCTCTACATCGACGTTTACCGTGACTTCCATCGAGCTGTGGCCGACGAAGACAATCTCTGCCGTGCAGGTGACGAGGTCGCCGACGAGGATTGGCAGGTGGAACTCGAGCTCGTCCACGCGAGCCGTAACGACATTGCAGCGCGCGTACTTGCGCGTCACGGCATAAGCCGCCGAGTCCATCATCTTCATGATATCGCCGCCGTAGATGTTGCCGCTCGGGTTCGTCTGGTTCGGCATCATGACCTGGCTGATTATGAGTTTATTCTGTGCCATGGAAAAACCTCCTGATCTATCGATGCAGAGCACGCGCTCCGCTCATGTTATAGAAATGATATACGGACATATTGCCTATAGGATACAGGACTAGGATATAGGATTCACACGGGAAATACCGTGACTGACTCACAAAACCGCGCGCACCTCACTTGATGAAGCGGTCAATAGCCCGGTTGAGCTGGTCCAATGCCTCTTGGTCGTTGTCGCGCACGGCATCGACGATGCAGTGCTCGAGATGGTCCTTGAGGATGATGCGGCTGACGCCCTTGATGGCGCTGTCGACCGCAGAGAGCTGCACGAGCACCTCGCTGCAGTCGCGCCCGTCCTCGATCATGTGCTTGATGGATTCGAGGTGGCCGATGAGCCGCGCCATGCGGTTGAGCACCGCCTTCGTCTGCGTGTGGCTGTGCTGATGGCCGTGCGCGCCATGTGTATGGTGGAGCACCGTGCCATCGGCCAGCACATGGATATGTTCCGTATGTCCATCCTGTCCATGATGTCCATTGTCCTGATTTCGATTGTTCTCGTTCATTCGCTTCAGTATCACCTGCCTGGTATTCTCGTTGCAAAGGACTATTGTCTATATTCGTGTTTTACTTCTGTTTTTCCTTCTTTCCCGCAATAAAAAAATCTCCTCATCAAGAGGAGATCTTTTTATGGTCAGCGGGGAAATCAGTCAACCGAGAGGGTCACCGTCTCACCGTTGATGTTCCACTCTTTCTCGTGGCCGGACGTCGTGCCGTACGTGACTTCGTCAGCGAGCGTGATGTCCTTGAGGAAGCTCTCGTTCTTCTTGACGAGGTTCTCGAGCTTCTCGTTGCCCTTGAGGCCGACCTTGATGTGATCCGTGACCTCATAGCCATTTTCCTTGCGCATCGTCTGGACCTTGCTGATGATCTCGCGGACAAAGCCCTCTTCGAGCAGCTCTTCGCTGAGCATCGTCTCCAGCGCAATCGTCACGCCGTTGTAGCGCTGGCAGTTGAAGCCCTCCGTCTGGGCCATCGTGACCTCGACGTCTTCCGGCAGTAGCGTGACATCGCCGTCCGGCAGTGCGACGACGAGCTTGCCCGTCGTGTCGAGTTCTTCCTTGGCCTTGTGGCCGTTGACGGCCTTCAGGGCCTTCTGGATGGCCCCCATCTTCTTGCCGACCTTCGGTCCGAGGACGCGGAACTGCGGCTTGAAGCTGTACGTCAGGTAGGCCTCCATGTCATCCTTGAAGACGACTTCCTTGACATTGAGCTCTTCTTCGACGATCTCCTTGTAGAAGTCCGGCAGCACGACAGGCGCCTTGACGTACATCTTGCCGATCGGCTGGCGGTTCTTGATGTTGGCCTCATTGCGCGCAGCGCGGCCGAGCACGACAATCTCGAGGACCTCGCCCATGTTCTTCTCGAGGTCTTTGTCGATATGTGCTTCGTTGACCTGCGGGAAGTCGCAGAGGTGGACAGACTCCGGAGCCGTCTTGTCGATGCTGCAGACGAGGTTGCGGTAGATGGACTCCGTCATGAATGGGATCATCGGCGCAGCGGCCTTGGCCGTCGTGACGAGTGCCGTGTAGAGCGTCATGTAGGCATTGATCTTATCCTGCTCCATGCCCTTTGCCCAGAAGCGGCTGCGGCTGCGGCGGACATACCAGTTCGAGAGCTCGTCGACAAACTCCTCGAGTGCCTTGGCCGCTTCCGTCACGCGGTAGTTCGTGAGGTCGTAGTCGACATCCTTGACCATCGTGTTGAGGCGCGAGAGGCACCACTTGTCCATGACCGGCAGCTTATCGTAGTCGAGCGTGTACTTCGTCGCATCGAAGTTGTCGATGTTGGCGTAGAGCACGAAGAATGCGTACGTGTTCCAGAGTGTGCCCATGAATTTTCGCTGGCCTTCCTGGACGGCATCGTCGTGGAAGCGGTTCGGCAGCCACGGTGCGCTGTTCTCGTAGAAATACCAGCGGATGGCGTCAGCGCCGTGCTTCTGCAGCGCCTCCATCGGATCGACGGCATTGCCCTTCGACTTCGACATCTTGCGGCCTTCCTTGTCCTGGACATGGCCGAGGACGATGACATTGCGGTACGGTGCCTTGTGGAAGAGCAGCGTCGAGATGGCGATCAGCGAGTAGAACCAGCCGCGCGTCTGGTCGACGGCCTCCGAGATGAAGTCTGCCGGGAAGCGCTTCTCGAAGATGTCCTTGTTGTCGAACGGATAGTGCCACTGTGCGAACGGCATGGAGCCCGAGTCAAACCAGCAGTCGATGACTTCCTTGACGCGGTGCATCTCCTTGCCGCACTCCGGGCACTTGATCGTGACCTTGTCGATGTACGGGCGGTGCAGCTCGATGTCATCCGGGCAGTTCGAGCTCATGGACTTGAGCTCCTCGATTGAGCCGATGACATGCTGATGACCACATTCGCACTGCCATACCGGCAGCGGCGTGCCCCAGTAACGGTTGCGCGAGAGGCCCCAGTCCTGTACGTGCTCGAGCCAGTTGCCGAAGCGGCCCTCGCCGATGGACTTCGGGATCCAGTTGACCGTCTTGTTGTTGGCGACAAGCTCATCCTTGACAGCCGTCATCTTGATGAACCAGGTCGGGAACGAATAGTAGAGCAGCGGCGTGTCGCAGCGCCAGCAGTGCGGATAGCTGTGCGTGAATTCCGGTGCCTTGAAGAGCAGGCCCTTCTTCTCAAGATCAGCGAGTATCAGTGGGTCTGCTTTCTTGACGAAGATGCCCGGCCAGTCCGTCTCGGCCGTGAGCTCGCCCTTGCTGTTGACGAGGTTGACAAAGGCGACACCGTATTTCTGGCAGACGCGGTTATCGTCTTCGCCGTATGCCGGAGCCATGTGGACGATGCCCGTGCCGTCTTCCGTCGTGACGTAGTCATCGCAGGTCACGATGAATGCCTTCTTGCCGCGCTGGTTCTTGACCTTCTCGACAGCGAACGGGTAGAGCGGCTCGTACTCGCGGAACTCGAGGTCCTTGCCCTTGTATCTCTCGAGCACCTTGCGCTCACCCTCGACGCCCTCAAAGACCGTGTCGACGAGCGCCTCGGCGAGGATGTACTTCTTATCGCCGACCTGCACCTTGACATAGTCGACCGATGGGTTCACGCAGAGCGCCATGTTCGACGGCAGCGTCCACGGCGTCGTCGTCCAGGCGAGGAACGAGCAGTCGTCGTCCTTGGCCTTGAACTCGACCATGGCCGAACGCTCCGTGACATCCTTGTAACCCTGAGCGACTTCGTGCGAGGAGAGCGGTGTGCCGCAGCGCGGGCAGTACGGAACGACCTTGTAGCCTTCATAGAGCAGGCCCTTCTTCCAGATTTCCTTGAGTGCCCACCACTCCGACTCGATGAAGTCGTTCTCATACGTGATGTAGGGGTGCTCCATGTCGGCCCAGAAACCGACGACATCGGAGAACTGCTCCCACATGCCCTTGTACTTCCAGACGGACTCACGGCACTTCTTGACGAACGGCTCGATGCCGTACGCCTCGATCTGCTCCTTGCCGTTGATGCCGACCTGCTTCTCGACTTCGAGCTCGACCGGCAGGCCGTGCGTATCCCAGCCAGCCTTCCTGAGGACCTTCTTGCCCTTCATCGAAGCGAAGCGCGGCAGCATGTCCTTGATGACGCGCGTCAGGACATGGCCGATATGCGGCTTGCCGTTGGCCGTCGGCGGGCCATCATAGAACGTGAAGGTATCGCAGCCCTCACGCTGGTCGATTGCCTTCTGTGCGATGTCGTTTGCTTTCCAGAAATCGCGGATCTCTTTCTCGCGCTCCACGAAATTCAGGTTCGTATCTACTTTCTTATACAAACAGAATGCCTCCTCACATATGAAAAGCCTGCACCCAAATAGGATGCAGGCTCATGATACCTACAGGATAACCACCTATTCATTCCACGCACCACCATGCGCTGTCCCGTAACGGGGGATACCGGCAAAGCCTACTCAATCATTCAGCCCGCTGCTCCGGAGTGATCTTCCCCTGCAGGTACGCACGCCCGGCTCTCACCTCGCCCGGTTCGCTTCCGCTCTCCCCGCAGTCTACTCTCTCCATCGATGCATTTACATGTTGACACGGTTTATTGTACCACAGGGATAGACATATTTCAAATACAAATTGCACCGTGCCGCTTCCCTTCTCAAGCCATCCCGTTTGGGCTATAATGAAGATTGTTTGAGTCATCATGAACGAATCATGACAGAAAGAAAAAGAAAAGGAAGGTATCTTATGCATCAGTATCTTTTCTATATCGGAGACTTCCCGATCCGGGCGTACGGCCTCGTGCTGTCTCTCTCGATCATCCTCGCGACAGGCGTCGGCTACTTCCTCGCCAAGGCAGATGGACGCGGCTACGAGAAACACATCGTCGACCTCGGCATCTACTGCGGCGTCGCGGGACTGCTCGGCGCACGCCTCTGGGACGTTTTCTTCTTCGACTGGGATTACTACAGCCATCATCTGACCGAGTTGCTGAACGTCTGGCAGGGCGGTATGGCCATCCAGGGCGGCGTCTTCCTCGGCGTCTTGACGGGCGTCTGGTACTGCCGCCGCCACCATCTCGACACTGTCCATCTCATGGATGTGCTCGCCCCGGCCATCATCCTCGGCCAGTCGCTCGGCCGCTGTGCCAATCTGCTGAACGGCGATGCCTTTGGGGCGCCGACCGGCACTTCCTTCGGCATCATCTACCCGGTGACGACGCTCGCACATCACACGTACGGCGATCAGCCGCTCTGGCCTGCCGAAGTCTGGGAAGGCCAGCTCGATGTCGTCATCTTCGCCCTGCTGCTTCTCTTCCGCACGACAGAGCATGCGAAAGGACAATGCTTCGCCCTCTACGTCATGCTCTACAGCCTCGCGCGCTTCGGCCTCGAATTCCTGCGCGGCGACTACACCGAGAAGGTATTCGGCCTCGTCACGAGCGCACAGGCCACAAGCATCGCGGCCTTCACCATCGCCGCCATCTTCTTCATCGGCCTGCGGCTATATGAAAAGAAACCGAAAAAAATCAGAACAAATCCTCGCCATAAAGTTTGACGGAACCGAATCCCATCTACTATAATGGAACATGGAATCATAAAAAAACACATGAAGGAGCCGACGAATTCATGAAAATCTTAGCACGTCATCTCACGGTCGATCTCTTCAACTGCAAGAACAGCAAGCTCAAGGACATCGACCAGATCAAAGCCTATACGACAGAACTGCCGGGGCACTTTGCCCTGACAAAGATCTCTGAATGCTCCGAGCATCTGACGGAGGATCACTATGCCATCATGATGCTCTTCCGCGAGGGCCACATGGTCCTGCACATCTACACCAAGCTCAAGTACGTCGCCATCGACATCTTCCTTTGCCAGGAGAACGCTGAACCAGAGCATATTGCCAAGGAGATGCGCGATTTCTTCAAGCCGGACAAGACGAAGACCACGCTCTTGAAGCGCGGCGACTTCGGCTCTGCCAAGGACATCCGCCCCAAAGTCAAGACGCGCGTCGCTCCGCTGCGCAAAATCCACAATACGGGCGCCAAGGTCCTGCGCGTACTGGCCCGCCGCAACCGCCAGTAAATCAAGAGTAAAGAGAAAAAGGGATTTGCCCTGAGTCATGCGCTCAGGGCAAATCCCTTTTTTATGGTTCCGGATGTGGAACGGATACAAAAAGGGCTCCGCCTCAGCGGAGCCCCTGCTTAACCGGCAACTTCCTATCCTCCCAGTCCGTCTCCAGACAAGTACTTTCGGCCTCTGAATGCTTAACTACTGTGTTCGGTATGGGAACAGGTGGAACCATTCAGGCATCATCACCGGATATTCTATTTGAATGCTTGCACATTCAAAACTATACAGAAGAAATTACTCTGCGAACATTTCAGTTCTCTAGTTAAGCCCTCGACATATTAGTAGTAGTCAGCTTCATGCCTTGCAGCACTT